>ERZ842401.7559-NODE-7559-length-11071-cov-4.770425_pt1 | contig 11071 bp, 7 predicted proteins | sample MGYA00521270_ERZ842401 | MGnify/ENA primary metagenome ERZ842401 (study PRJEB31892, sample SAMEA3878208) | bioreactor metagenome | biome: Moose rumen | place: Sweden | collected 2011-10 | study: EMG produced TPA metagenomics assembly of the PRJEB12797 data set... | reverse complement strand
TTCCCAGTCCCTTTACCCGGCGATAGTCCCAATGGGGCCACTCAATATAGCTCTTGATGCCGCCCACGGGCAGGGTGTGTTGCGTCAGGGGCACGGTGAGCGGCGTCTGCGGGATGCGCGGGCCGTAGCTCACCTTGCTGACGAAGAGATAGTCGCCCGTCAGCAGCGATTTCTCCAGCGAGCTGCTGGGAATGACATAGTTCTGGAAGAAGAACTGGTTGATGAAATACACGGCGACAAGGGCGAAGACGATGGCGTCGACCCAGGACATGATGAAGCGGGTGGGGCCTTCGCTCTCCTTCCACCACTGCCAGTTGATTTTCTTTGAGATATAGGCGTCGTAGATGAAGGGCACGACGAGCAGTCCCAGCCACGACTTAACCCAATAGAGGAACAGCAGGTAGAGCACCAGCACGACGATGAACTTTGCCCACTGCCGCTTCATGTTCAGCGGCTTCTTTTCTTTCTTTGCTTTCATTTTTTTTGTAGGTGGGGGTAGGTTTTGGTAGGTGGGGGTAGGTTTTGGTAGGTGGGGTAGGTCAGAATTTGAACATATCGCTGATGGTGAGCAGCCCCTGGTGCTCCTTGGTGTACTCGGCGGCCAGCACGGCGCCCAGTGCGAAGCCCCGGCGGCTGTGGGCATCGTGGGTGATGGTGATGAGGTCGGCCTCGGAGTCGTAGCGGACGGTGTGTATGCCGGGCACCTCGCCGCGCCGTATGTGGTCGATGCGCAGCAGCGATGGGTCGGTGGTGTCCTCGGCCCAGGCCGTCTTGCGGTCGATGGCCTCGACAATCTCCTCGCCCAGGGTGATGGCCGTGCCGCTGGGGTGATCCAGCTTGTGAACGTGGTGAGTCTCCTCCAGCTCCACGTCGTACTGCGGGAACTGGTTCATGATGCGCGCCAGGTAGCGGTTCACGGCCGAGAAGATGGCCACGCCGATGGAGAAGTTCGATGCCCAGAAGAGCGTCTTTCCGCCCTCGCTGCTGCACTGCTGCCTCACATCGTCGCCGTGCTCCTTCATCCAGCCCGTCGAGCCGCTCACCACCTTCACGCCCCGTGCCCAGCACTTCAGATAGTTGCCGTAGGCGGCGGTGGGGCTGGTGAACTCGATGGCCACGTCGGCCTGGGCAAAGCGCTCGCTCTCAAACTCTTCCTGATTGTCGATGTCGATGATACTCACAATCTCATGGCCGCGGCCGCGGGCTATTTCTTCTATCATTTTGCCCATCTTGCCGTAGCCGATTAAAGCTATTTTCATGTACGTACGTATTAAAAACGGTGCAAAGGTACGAAAAATATCGGCCTCCCACAAGAAAATCTCGTTCGTTTTTGAAAAAATCTCGGCCGTTTTTGAAAAAATCTCGGCCTCGCAGGAATAAAGCGACGACGCAGGGCAAAAAAATTTGGCCGATTCGCTGAAATATCGTACCTTTGCAATCGTTATGGAAGAGCTGCTACATTATGTCTGGAAGCACAAGCTGCTGCCGCTGGGAACGCTGCATACCACCGACGGCCGCGAGGTGGAGGTCATCGACCCGGGCTTGCACAACCGCAATGCCGGGCCCGACTTCTTCAATGCCAAGGTGCGCCTAGGCGGAACGCTGTGGGTGGGCAACGTGGAGATTCACGTACATTCGGCTGACTGGTACGTGCATGGCCACGACCGCGACCCGCGCTACAACAACGTGGTGCTGCACGTGGTGAGCCAGGCCGACGCTGACGTGCTCAGCGAGGAGGGTCACAACCTGCCGCAGCTTGTCTTGCAGGTTCCCGAACACGTGAAAGGGCACTATGAGGAGCTTCTCCATGCCGACAAGTACCCGCCCTGCTACAAGATTATTCCCCACCTCAGCTCCCTGATGGTCCACGCGTGGATGGCAGCCCTGCAGACCGAACGGCTGGAGCAGAAGACCACCCTTATCCGCCAGCGGGCCGAGCGCTCCGGCGGCTCGTGGGAGGACGCCTATTTCCAGACGCTGGCCCGCAACTACGGCTTCGGCATCAACGGCGACGCCTTCGAGCTGTGGGCGCAGGCCGTTCCCCTGAGTGCCGTGGGCAAGCACCGCGACGACCTGTTCCAGGTGGAGGCCATTTTCATGGGACAGGCCGGACTGCTCAGCGAGGACAGCATCCCTGAGCGCTACCGCACCGAAGCTCTCAGGGAGGGAGACTACTTCGCCAGGCTTCGCAACGAATACCTCTACCTCCGGCACAAGTTCCAGCTGCATCCCATCGACTACACGCAGTGGCGCTTCCTTCGTCTGCGTCCGCAGAACTTTCCCCACATCCGCATCTCCCAGCTGGCCACGCTCTACTACGAGCGGCGGGCCGGGCTGAGCGCACTGTTGGAGTGCACCACCGTCGAGGAGCTTCGCCAGTTGCTCTCCACCCATGTCACGCCCTATTGGGAGACGCACTATGTCTTTGGCTCGGAAAGTCCGCGAAACAGTAAAAAATTGTCCATTTCATCGACAAATCTGCTCATCATCAATACCGCCGTCCCCATGCTCTTCGCCGTGGGGCGGCACCGCCAGAAGGAGGAGTTTTGCGACCGCGCCTTCGACCTGCTGGAGCAGATGAAAGCCGAGAAGAACCACATCATCAGCATGTGGCAGGAGTGCGGGCTGGAGGTGAAGAGTGCCGGCGACTCGCAGGCCCTCATCCAGCTGAAACGCGAGTACTGCGACCGCAAGGACTGTCTGCGCTGCCGCTTCGGCTATGAGTATCTGCGCGCTGCGCGCTAAACGATAAAAGAGAATGAAGAACGAGAAATACATCTTTGAAACCCGCATGGAGGTGCGCGACTATGAGTGCGACATCGAGGGTATTGTGAACAACGCGCAGTACGTTCATTACTGCGAGCACACGCGACATCTGTTTCTGAAGCAGTGCGGCCTCAGCTTTGCCGAGATGCACCAGAAGGGCGTCGACGCCGTGGTGGCCCGTATGCAGTTGCAGTACAAGTCGCCGCTCAGGCCCGACGATGTGTTCGTCTCGCGCCTCAACCTCACGAAGGAAGGCATCAAATACGTGTTCCATCAGGACATCTATCGTGCCAGTGACGAGCAGCTCTGCTTCCGTGGCAAGATAGAACTGGTCTGTCTGGTCAATGGCCGCCTGGCCCCAAGTTCAGACTACGACCGTGCCTTTGAACAATACATCGCTGCGCTATGAACCAGGAGGAAATTCGCTATGCCATCGCCCTCAGTCGCATGACGGGCTTCAGCTCTGCCACGGCGCTGCACATCTACCGCCAGCTGGGCAGTGCGCAGGCTGTTTACGAGCATCGGACGGACATTGGCGACGTGGTCGGCGACTGCACGCCGCGACTGGTGGAGAGCCTAAGAGACTGGACCGATGTCTTGCAGCGTGCCGACGCTGAGCTGCAGTTCATGGAGAAGTATGCCATCCGGGCCTTGGTGCTGGACGACGAGGCTTACCCGGCACGGCTGCGTGAGTGCCCCGACGCTCCCCTCATTATATATTATAAAGGCAGCGCCGACCTTAATCCTCAGCACATCGTCAGCATCGTGGGCACGCGCCACTGCACCGCCTATGGGCAGGACTTGGTACGCTGCTTCGTCAGCGAGTTGAAAACGCTCTGCCCGCAGGTTGTCATCGTCAGCGGTCTGGCCTATGGCGTCGACATCTGTGCCCACCGCGAAGCCCTCGGAGCCGGGCTGGAGACCGTGGCAGTGCTGGCTCACGGGCTGGAGAAGATCTATCCCCCGCTGCACCGCGACACCGCCGCACAGATGGTGGGGCAGGGCGGGCTGCTCACGGAGTATATGTCGTATGCCCACATGGACAAGGGCAACTTCGTGCGCCGCAACCGCATCGCGGCCGGCATGGCCGATGCCACCATCCTCGTGGAGAGTGCGGCCAAGGGCGGCGGACTTATCACTGCCCGCATCGCGCAGGATTATAACCGCGGCGTCTTTGCCTTTCCTGGTGCCGTGGGGGCCAAGTACAGCGAGGGATGCAACAACCTTATCCGCGACAACGGCGCCGGCCTCATCACCTCGGCCGAGGATTTTGTCTGTGCCATGGGCTGGCAGACCGGGGCGCAGCTGGAGCAAGCCAAGAGTGACGGCATAGAGCGCTCGCTCTTCCCCGACCTCACCGCTGAGGAGCAGACGGTGGTCAGAATCCTCGATGAAATCGGCGATTTACAGCAGAATGTCCTCTCCGTCAAGGCCAACATCCCCATCGGACAGCTCACCGCCATCCTCTTCCAATTGGAGATGAAGGGCGTGGTGCGCCCTATGGCCGGAGGGAACTACCACTTGCTAAGTTAAGAAAGCAGAATCGTGATGAAACACAAGCAACCTGCCATCCAACTGCCCGAGGGGGGCTGCACCGAGGTGCTGCTGCACGCCTGCTGTGCACCCTGTTCCAGTGCCATCGTGGAGTGGATGCTGCAGAACGGCGTGCGCCCCACCATCTTCTATTACAATCCCAACATCTGGCCCCGCGAGGAGTACGACATCCGCAAGGAGGAGAGCAAGCGCCATGCCGAGAGCCTCGGTCTGACGTGGATTGACGGCGACTACGACCACGAGGCCTGGCGTTGCGGCGTGCAAGGGTTGGAACATGAGCCTGAGCGCGGCGGACGGTGCCAGCAGTGCTTCAACATGCGACTGTTGGCCACGGCGCAGAAGGCCTGCGAGCTGGGCTTGCGCCACTTCACCACCACGTTGGCCTCCTCGCGGTGGAAAAGCATCGAGCAGATTACTGCTGCCGGCATGGCGGCGCAGCAGGCAGTCCCCGGCACTGAGTTCTGGGCCCAGAACTGGCGCAAGGGCGGTCTCAGTGACCGCCGGAGCCAGCTCCTGCGCGAATACGGCTTCTACAACCAGCAATATTGCGGCTGCGAATTTAGTCTGCGCAGCTGAATGGTGCAAAAATCCACCCTTTTGACGCAATTTTACGCCCATTTCATCGTTTTTCTTCGTACTTTTGCAGCCGAAATCATACAAACTACTACACAATACGATGAAGAAATTTTTGATTGCTGTGTCACTGCTGGCCGCCACGCTCTCCGTTGGTGCCGCCAAGAAGGTGCACACGCTGGGCGACAGCACCATGGCGCCCTACGACGAACAGGCCACGGTCACCCGTGGCTGGGGTATGTACTTCGGCCAGTTCCTCACCAACGGCTGGACATCTATTAATTACGCGCGCGGAGGCCGCGACTCCCGAGGCGGCTACGACGAGCTCTGGCAGACAGCCAAGAAGCAGGTGACCGAGGGGGACTACGTCATCATCCAGTTTGCCCACAACGACGAGAAGAACGGCGGCATGGACGGCTATCAGCTGCGCGACTATTATCTGAGCATTGAGGACCAGGCGGCGGCTGCTGCTGTGGACTTGCGCGGCACCGTTCCTTCCACCACGTATAAGGAGAATTTGAAAAAGATAGCCCAGGAGGTGCAGGCTCTGGGCGCCTATCCTGTTTTTGTGGGCGCCGTCTGCCGCAGCTACTTCTCCGGCGGCAAAATCAAGCGAAACGGTCGTCATGACCTGGGCGACAGCTACTCCATCCTGACCGCAAACGGCCCCACCACGGGCAATAAGCTGCCCGCCAGCGACCACACCATGGATTATACCTACCAGATGCAGCAGCTGGCCGAGGAGATGGACCTGCCCTTCGTCGACCTGACGCAGGCCACGGCCGAACTTTACGAAAGCTACGGCGACACCAAGTGCCACGACCTGCTCTTCGACGGTCAGGGCTCTACCCATTTCAACACTACGGGGGCCCTGCTCGTGGCCCGCACGTGCGCCCAGCTGATGAAGCAGCAAGGCATTCTGAGCGACGACATCGACATTCCCACCGATCTCAGCGTGACGCCCCTCGACGGCGACTTCGGCCAGGCCTATGTGGGCCAGACCTTGCAGAAAGAGTACACGCTGAGCGGCTTCGGCCTTCAGCCCGAAAACGGCTCGGTATTCATCTCCGCTACCGATGGCGTCAGCCTTTCCTTCAACGGGCAGGACTGGACCAACATGATAAGCATAGACTATCAGGCCTCAACCCTTATTCAGACTTTCTACGCCCAGGTGACCCTCACCGGGAGCGGCGTTACTGAAGGTAAAATCGTCATTTCATCGGGCGACAAAACCATCGAGATTCCCGTCACCGCCACGGCTGTCGTCCTAGAGGGCGGCACTGAGGTGGAGGCCTACTGGCGCCTGGAAAAGGACGACACCTACACCCTGACCGGGCCGGCCACTGTCATCCCTGAATCGTGGACGGGCATGTACGTGCAGCGCTACTCCAACCCTAATGCCAATACCACATGGCCCGACTGGACGGGATACGAAGCCACACGCAAGACGCAGCGCAATCTGCTGACGGGCGACGCCTGGCCTGCTGACGAGATTGACGACAACCCCGACCGCTATATTGAGTGGGGCATCAAACCCGCTGTAGGCACCACGCTGAGTATTGATGAAATCAGCCTTTTTGTCTGCGGATGCGGCGGTAATGGCATGTGCTCGCATATCTATTATAGCACCGACGGCTTTGAGACCCGTACCACCATCTTTGAAATGAAGAAGATGCCTGCCAACAACATGCAGTACGTGAAGGCGCAGCCCGTCATCTCGCTCAGCGAGGGTCAGGAGCTGCTGGTGCGCGTCTACCCCTGGTACAACGGCGCTGCTACGGGCAAGACCATCTGCCTCAGCGACCTTCGCATCCACGGCATAGCGCAGGATGCTTTCCAGTCGGAAACCGTCGACCATCAGCCGACCACCGTCAGTTTCCCCTTCGACAAGGGTACTGAAGGGCAGACGGCCACCTTCAGTGATGCGGACTGGTTCAAAAACAGCTACGTGGATCACGGCGCCGACCTCGTGCTGAAGGATGCCAGCAACGGCCAGACCCGTTTCCAGCCCGAGGTGAACAACGACGGCACGGCCCACGACGGCAATGCCATCAACTTCTACTTCACCCCGAAGGACGGCCTCACCTTCACGCCGACGAAGGTCTCGTTCAAGACCACCCGCTACGGCACCGACGGCGGCAAGGTCGACGTCAGCTGGGTCAACAGCGACGCCAGCACCATCAGCTTGGCCACGGCTATCTCGCCTGCCCGCAACAACGCCACGCCCAACGTGACGGAGTTCTCGAAGGAGGTGAGCGGTGCCCCGGCCAGCGACGGCCTCTGCGGCCTGCGCCTGAATCTCTACGGCCTGGGCAACACCAAGCAGGTGGGCTTTGCCGACATCGTGATTGAAGGCATTGTCGACGGCACCACGCAGGACGTGAAGCAGTGCCGCCTGACCGTGACCCTCGACCCCGCCGAGGCAGGCAAGCTCACCGTCACCCCCAACGCCGACATCTTCAGCGAGGGTGACGTGGTGACTGTCAGCGTGGCCGAGAACTTCGGCTTCCACTTTGCCGCCTGGACTGACGACAAGGGTCAGACCGTCTCCACCGACAACCCCTATACCTTCACCATCACCGACGACACCTCCCTCACCGCCACATTCGCCCAGAAGAACACCTTCGCCCTGGAAGTGAAGCTGACGGAAGGTGCCCGCGACAACCTGGTGCAGATTCAGCCCGAGGGCACGATGATTGGTGGCCGTCGCATGTATGAGGAGGGCGACGACGTGAAGCTCACCGCCCTGTCGAACAAGGTGCTGACCTTCGTCGGCTGGGAGGACAACACCACCGATGCCACCCGCACTGTCCGCATGACTGAGGATCGGAGCGTGACGGCCAACTTCTCGGCCGATGACTACATCGTGGGCTGGGACCTCTACTACGACCAGCCCGCCCAGGAGCGTGCTGCCGACTACAAGAGCGACTCGGAGAACGCCGGCCTGCTCTCGCTGCACAACGAACAGGGCACCACCTCCGGCTGGCTCTCCCGTGGCATCGGCAACGGCCAGGAGAACGGCCGCTATGCCGCCCGCATCTGGAAGCTGCGCTCTGAAAAGCTCTACTTCGAGATTTCCTTCTCCACCATAGGCTATAAGAACGTGAAGGTTTCCGCAGGTCTGGGCTGCAGCTACAACACCTACTCGGTCAATAACATGCAGTACTCCACCGACGGCCAGAACTATGAGACCGTGGCCACCTACCACATCACCGGTTCGGGCTGGTTCGACCAGACCGACGTTGCCCTGCCTGCCGATGCCGATGAGCAGCAGCGTGTGTGGGTGCGCTGGTACCCTGACTTCAGCAGCTCGCTCGTGGGCAACAGCACCGACTACGACGGCCTGGCCATCAGCAACATCTTTGTCACGGCCGATGCCGGTAGCCTGGCTGAGGAAGTGGCCACGCTGGTCAGCAGCAATCCTGCCCAGGGTGCCGACGGCGTCAGCGCCAACGGCTCCATCATCCTTACTTTCGACAAGAAGATCAAGGCCGGCTCCGGCACTGCCACCCTCGACGGCGAGGCCCTGAGCCCCATCATCAGCGGCAAGAGCGCCATCTTCCAGTATAGCGGCCTGAAGTACGGCACGGCTTACACCTTCGAGCTGCCCGCCGGCGTGCTCACCTCGCGCAGTGGCAACGCCGTGGCCGCTGCCTCCATCAGCTTCACCACCATGGAGCGCCAGCAGCCCGAGCCACGCCTCTTCGACGCCATCGTCAGTGCCAGCGGCAGCGTGCCCGACGGTTTCTCCGGTGGGGTCTACCAGACCGTGCAGGCTGCCATCGACGCTGCCCCCGCAGGCCGCGCTAAGCCCTGGCTCATCTTCGTGAAGAACGGCCAGTACAAGGAGCACGTCAATATTCCTGCTAACAAGCCCTACCTGCACCTCATCGGACAGACGCGCGACAACACCGTCATCCTGAACGATGCCCTCTCTGGCGGCGACACCTCCGTGGGCACCGACCTGGGTGCCACGGTCACCGTGAAGTCGGGCAACGTCTTCTTCGAGAACCTGACCCTGGAGAACGAGTGGGGCCACACCAAGCAGGCTGGCCCGCAGGCCCTGGCCCTGAACACCATGGGCGACCGCATTGCACTGAACGGCGTGCGCCTGCTGAGCTATCAGGACACCTGGATCACGACCAGCACCTCCAACTACCGCCACTACATCAAGAACTCGGTCATCGAGGGTGCCGTGGACTTCATCTACAACAGCGGCAACGTCTATATGGACGGCGACACACTCGAAATCAACCGTCCCTCGGGTGGTTTCATCGTGGCTCCCTCGCACGGAGCCGATGTGAAGTGGGGCTACGTCTTCATGAACAACGTCATTCGACCCTATCCGGGCATGAACGTCACCGACGTGTGGCTGGGCCGTCCCTGGCACAACCAGCCGAAGACAGTCTTCATCAACACACAGACGTTTGTCAACATCCCCGCCGCCGGATGGTACGAGACCATGGGCGGACTGCCCTCCCTCTGGGCCGACTACAACACCACCGATGCCCAGGGCAACCCCGTCGACCTGTCGCAGCGCCGCGATACCTATTATTATACTGACAGCAACGGACAGCGTGTCTATGGCACCGCCAAGAACTACCTCACCGACGAGGAGGCCGCGCAGTACACCGTGAAGAACGTGATGAGCGGCTCAGACAACTGGCAGCCCGACCTGATGTGCGAAGCTTGCGATGCTCCTGTTGTCAGCACGGACGGCAGCAAGCTCGTCTGGAATGCCGTGCCCTACGCCATCTGCTATGTCGTGACAAAGGACGGCGAGGTGGCAGGCTTCACCACCGCTCCAGAATATGCAGCAGAAGATGCCAGCGGCAAGTGGCAGGTGCAGGCTGTCAACGAGTATGGTGGTCTGAGCAAGATGTCGGCCAGCGTCACCGTCAGTGGCGAAAGCGGCGAGACCATCGTTGTTGACAAGGAATATACTACCTATTGCAGCACCCAGGCACTCGACTTCACCGGCGTTGCAGGCTTAGAGGCCTACGTCGTTACGGCTGCCGACAACACGACGGCTACGCTCACCAAGGTGACCACTGTGCCCGCAGCCACAGGCTTGATACTGAAGTGGACGGACAAGGCAACCTCATCCTTCACTGTGCCCGCTGCTGCTACTGCAGCCACTGTCGATAACCTGTTGGTAGGTGTCACATCAGCCACAGCCCTGACTGCTGACCAGGCCTATGTCCTGTCTGACGGCAAGTTTGTGAAGGCCGCTGCCGGCACACTGCCCGCCAACAAGGCCTACCTGCCCGCCAGCCTTGTTCCTGCCGATGCACGCGAACTCGCCATTGTCTTCAGCGGTTCCACCGCCATCAGCACTGTCATGCAGCAGTCTGACGGTCAGGCCGTCTACAACCTTAACGGACAGAGAGTGACCACGCCAAGGAATGGACTCTACATTGTTAATGGCCGAAAGATGATTGTGAAATAAAACTGAAGGAGGACACAAGACATGAAAAAGTATATTCAGCCGACGACGGAATGGATGGAAGCTCAGGCCGAATCATTGCTAACGTCATCAGACACGCTGTTAATCGACACCGACATCACCATCAGCCCTGCCGATGCCGACGCCCGCAGCACCGACCTGATTGACTGGGAAGGCTATAGCGGCATGTAAGACTGCAGCATCAATCAAAAAGAGGAGGCTTCCAAGCGTTTGGAAGCCTCCTCTTTTTGGGGTGATGCTGATTAGTAATAAACTTTAATAACCGTCTTGTTATCTGTGAAGCCCATATAGTATTCAATTTCCGTAATGCGTCCTTGTGTGTCGCGGCTTACCCCAAGATGCGAGTAATTGATGGTTTGGTCAATCCACTCAGTAATGGGAATGGTTTGCGAACGCTGCCCAAACAGGTCGAACGGCTCAAAGAGCAGCATGTTGTCAACGATGCCGTTAACGAAGATGGGCGTTCTGACGAAGCTGCTAAGGTCGATGTTGGCGTCGTTTTTCACTGTGCCTTTCTCGTACTTGTAGTTCGTTGTTCCGTTAAACGATTTGGTTGTTTGCATGACAGTAGAGAGAGTGCCGTCTTTGAAAGCCACGCTAAAGTCGAACCATGCCGTGCTGGCCTCTGTCAGGTAGCCGTCAGTGTTATACTTGTAGGTAGCAATGCTATAAGGGCTGCTAATCGACGTGATGCGGCCTTTGGAGTCGAGG
>ERZ842401.7558-NODE-7558-length-11072-cov-9.179631_pt1 | contig 11072 bp, 11 predicted proteins | sample MGYA00521270_ERZ842401 | MGnify/ENA primary metagenome ERZ842401 (study PRJEB31892, sample SAMEA3878208) | bioreactor metagenome | biome: Moose rumen | place: Sweden | collected 2011-10 | study: EMG produced TPA metagenomics assembly of the PRJEB12797 data set... | reverse complement strand
CCAGGCATGGATGAGCCGACTGGTTTATCGTGCTGTTGACAAGGGAATATTGCGCTCCAACCCATTGGAGGATATGGAGTATGAGAAACGCGACGATGACAAAAACGAGTTACACTACCTGACCCGTGAACAAGTCCGTTTGCTGATGTCGCATCCGTTTGAGGGAAAGCGTATGGAGTTTGCAAGACGTATGCTTGTATTCACCATATTCACAGGACTGGCATATATAGATCTGAAAGAACTCTACCCGTCACACATTGAGGCCAATGTGGACGGACAGCGTTTCATCAGAAAAGCAAGGAAGAAGACTGGAGTAGAAGCGTTCATTCCCCTGCATCCTGTAGCGGAGCAGATACTTGCAATGTATAACACTACAGACATCAATACCCCCGTTTTTCCATTCCCTAAGAAGAAACTCTGGTATGAGTATGACGACATGGGGAATATACTCGGTTTTGACAGACATCTGGCGCATCATCAAGGGCGGCACACATTTGGGACTTTATTGGTGTCAGAGGGCGTTAGTTTCGAGAGTGCAGCAAAGATGATGGGTCATTCAAAGATTAAGACAACCCAGCGATATGCACAAGTCACGACTAATCGTATCTCGCAAGAGATGGACAAACTGATTCAGCGCAGAAAAGAAAAAGGACTCACAATAGAAACTAACAAATAATGATGACAATGGCACATAGCAAGGTATGTTTTCTGCTGCACGAAACTCCGTTTGCAGCGCAAAGCTCCTTGCTCTACCGAGAGCGTAAGCCTGTCCTCCGAAGTCGGTCTGCCTGTCCATACTTGCCGTAAAAGCAGTGAGTGATAACCATATGCCAAACCAATTGAATTAAAGATGAACAACAAGAGAAACAGAGGTGGGAGAAATCCCAAGTTAGACCCAGCGACGCACCGCTATTCAGTGAACTTCAGCAGTGAAGAAGATATGCGTTTTCTGAAGATGTTTGACCGTTCTGGCATGACAAGCAAGTCTGCTTTCATCAAAGCACGAATCTTTGCGAGCCATTCCATGTGGCGACATTCGACAAGAGTCTGCACGAGTATTATACCAAGTTCTTTGCTGTGCAAAGAACTACAACCTGACTTTAAAAGAGTTGAAAAGCCTCTTCTCTGAACGAAGAACAATGGCACTTGTGTGTAAGTTGGAGAAATACATGATGCTGTTAGTGCAGATTATACATAAAGTGGTAGAACAGACTGACAAATATAAAAATACAGTGAAGTGAACTTGAATGATTCGATGAAGATACAAGGTGAATTATTGACGATTACATCTATTTTGATATAAAATAGCCACATTTCTTTATTTATTTCAATGAATATGGGAAAAGTTTTGTATATTTGCAGCAAAATAATCATTGAATTATGTCGAACAATCAACAAAACGTGATGCTAAATCGACTGAAAGCAGTCTTAGCAGAACAAGGGAGGACCAATCGCTGGCTATCAGAACAACTGGGAAAGTCAGAGAATACCGTTTCCAGGTGGTGTGCTAATAAAGTGCAGCCGTCTATCCAGCAACTGAATGAGATTGCAAGTGTTTTGGATGTGGATATAAGAAACCTCATAACACCAACGAAATAGACAAATGATACAGAATTATAATTATACAAGCCAATACGACAATATACAGATAGCATACGATAGTCTCTACACTTCATTTATGAGACGTGACCGTAAGGCTATTGAGAACTATTGCCGGAATTGTGAAAATCTGGGAATCGGTCAGTTCCATGAAAAGGCAAATATGGAGATGGAACGGATATTCTCATTGATGGGAATCAGGACTATCCCAACACCTTCAACTTTGGAGCAATTGGCTGATGATGTCTTATTGGTTTATGCTCAAGCATGCATGAATGTTCTCTTTAATGAGAAAATGCGATATATTAGTGCTGATTTTCATCATACTTACGAGAATGCCTACCATACGCTTGTTCAACCAAGACAATATCATACGAATGATGTCTTGTATTCAAAAGGCAATAATATGTTTACGGTAGGAAACTTTCTGAAAGTAATCAAGTATGCACTCTCTATTGCAGAAATAATCAGCCCTGACGATAAGAGGTTTGCAAATGCAAGTGCCTCAGTACTGGCCTTGCAGACCATAGATAATATATTAAACAACAAATCAGGAGCGGAGTTAACGAAGCACACCCTCCATATTGCAACGGACTTTCTTGCTTCAAATGTAAAAGAGTCTCTTAATGTTACAAATGCGAAACGGAGTGTTGCAGTGTCGGCTCTGATGGTGAATTTGGCAATAGACTTTTTGGTAAAAGACTATCAATAAATATATTGTATTCCCAATACAGCGGAAAGTGCTGATATTAGCGCAGAAAAGGAATAATAGAAAACATCTTAAAAATATATGAGATATGAAAATCCCCGAAATACTTCCATACGATAAAACAAGTGCATCAAGTATCTTTGAATACAGTAAAGGGATACTTGAAAAAACGCTCCGTGAATTTGTTTGGGAAGGCTACCAACCTAAAAAAGGCAAAGGTAGTCTTGGGCAAATGGTGGAAAACATCTATTTCTTCTTAGAGACAAATAGTAACCCTGCTTCTGATTTTTCTGAAGCAGGATTAGAACTGAAATGTACTCCTTTAAAGAAAAGCAAACAGGACGAATATCTTATAAAAGGGCGTCTTGTTTGCAATCTGATAAACTATTGCGAGGTTAAGCATCCCTATGCCACCTATGCCCTGCATAATCTTCCAGGAACTCTGCCTCTGTATAATAATCGTATTCTCGCCAATCGGTTGAGTCTCCAATTTGGTTCTTTTTTGAGTCATACACAAGCCAATGTGTGGAACGTAAAATGCCTCCAAGATAATGAGTGTACTCATGCTCGTTGTCTGGGTCATTCTTTAATGCCTGAAGCATCTGTTCCGTCGTAATCCATTCTTTCTTTTTCATAACTTTTTTGGGCAAAGGTCGGAGATCCTTTTGGAATAGGCAAATATTTTAGATCACGTTAGATCACCATTATGAGTGTTTAATAAACTTTAGATCAAAAAGCAATATGGCAAAACAAAAAGTATATCAGATAGAGGCTAAAACTCCTGATGAAGTGAAGGCTTCGTTCATCTATTATATGGGCGACAAAAATGCAACGTCGAAACAGATAAAGGATGCTGCAAACAGTCGCTATGCAAAGATAGACTCGATAGATACGGTGTGCAAAATCGTAAAACGGTTGTTCAATGCAGAGAATGTATTTCAACTTACTGAATTCGGGCAACTACAAAGAGTGAGTGATGCGCTGACGGAAATCATTGCCAAAGAGGATGGTGACGTGAAAGAACTGAAGAATCAGCGCAGTTATGTGAACAAGTACAGGGATTTCTTGAAATACTGTGCTGACCAGAAAGGCAAATCCACGGATACTTCTGCTGATTACAACTTTGTCGAAGACCCTGACAAACCATTTATTTCTGAGGAGAAGTTCACAGAGATAGTAGAGTCGCTATTCCGCAAGAAGAACATCATCTTGCAGGGAGCACCAGGTGTTGGCAAGACATTTCTAGCACGGAAGATTGCCTATCAGCTGATTGGGCAGATGAAGGACGAAAACATAGAGACTGTGCAGTTTCATCAGTCGTACAGCTATGAGGATTTCATGCAGGGTATCCGTCCGACGGTCACAGGCGAATTTAAGGTTCGCAACGGCATCTTCTACGACTTCTGCGAACGGGCAAGGGAACATGCTGATGAAACCTTTGTGTTTATCATCGACGAGATAAACCGTGGTAACCTGAGCAAGATTTTCGGTGAATTGATGATGCTGATAGAATCAGACAAACGGTCGCCGCGCTATGCTCTGAAGCTGACATATAGCGAGGAAGGAAGTCCCAAGTTCTATGTGCCTGAGAACGTCTATATCATTGGATGCATGAATACGGCAGACCGTTCGATTGCGATTGTTGACTATGCACTACGCCGCCGTTTTGCATTCTGCCAGATAGAGCCTGAACTGGGTGACAGTTTCAAGGCCTATCTCTGTTCCGAACTCAGCAGAGTGTTTGTTGAGAAGATTTGCAGTAAGTTGAATCGCGTCAATTCAATCATTCGCGAATCCGCTTCGCTGGGCAAAGGCTTGGAGATAGGTCACAGCTATTTCTGCCAGATAAGTTCCGTTGAGGATGAAAGCGATTGGTGGCAGTCCATTTGTAAATATGAACTATTCCCTTATATACAGGAAATCTGCTTCGAAAACGAAGACTTGGGCAACGAATTGTGTCACATTTTGAGTAACTTGCAAGATGCGTAAAATACCCATACAAAACATGTATTATATCCTCTGCTATGCATGGGGTATAGGCAACATGCGCGGAAGGGCCAAAGTTGGGATAGAAAAGTGTCTCTCGCTCTCTGATTTGCTGGTTCATGTTCTGCTGAATGCGACAGACAATGTTTTGAAACGTGGGATGGCACAGGGATATTCTGTCTTTGGTGACGAGATAGATGGTATCAAGGGGAAAGTCAACATCGCTGAAACACTAAAACAACAGGGCCGACATCTCCAAGGGAAAATGTTCTGCCAGTACGAAGAACTGACATCCGACATTCTCATCAACCAAATCATCTACTCTACATTGCTGGATTCCGCTAAGATTGTAGGACTTTCCATCGCAAACAAAGACAGAATAGCCAAGACACTTCGACGAATGCCTCAGACAAAGCGCATACGAATCACCGAGCATATGCTCAACTCCGTCAAACTATATCGGAACAACATATACTATCATTTTGCTCTCAATGTGTGCAGACTTCTTCATCAGTCGGCTCTGCCCAACGAGAGTTTTGTTGGCAAGCAGGAATTTCTGGACATTATGGACGATGAGCGGTTGATGAACCGCATCTTCGAGAAATTCCTCATGAACTTCTATAAACAGGAGTGTAGGCAAGACTTCCCTGAAGTTAGCCGCTCGTACATACGTTTTCAACTGACACCCTACGGAATGACATTTGCCAAGAGTACTGACGCGACTTACGCCTTATTGCCCATTATGGAGACTGACGTAACGCTCTACAATCCTCAGACTAAAAAGAAAATCATTCTTGATGCAAAATACTACAAAGACACGCTGGTCTCACGATATGGCGAGAAGGGTAAGGTACGACGCGAGCATTTGTCACAAATACTCTCATACGTGATGAACCAGGAAAACGAGACCCAGCCGCAGACAAAGAACGCAAAGGGAATACTTGTCTATCCTACGGTTGATACAGAACTTGACATGTCGTATGTCTACAAGAATACCAACCACATTATCCGAGTCTGCACAGTAAACTTGAATCAGGATTGGAGGCTGATAGAAAAAAGGTTGAAAGAAATAATTTGTAATTAATCGTGTTATGAAAAAAAGTTTCTATTACTTTATGCCTCACATCAAAGGAAAAGGTGTACGCGATTTATATCAGATAAGGATTGTGAGGATAGGGAGCAAAACGGAAATTCATCCAGATGTGGAAGATACGAAAGCACCTCGGTTAGTTTTTGAACTAGAATATCTTGAAAGCCTGCCGAAATACAAAATGATACATTTGAATTTCCAACACTCTTTCACTGATACTTTTCTAGGAAGGGTGTTAGAAACGAGTAAAAGGCATTGTTAGCCAACTATGTAAGTCGAGGTTGCTTGATTTTCTGATGAGTTAGTCACAATATTCTTTTTTATCTCAAATTCCCAAAATATGAGTAATACAATATCAATTTTAGATGCTAATACAATAGAAATTCATTATTGGCTAAAGGATGGCTCACATTCTATGGATGCAAATGTGTTCAACAAGTGTGAGTACGAATTACTTGGGATTATAAAAGAAATTTCTTCTGCATTAAAAGTGCAAATAGAAATAGAAACGATGCCATTGGGACAAGGTGGCCTAAAAGCATGGCTAAAGTGCCATGAAATTAAAGGAAACCAAGTAATTCTATCCGTGGTTCTCTTTTTGTGTACAGAAATTGCATTTACTCCAATAACGACCTCCTTGGAATATCTTACAAACAAAGTCCTTGAATATATTTTTGAAGACCCAGAGATAAAAGCATTAGAAAAGGAAAAGAAAAAGGAAGAATTAAAGTACGATATAGCCAAACTAAAACGACAGACGCAACTATTGACAGACTCTATTAATGAGAACAAAATTAAGAAAAGGAAATCAAACTATTTTGAGTCAGCAAGCAAGTGCAAGAAAATCGATAAGATTACAATATCTATAACGGACACATATAAGGAAAGTTACTCCATCCCTAAGGAAGTCATGTCAAAAGACTTTCCGTTATACATTATGACCTCTGATGAGCTTGAGCCTGATAATGATGAACAGGCTATCATTGAAATTGTTTCTCCGGTTCTTAAAAAAGGGAAATACATGTGGGTAGGCATTTATAATGGAAATGTTATTCAATTCAAGATGAAATCTAATGAATTCAAAACATTGGTACAAACAGGACAAGTTCCGTTTAAGAATGGCTCGTCTATACAATGTCATTTAGTGACAAAGAAAAAAATAAATAGTGAAGGAGAAGTAATTATAACAGGGTACGAAGTTATGGCAGTTGATAGTTATTTTATGAATGACACCCCTATTGAAACGCCAGAAGGAAAGCGTAGACGCCAGAAACGAACCATGGAGAAGAAACACCAACAACTTAACCTGTTTGAAGAGGATTATTTTAGTGGTTGAATTAAGTTTTAGAGTTACTGGTTAACTCTCACGAGTTAGTGGGTAACTATAATACACTTAATGGGTAACTCGAAAAGAGATGTTTTTTATAAAGCAAGAATTATGGCAGGAGTAAACATATTTACAAGTTCTACATGAGATGACTTGTCGCAAGTCAGGCCAGATTTGCGTGACTTCATATTTGGCTTAGGGTATAACCCGATGATGTCGGAACAAAATGATTTCCCAATAATCCCGTTATAAGGAATAAGACACTTGTTATATGGATAGAAAAATAAAGATAATGGTTGGTTCAACTGTATATGGTTTTGAAAATGAACTATATCAGATTGTGGCCCTGTTGCATTCTATGGGCTATGAGGTACTAAATTCACACGTGGGGACAATCAAGGTGAATCCCAATTTGTCTAATTTGGAGAACTGCCTGAATGCTGTTGACGAATGTGATATATTCTTGGGCATCATTAGGACTCATTATGGTACAGGGATTATTGGTGATAAAAACATTGCATTTGAAGAAATCAAAAGAGCTATGGAGCAGCGTAAACCTTATTGGTTTATGGTGCATCGGGATGTCGTCTTTGCCAGGAAACTATTCGGGAAGATAAAAGGGGCCGATAAAATTGAAATACACAGAAACGACTTCTTTGACAAACGATGCTTGGATGTTTATGAATATGTAATAAAAACAGGCACTGCAATATCGGAACGTAGAGGGAATTGGGCACAAGAGTTTTATAGTATTAATGACATCTTTACGTTTATTAATACGCAGTTTGGCGACAAGAATTTTGTAGAATCCATTTTGAAGCAAGGGAAATAGGTTATGGATAATAAGTTCATTTTAGATAATCTGCTTATGCAGAACGAAAGTGAGCATTTAGAGTTTAAGGCTCATTTTGACGAGCGTATCGTAGCCAAGGATGTAACGGCGATGCTGAATGGAAGTGGGGGAACTATTCTTATTGGTGTCAATGAAGAAAAGGCTGTTGTGGGTGTATCATCAGACTTGGATGTAAAGAAGTTGCTCCATTCTTTGATGAACAAAATACGTCCATCTGCTCCTATTGATGTCCAATCTGTTGAATATGATGGCAAGACCGTTATTTTGATTAGTGTCTGGGAAGGTGCTCAGAAGCCTTATCTATGTGAGGGCACAATCTATCAGAAGTTGGGCTCAGAAGGAAGTATTGCATCAGCTGAGGCAATTAGCAATATGTTGCAAGACAGAAAGGAATCGGACTATAATTGGGAAAGGATGCCAGTCCTGAGTGCAGATATAGAGGACTTGGATATGACTGAAGTCCGAAAAACGATAGATGGATTCTATAGACTGAAAGATAACAGGATTCAGGATGAAGAAGAATTCCTGATGAATGAAGGACTGCTTCGGAATGGTAATTTGACGAATGCTTGTATCATGCTTTATGCAAAGAATCCTGGACGTTTCATTCCTCAAGCAGCAATAAGACTTTCTGTCTATTCTTCCGATTCACCAGCAGATTTGATAGATGCTCATGTGTTCGATGGCTGTATCTTTAGAAATGTTGATGCTATCTTTCAGTTCTTAGATATGACTTATTCTAAAAGTGTTAAGGTTGATGGGCTGTATAGAACAGAGAAATGGAATTATCCAAGGATTGCTGTACGGGAAGGCATTATGAACGCTATTGTGCACAGGGATTATAATGCAGTCAATGGGTTTATGAACATTTTGATTTTTCCTAATCGCATGGAAATCATTTGTTATGGGAAGCCTCTTATCAACTTGACTGGAAATTTCATGTCAGCAGGATATTCTGTTTTACGCAACCCAGACATTGCTCATCATTGTTATTATCGACAACTGATAGAAATGATGGGAACAGGAATCCCCAGAATGATCCAGGATAGCAAAACGAATGGGTTTGACATTCCCGAATTTATTGTGGCTAATGATATAGTTAAGGTCGCCTTCCCTAATATTGTGCATCTTCGTGAGGAAAACAGAAATGCCGATGATTTGAGGTCATATTTTGAGGGAATAGTTGAGGGAACGGTTGAGGGAATAAGAAATGATGTGAAGAGTAAACTGGTAACAATTCTTTGCTTATTGCATGAACGACCAGGACTGAGAGCAAATGTTATAGGCGAACAAACTCACATTCCTGTTAAAAGCATAGAGCGATATGTGAATCTACTTAAAAATGCGGGACTTCTATATTATTCTGGTGCAAAAAACACTGGTGGATATTACTTGTCTGATCATATCCTGAGGGAATAACTGAGGGATTAGGCATAGAGAAAGCAAAAAGGATTATAGTAATATACAAATCATAGTTATATATGCATATAGCAAAAGTTTACAAAATAATGATAGGAGCTCCATCTGATATAAATGAGGAAATTCAGATTGCTAAGAATGTCATCCATAGATGGAATGTTATTAATTCTGAATATCGAAGACGGGTGTTATTACCTCTACATTGGAGCGATAATGCCTATCCTTTATCTGGTGAACATCCTCAGAAGACTATTGACAAGACTGTTGTTGTCAAAAGTGATTTGCTAATTTGTATATTCTGTTCTCGCTTAGGTTCCCCAACAGATACTCATCAAAGTGGGTCATTAGAAGAAATTGATGAGCATATAAAAGCAGGTAAAGATGTGATGTTGTTTTTCAAGAAGAATGTCCCAACGCCACAAAATGCACGTGACATTGAGCAACTTCAAAAGTTGATATCATATAAGAATTCTATTCAAAGCAGTAATCTTTGGTGGGAATATAATGATGTTGGTGATTTCGGGAATTTGTTAAGAGAAAAGTTGGAATTATATGTAAATGACAAATGGCTCTCTTCTGAAAATGAAAAAAATGCTGTTGCGGAAGAAGGGGTTGTATTATCGCTAAGTAAAACGGAAGTGTCAATTCCTTGTGGAAGTTCTGCATATTTAGATATTGACGGAGTGGAAATAGATAAGTGTTCGCTGAAGCTTCTAGATAGAACAATTGGTCATGCTAGTGAGCGTAATGCTCGAATAAAGATTGAAGGATATAAAGTGGGAACAACAAAACTTATAGTTTCATACAGGAATCTGCATGCAGAATGTCTTGTTACTATGACACCCATGTACATGCTTTGTGGTAATCCCATCTTGGAATTCGGAAAAGACAAGGATTATATAAATGAAAAATGTGCCAACTTAACACACGATTTCGAAAATGAGAACTGTATAAAATGCAGGGAAACGACAAATCGCTTTATCATATATCATTATTATCTGTTCGAGGAAGATAAACTGCAATTTGTGTTCTCTCAGATAGAAGTTCTATATTCTAAAGAAAACGTGTTAACAGAAGCGAGCCATTGTATGGGTGAGCGATACGAGAGAATAAGTGGTGATATATCAATTGAATGGTATCAATATAATGACGATTTTTATGTTACATCTCTTAATCCAGGTCATAATAGCAATAAATGGTATTTTTGCTACGCGCCAACAAAGGATATTATGGATAGAATGTTAGAAAGGCGGAATAATAACGGCCATGGTTAGAGTTGTTGGCTAACTCTATAGAGTTATTGGGTGACTATAATTCACTTGGCAGGAAACTGCAAAACACTATTAGTAGATATGGGAAAAGTAAGTTTTGATTCGACATCAACAACAAAAGGGATGATATTTCAGTTCCTTGTTGCATTGGAGCGTTGCTTTGAAATGCAAGAGGGACAATCTGTGTATATTGAACGTTTTGGTGATGTTTCTGTTATTGGCGGTGAAGAAGCTATGCAGATAGAATCGAAATATTACAAGCGAGATTTGTTTGATTTGGACGAGAACGTATGGAATACTATCTCGAATTGGATAGACACAATGGTGGCAGGAGCACAGAACCAACCACCAGCCATGAGCGAATGGCAGCGTTTCAATCTGGCAGTGGAGATTATCAAGCACTTTGAGGGGTGGCACACCGTCAGGAACTACCCTTACGTCGGATGGGGTCACCAGTTGCAGCCGGGGTAACAGTATAGTGCAAGGACGATGACGAAGGCACAGGGTGACAGGCTACTCCGTCAAGACCTGATGAAGTTCTACAAGATGTTTGACGGCTACGGCAAAGACCAGTTGCTCTTGGCTGTTCTTGCGTACAATGTCGGGCCATACGCGATACTTGGAACGAGCAAACGCCCACGAAGTACGTTACTGAAGAAACTGGATGCAGGAAACCGAAACATCTTCAACGACTACATGCGCTTCTGCCAATACAAGGGCAAGAAAGTGAAATCCATCGAGCGACGGCGATACGTGGAGTTCTGTAAGCATTCGATAAACCACAGGTTGTAATACCTCTATACCATAACAATAGCAGC
>ERZ842401.7557-NODE-7557-length-11073-cov-4.275640_pt1 | contig 11073 bp, 9 predicted proteins | sample MGYA00521270_ERZ842401 | MGnify/ENA primary metagenome ERZ842401 (study PRJEB31892, sample SAMEA3878208) | bioreactor metagenome | biome: Moose rumen | place: Sweden | collected 2011-10 | study: EMG produced TPA metagenomics assembly of the PRJEB12797 data set... | reverse complement strand
CCTGGGGGCTGTGGTGGTGTGCATCTTCGCGCTCCTGGTTTTCGCCCCCCGCAAGGAGGAGCAGCCCGAGGTGCCGTCGCCCGTAGCCTAACCCTTCACACCCTTCACGGCCCATGTCCTCACCCACCAGCAACAAGCGGCGCAACGGAGTGGCGGCGGCACTGGTCTGCACGCTCCTCTTCCTGGCTGCCGACCTGTGGATGATCTACAACGAGAACTACCTGCTGGGGCTGCTGCCCCTGGGGCTGGCGGCGGTGTGGCTGTTTTTCAAATATCCCGAGGCGGGTCTGCTGCTCACCGCGCTGGCCACCCCTTTCTCGGTCGATGTGGCGCTGATGGGCGACACCGAGCTCTCGCTGCCGGCCGAGCCGATGCTGATACTCTTCTCGGTGCTCTACCTGTTCCGCACCCTCGCCGTGCGCGACTACGACCTCCGCCTGCTGCGCCACCCGGTGAGCCTGCTGGTGCTGGCCATGCTGGGCTGGATGCTCGTTACCTCGTTCACCTCGCAGATGCCGCTGGTGTCGTTCAAGTATACGGCGGCACGGCTGTGGTTTGTGGTGCCGTGCTATTTTGCCGCCGCGCGCCTGCTGCGCACGCCCGGCCGCATCAGGCGCTACGTGTGGGCCTACGCCCTGGGGCTGGCCGTAGTGGTGGCCATCACCACGGCCAAGACCATGGGCGGATTCAGCGACCTGCAGGTGATGCACCGCGTGATGAAGCCTTTTTACAATGACCACACGGCCTACGGCTGTGTGATAGCCCTCTTCCTGCCCGTGGCCGCCAGCATGGGCTTCGACCCTGCGCTGCGGCCGTGGCAGCGGCTGTGCAGCGTAGCCTTGGCGGTGCTGCTGGGCGTGGGGCTGGTGCTCTCCTACTGCCGCGCGGCGTGGTTGAGCGTGATTGCCGCCGTGGCTATCTATGTGCTTATCCGCTACAAGGTGAAAATCAAGTGGATGGTGGCCATGCTGGCCGTGGGTGTGGCTCTGTTCTTTGCCTTCCAGACCGACGTGCTCTACAACATGGGCAAGAACAAGCAGGACTCCTCCTACGAGCTGGCCGACCAGGTGAAGAGCATCTCCAACATCTCCACCGACGCGAGCAACCTGGAGCGCATCAACCGCTGGGCCTCGGCCCTGCGCATGTGGAAAGAGCGTCCGCTGCAGGGCTGCGGGCCGGGCACCTACCAGTTCCTCTACGGCAGCTACCAGATGGACTACCAGATGACGGTCATCAGCACCAATGCGGGCGACCTCGGCAATGCCCACAGCGAATACATAGGGCCGCTGTGCGAGCAAGGAGTGCCGGGCGTGGGCATAGTGGCGGCGCTATTCCTGATGGTGTTTGCCACGGCGGTGCGCGTCTACCGCACGGCCGCCGACCCGGCGGTGAGGCGGCTGGCCATAGCCCTCTGCCTCTGCCTGTTCACCTACTATGTGCATGGGGCGCTCAACAATTTCCTCGACACCGACAAACTCTCGGTGCCCTTCTGGGGCATGACGGCGGCCATTGTGGCCCTCGACGTCTACAGCGAGAAGATGTCTGACAAAAACAGAAGCTGACCATGCGAAAGCTGGCTCCGATAGTGTTTCTGTGGCTGCTGGCAGGCAGCGGGACCGCCTGGGCGCAGCCTGCGGCTGAAAAAACGCGGCTGCTGCTCATCCTCGACTGCTCCAACTCGATGTGGGAGCGTTGGCAGAGCAATGCAAAGATAAAGGTAACGCAGCAGGTGCTGCTCTCGTTTCTCGACAGCATCAGTGCCCTGCCCCCGTCGGCCGGGGGCGGCCGGGAGCAGGTGGAGGTGGCCTTGCGGGTGTTTGGCCACCTGAACAAGGAGCAGTTCGGCACCCGGCTGGAGGTGCCATTCGCGGCCGACAACATCTACCGCCTGCAAAGCAAAATCAAGACCCTCGTGCCGCAAGGCGGGTGCACGGCAGCGGCGGCACTCACCGATGCCTTGAGCGATTTCCCCGCCACCGGGGCCAGCCGCAACCTGATACTCATCATCACCGACGGCATGGACGATTGCGAGGCCGAGATATGCGATGTGGCACGGCAGGTGCAGCTGAGCGGCGTGGTGGTGCAGACGTTCGTAATGTGCATCGGCGAGGGGCAGACAGCCCATGCCAGCTGCGCCGGCAGCGTCTTCCCCGTGCCGCACGAGGAAGATTTCTCGCAGACGCTCTACGACATATTCCGCCTCAGCGGCAAAAAGGCGCGGGTGGTGCTGAACATGGTGGACGCTGCAGGCAGCCTCTATGAAACCGAGCATGCGGTGGCCTTCTTCGACCGCCGGACAGGCGTGAGCCGCCTGAACACGCTCTACAGCATCGATGGCCGCCTGCGCCCCGACACGCTGCTGCTCGACCCGCTGGTGAGCTACGACATGATGGTGTTCACCCAGCCGCCGCTGCGCCGCGAGGCAATGCAGTTTGGCGTTGAGCAGGTGAACACGGTGGATATCACCGTCAGCGAGGGTACTTTGCGCGTGCGCTATACGGGTGCGCGTCCGCAATGGCAGCAGCCGAGGGTCGATGTGGAGGTGCGCCGGTCGGGCGGCGAGCGTGTGGCCACCCAGGCCGTGGAGCAGGAAGGCTCCTTCTTGGCCGGACGCTACGACGTGGAAGTGCAGACCCTGCCTCCGACGGTGATGCGGGGAGTGGAGGTGCGCGGCGGCTCCCTCACCGAGCTCACGGTGCCTATGCCGGGCATGCTGGTGCTGGGAAAGCCCAAGGGCATCACCTCCGGGGTGGTGTTCCGGCTCAACCACGGACAGGTGGAATATGCCGCCGCCCTGAATCCAAGCACGGCGGGCGAGCGGCTGCTGCTGCAGCCCGGACAATATGAGGTGGTGCTGCACCAGCAGCAGGAAACCGCCTACGACAAGGTGCAGTCGCGCCGGTTTGTGATAGAGAGCGGGCAGACTACGAAAGTGCAATTCTGACAATCGGAAACAGCAGATATGACAACGGAAGAAAAAGAAGAGATATTGAGGGTTGAAGAACTCTGCAAGACCTTTACCTTCAGCCGCAAGCAGCAAAAAATAGAACGCACGGGGCTGCGCCGCAAGGTGGCGGTGGACCACGTGAGTTTCAGCACCTACAGGGGCGAGATATTCGGTCTGCTGGGATCGAACGGAGCCGGCAAGACCACAACCCTGCGCATGCTCTCCACCCTGATCAAGCCCGACAGCGGCGATGCCGTGCTCGACGGGTGCAGCGTGGTGGCGGAGCCCGAGGCTGTGAGGGGGAAAATCGGTTTCCTCACATCGGAGCTGAAACTGGAAGACTTCTTCACCCCCAACTATCTGTTCGACTTCTTCAGCCGTCTGCACCACGTGCCGGAGGAGGTGAGCCGCATGCGCAAACGGCAGATGTTCGAGCGGTTTGGCATCGACGGCTTTGCCGAGGTCAAGGTGGCCAACCTCTCGACCGGCATGAAGCAGAAGTTGAGCATTGTGGTTTCGCTGGTTCACAACCCCGAGGTCATCATCTTCGATGAGCCGACCAACGGGCTCGACGTGCTGACGGCACGTGTGGTTACCGACTACCTGAAAGACTTGCGGGCGGAGGGTAAGACCATTATACTCTCGACGCATATATTCTCGCTGGTGGAGCGGCTGTGCGACCGGGTGGGGGTGCTTATCGACGGGCGGATGGTGGCCTGCGGCCCGATAGCGGAAGTGTGCGACGGGTTGAATATCGAAGACCGCTTTTTTGAAATATACAAAGCCCAGAAAGGAGGGGTGGAATGAAAGGCAACACGGCAACAATCATCAAGAAAGAGTTTGCACGTTTTTTTGGCGACAGGCAGCTGCTCTTCAGCGCAGTGGTGCTTCCGGGGCTGTTGATATACATCATATACAGCTTGATGGGCAGCGGCATCAACAGGATGATAAGCGAGGGTGCAGGCGAGGTGGTGGTGGTGCAGGTGGAGAACTGTCCGGCCAGTCTGGCACCGGCCCTGATGGCGATGGACAGCAATGTGGTGCTGGTGGAACAGCCGTTTGCTCAAAAAGACATAGACTCGCTTGCCAATAAGGACATAAACGCCGTGTTGTTGCGTTTTCCCGCCGATTTCGACAGCCGGATGGCCGGAGGGGGCGCTGCGGCGCCCAATGTGGAACTCTACTATAATAGCACGAACAATGCTTCGGCACGGGTCTATGCCGGAGTGAGCGCCATGCTGAACCGCATCTACACCCCGTTCACACTCAACGAGCCCCAGTGGGAGAACCAGCGTTTCGACCAGGCGAGCGACGAGGCGATTGGAGCCATGGTGTGGAGCAAATTGCTGCCGATGCTTATTGTGATGATGCTTTTCAGCGGAGTGATGTCGATAGCCCCGAGTTCGATAGCAGGTGAGAAGGAGAGGGGCACGATTGCCACTCTGCTGGTAACTCCGATGAAAAGGGAAGAACTTGCGTTGGGCAAGATTGTATCCCTCTCATGTATGGCCATGCTCAGCGGTGTGTCGAGTTTTATCGGCATAGCCCTCTCGTTGCCCAAGATGATCAGTGCCGAAGGAATGTCAGGGTTAGGACTCCACTATGAAGCAGGAGACTATGTGGTGTTGTTGGTAGTCATTTTTGCCACGGTGCTGATTATGGCCTCGATGGTGAGCCTGCTGTCGGCGCTGGCCAAGGATGTGAAGAATGCGGGCACGATGGTAATGCCGTTGATGCTGCTGTTGATGCTGGCGGGATTGCTGCCGATGTTCCAAAGCGGCGTGGCAGACCAAAGGGCGGTCTATCTCATTCCCTTCTACAATTCAATAGAGGTGATGACTGCGGTGTTTGCCCACGACGTGGCCTGGGAACCAGTGCTGATAACTGTGGGAGCCAATGTGGTTTACACGGCAGTGGCAGTGTGGGGGCTGACAAAGATGTTCGGCAGCGAGAAAGTGATGTTCAGCAGGTAGGGCAAGTGGTGGCAATACCGGGGACCTGCGTCAGAGGGACGAGGGGAGGCTGATGATAAAAGTGGAGCCCTGGTTCGGCTCGCTCTCAAGTTCAATACGGCCATGATGCAGGCGAACCACTTGTGCCACGTAGTTGAGCCCGATGCCGAATCCTTTGACATTGTGAACATCGCCGGTTGATACGCGGTAGAATTTTTCGAAAATATGGCGCTGGTCGGCTTTGGCTATGCCAATGCCGTGGTCTTGCACTTTGAGTATGAAAGTGGAGTCTTTCCATTCGGTGCTGACAAGGATATGTGGAGCATTGGGTGAATACTTGACACCGTTGTCGACCAGGTTGTAGATTAGATTGGTCAGGTGCAGTTCGTCGGCATTGATTACCGAAGGGGAGGCCTCGAGTCGGGTGGCTATATCACCGCCGCGGTTAGAGACTGTCAGCTGGAAACTTTGCACAACCTTGTTGATGATGGGGTTGATGTCAAGTGGGCGGATATTGATATAGAAGTTCTTGTTCGACATTTTGGCGCTGAGAAGTATGGTCTCGGCCAGAATGCGCATACGTTGGTTCTCGGTGGCAATGATGTCAATGAAATTGTTGCGCGAGCCAGCATCCTGGGTGATACTGTTGTCTTTCAGCATTTCGCATGCGAGCCCAATGGTGGAGATTGGGGTCTTGATTTCGTGTGTCATGTTGTTGATAAACTCATTCTTCATCTGGTCGAGCTTGCGTTGCGCGGATATGGTGCGCAGGGTGATGAAGAACATGACCGTAATCAGCAGCACGAGAAAGATGCTGATGTATGTGTAAAGCCGGGTATTGCGTTGCAGGAACAGCTCCGCCCGGGGGAAGCTCAATATTAGGAATACTTGGTTGTGGGTCGAAGGGCTGGCTGGACGGAAGGAGTAACGGTAGGGGGACACTTCGAGGTCGCTCTCACGGGCCGGGTCGGAACTATAGAGAAACGAACCCAGATAGCCGTCGTAGAGCCCGATGGCTGGGTGGATGTCGATACCATTGATAAGCAGCTCGTCGGCAATGAGTGAGTCGAGCTCCTGATAGCTGAAGGCAACGGCTTGTGATATGCCGGACTCGGGCATCTCGCCCCCCAGTTGTTTGATGACCTCGTCTATGGCATTGTTTACGCTGACGTTGAACATATTGTCGCTGATGGAGAAGGTGCGGCGTGTCTGGACAAACTGGATGATAATCAAGCTGACGGCAGCAAGGGCGAAAGCCGTAATGATGAAAAAACTGAACCGACGCTTCATGGTGGATGCTGGATTGTTGGAGAATATATGTAAACAATTAAACTAACGTCTATTGAGAAAATTTATTGTTTCCATTGGCATCGGTCGGGAAAAAAGTCGTACCTTTGCACGCTGAAACAAAGCAGAAAGGATTTATCCGTGGCAACAAAGTACATTTTCGTTACAGGAGGCGTGGCCTCTTCGCTGGGCAAGGGAATCATAGCGGCCTCACTGGCGAGGTTGCTGAAAGCCCGAGGCTATGCCGTTACCAACCAAAAACTTGACCCCTACATCAATATTGACCCCGGCACGCTTAACCCCTACGAGCACGGTGAGTGCTACGTTACGGAGGACGGGGCTGAAACCGACCTCGACCTGGGGCACTATGAACGCTTTACAGGGGTCTACACTTCGCAGGCAAACAATGTTACCACAGGGCGTATCTACCAGAACGTGATAGACAAGGAGCGCAGAGGCGATTTTCTGGGCAAGACGGTGCAGGTAGTGCCGCATATCACCAATGAAATCAAAGAGCGCATCACCGCCCTCGGCAACACTGGGAACTACGAGTTCGTGATAACCGAAATCGGAGGCACGGTGGGCGACATCGAGAGCTATCCGTTCATAGAGGCTGTGCGTCAGCTCAAGTGGAGTCTTGGACGCAGCTGTATTGTGATACACCTGACCTACATCCCCTATATTGCGGCGGCGGGTGAATTGAAAACCAAGCCGACGCAGCACAGCGTGAAAGCCCTTCAGCAGCAGGGCGTGCAGCCAGACATTATCGTGTGCCGTACGGAGAAACCCCTCACCCGCAGCGTCAGGGAGAAGATTGGCCTCTTTTGCAACATCGACGGCGATTGCGTGATCGAGGACGGCGATGTGGCAAGCATATACGAGGTGCCTCTCAAAATGCGCGATGAGAAACTTGACCTTCAGGTGCTGCGCAAGTTGGAGGTGCCGGTTAAGCGCGACCTCGACCTCGACAAATGGGAGGCCTTCCTCTATAAGCTTCACAACCCGGAACGGGAGGTCAGTGTGGGTCTGGTGGGCAAGTATGTCCAGCTGCACGATGCCTATATGTCTATTTCCGAGGCATTCATCCATGCGGGTGCCGAGTTGCGCTGCAAGGTCAGGGTGAAATATATCAATTCAGAAGAGATCACCTCCGCCAATGTCGCCCGGCAACTGGCCGGCCTTACCGGCATCCTGGTAGCCCCGGGCTTTGGGCATCGGGGAATCGAGGGCAAGATTCTTGCCGTGCAGTATGCACGTGAGAACCGGGTACCCTTTTTCGGCATCTGTCTGGGAATGCAGATGGCGGTGGTGGAGTTTGCCCGCAATGTGCTGGGCTATGCCGATGCCCATTCGGTTGAGATAGCCCCTGCCACAACCCACCCGGTGATAGACCTCATGGAGGATCAAAAAAGCATCTCCAATATGGGCGGAACCATGCGTTTGGGAGCATATCCCTGCCGGGTGGCGCCCGGGTCGCATGCCTTTGCCGCCTATGGGCAGGAGAACATCAGCGAGCGGCACCGCCACCGCTACGAGTTCAACAACGCCTACCTCGACGAGTTCCGGGCCGCGGGCATGGTGCCGGCTGGCATCAACCCCGGAAGCGGGCTGGTCGAAATTGTCGAAATTCCCGACCATCCCTATTTCGTGGGCACCCAGTTCCATCCAGAATACAAGTCGGCGGCCATGCATCCGCATCCCCTCTTTGTGTCGTTCATTGAGGCCGCCCTTAAATATCCCCAAAGACAAGCATAATGAAAATCGGAGTAATCATTGCAATGGACATCGAGTATCGCCAGATGCGCGATGCCATAGGCGGTGTCACAGGTCGCCTGGGAGAGAACGAAATCGTGCTGTGGCAGTGCGGCATTGGCAAGGTGAACGCCGCCGTGGGCACCATGCGCCTTGTCCAGCATCATCATCCCGACGCTATCATCAGCACCGGCCTGGCCGGAGGCATTGATCCGAAGCTGCATGTGATGGACATCTTCGCAGCTGCGCAGTGTGTATACCACGATGTGGATTGTGGCGGCATCAGCGGCAGCGATATTGTCTGCCCTCTTGGACAGGTGCAGGGGCTGCCGGCCCGTTACGATGCCGACCCGCGCCTGCTCGATCACGCCCATGCGACCGCCATGCGACCGCTGGCCGACGGACAGCAGCCCGTGCTCCGCGCCGGCCTCATCTGCACCGGCGACCAGTTCATCACCGACCGCAGGCGGCAGGAAACCATCAAAAACAACTTCCCCGACGGTATGGCTTGCGACATGGAGAGTGCTGCCATCGCGCAGACCTGCTATCTGGAGCGCCTGCCCTTCCTCAGCCTGCGGGTCATCAGCGACACACCCGGCGCCACCGACGACCACCAGGCACAGTGGGACACATTCCTCGCCTCGATGTGCGACCGTTCGTTCCAGTTCATCAAAACGTATCTTGAATCATTATAGACAGACATGGAAGTAATCACAAGTTTCACCATCGACCACACCCACCTCAAGCCGGGTATCTATGTGTCCCGCGAGGACAAGAAGAATGGGTTTACCACTTTCGACCTCCGCATCACCGAGCCCAACCGGGAGCCAGCCGTGGCACCGTCGGCTATGCACAGCCTCGAGCACCTGATGGCCACATGGTTCCGCAATTCGGCGGTGAAGGACGACGTGGTCTATGTGGGGCCGATGGGGTGCCTCACAGGCATGTACATCATCATGACCGGCAGCTACACCGTGGAGGACATGCGCAGGCTCACCATCGGGTGCCTCGAGTGGATACTCACGCAGGACGAGGTGCCGGCCACCACGCCCGAGACGTGCGGCAACTGCCTGCTGCACGACCTGCCCATGTGCAAGTGGGAGAGTAAGCGTTACCTCGACCGCCTGCGCAATGACTTCCACTGGGAGTACACGAAGGTCCAGATCACCTTGGAGGACGGACGAGTCTTTGCCGACGCATAAGAGTTGCCTGTCCCCTCCGCCATCCGCTGCATGACATTTCAAGACCTGAACGCCATCATCACCGAAGCCGCCTCCGAGCTATGGGGGTGGCCGATGATTTTCTTGTTGCTTGGCACGCACCTGTACCTGACGCTGCGCCTGCGCTTTCCCCAGCGCCGCATCTTCCACGCCATCCGCCTGTCCTTTACGCGCGACAAGGATGCCGAGGGCGACGTGAGTCAGTTCGGGGCGCTGGCGACATCCCTGGCCGCCACCATCGGCACCGGCAACATCGTGGGCGTAGCCACTGCCGTGTCGCTCGGCGGGCCCGGAGCCGTGCTCTGGTGCTGGATCACCGGCGTATTCGGTATGGCCACGAAGTACTCCGAAGGCCTGCTCGCCGTGAAATACCGCGTCAAGACGAAGGACGGAAGGATGCTCGGCGGACCGATGTTCGCACTGGAGAGGGGCCTGCACGCCAAATGGCTGGCCATCCTCTTCGCCCTGCTGACCGCCATCGCCGCCTTCGGCATCGGCAACACGGTGCAGGCGAATTCCATCTCGATGCTCCTCAACGAGACCTACGGAGTCTCGCAGACTGCGGTCGGACTGATCCTCGCGCTGATGGTGCTGCTGGTCATCGTCTTCTTCATCTACAACAAAACCCGCTTCGGCAAGGACTGCCGGGCCATCGGCGCAGGCGAAACCAGCGCAGTGCAATCCGGCGTCCATGTGGAGCGCACCAAGTTCTTCGCCTTCCTGATTTCCGGCATCACCTGCGGCGTCGTGGCCGTGATGACCCTGATCCGCACCGGCTCCGCTGCCCAGACCACCGGCGCAAACTTCAACTTCAACGTGATGATGGCCCTGGTGCTGGGCGGCACCCTGATGAGCGGCGGCAATGGCGTGAAGGTGCGCCACGCAGCCATCGGCGCGGCGCTGCTGATCATATTGCAAAACGGACTGGTGCTGTGGGGCATTGACGCCCGGGCCCAGGACATCATCAAAGGCGTGCTGTTCATCATCATGATCGTCGCCACCACCAAGCTGAGCAACCGGGTTCAGCGCTGATCCACTTCGTGCCCTTACACCTGCAAAGAACGGTGTATCAAATAAAAGGAGGAAACATCCAATGAAGAAACTGCTTGCTCTCATCCTGGCCGCCGTCATGGCGCTGAGCCTCGTGACCGTCGCCGGCGCCGAAGGCGCTCCCGAACTGAAGCACTTCACCATCGGCATGATGGACATGGGCGCCTGGAACGCCACCTCTGGCCCTCAGTACGCGCAGATCGAACTGGCTGCCAAGGCCCTGAATGTGGATATCAAGTACACCTCTTACGAGTCTTCTGCTGAAGGCACGCTGACCGCCTGCCAGAACCTGATCGCTTCCGGCGTGGACGCGCTTGTGCTGCAGAACGGTCCCCTGATCTACGGCTGCATTCCTCAGCTGGCTGAAATCTGCGACGACGCCGGCGTGCTGTGGGCGCTCTGCTGGACCAAGATCGAGCCCGGCGACGGCAACTACGAAGCCTGCATGGAATCCGAAACCTTCGTGGGCACCTTCTGGGAGGACGACGTGAGCTCCGGCCACTTTGTGGTGGACACCCAGGGCAAGCTCGGCAACAAGAACCTGGTGGAAATCGGCTTCCCGAAAGGCAATGCAACTGCCGATATGCGTGATGCCGGCGTGGACCAGGGCCTGGCCGAATATCCTGAAATCAAAGTGTTTGCTGACGAGCGCGACGCCGCTCTGACGACGACCTCCGACGGCGGCAAAGTCATCATGGACCGCTTCATCAACACCGTGCCGGATGCGGACGGCCTGATCATCTGCGGCATGAGCCAGTTCGTGCTCAGCGGCGTGGTGGCTTCCCTGGAAGAGCACAACGCTGTGGACAAGATCGACGTGACCTGCATTGACTTCCATGAATATCAGACCGAATACTTGAAGAGC
>ERZ842401.7556-NODE-7556-length-11073-cov-4.995643_pt1 | contig 11073 bp, 6 predicted proteins | sample MGYA00521270_ERZ842401 | MGnify/ENA primary metagenome ERZ842401 (study PRJEB31892, sample SAMEA3878208) | bioreactor metagenome | biome: Moose rumen | place: Sweden | collected 2011-10 | study: EMG produced TPA metagenomics assembly of the PRJEB12797 data set... | reverse complement strand
AATAGTCCAGTCGCTTGAACTTGACGTAGGCATTGGGGAAGGCCTCGCTCAGTCGGGGCTGATAGTCGGCCAAGAGGTCGAGTGTTGCCTTGTCCGACTTGGTATTAACGATGAACTGCGCATAGTTCTTGCCTGCCATCTGGGGGGCATAGGCATCCATAAAGCGAGGAGACGAACAGCCGATGAATCCCGTGATGCCCGTGATACGCTCGTCGGGGCGCAAGACGCGGTAGACGCTGTCGGCGATGACCTCTGTCTCAGCCATGCCCTTGCCCTCAGGCAGGAATATCTCCACGGCAAACTGGTCGCGGTCAGCGTAGGGGAACAGGCGGATCTTCAGCGTCGGCAGGATGAGGCACGACAGCAGAATCACGCCGATACCTCCACCGATGGTCAGCCAGGGGTGGCCGAAAGTCCAGTCGAGCACGTGGTCATAAGTACGCTGTACCCAGTGGGTGATGGCATTACCGCCGGTACTCACTTTGCCCGGCTTGATGATGCGGACTTCGAGGAAGGGAATGACCGTAACGGCTAGCAGCAACGACACCATCAGATTAATGGTAATAGTGATGGGGAAGTCCACCAGACAGTCGTGGAACATGCCCTTCATCGTGATGAGGAAGGGGTAGAAGATGGCGCAGATGCAAAGCGTGGCCAGCATCATCGGCATGAAGTACTGGCGCGACGACTCGATGGCGGCATCCTTGGGGGCCAGACCCTTGCCGAGATATTCCAGATAGCCGTCAATGACCACGATGGCATTATCCACAATCATACCCAGTACCACGATGAGCGCCGCCAGTGTGACGATGTTCAACTCGATGCCCGCCATATACATAATGGCTACTGAGACAAACGTGCTCAGTGGAATGGTAATCGAGGCCACGATGGCCGAACGCAGGGGGAAGAGCACCATCATGACGAGGATGATAATCACCATCGAGATGATAAGGTCGCGCAGGAAGTCGCTGACACTCATCGCCACCACCTTCGGCTTGTCGGCGATGCGGGTGATGGTGACATCGTCGGGCAGTTCCTCAGCAGCGAAACTGCTGAGCACGCTTTCTACTTCCTTGCCGTACTCTACCACATTATTGCCTGGCGTCATCTCCATCGACAACAGCACACAGGGGTGTCCGTCCTGCTCAATACGGCTACTCTGGGTGTCGTACTCACGCACCACGCGAGCCACATCACGGACACGAGCCACCTTGCCAGAGACAGGGTCGCTGAAGATAATCTGGTTGGCAATCTCCTCAACACTGTTCTCCGTCGGTGCCACATGGATAGGCACCTGTTGGTCGTCGTCGCTGATGCTACCGCTCAGGGTGGTGATGCCTTGGGCCTGCAAGCGGCTGAAGAGCATCTGCTGACCGACGCCGTAGGCCTGCAGGCGCTGGCGGTCCACATAGAGCGATATCTGCTCCTTCTGTTCGCCGAACATCTTCACGTTGGCCACCGAGGGGATACGACGCAGACGGTCGCTGAGGCGGTCTGAGTAGTCCTTCAGCTCACGATAGCTGCGCTGTCCGCTCTCTACGGCGATGAGCAGGGCAGAGGTGTTGCCGAAGTCATCGTTGACGACCACTGCCAGCACGCCGGCGGGCAATGACGACTTGAAGGTGTTCAAACCGTGTTTGATCTTGCTCCACACCTCGTCCTTGTTGTTCACATCGTCGTTCAGTTTCACCATCACAATGCACATACCGTTCTGCGAAGTGGTAGTAGTCTTCGTGCGGTTCACCTCGCCGTAGGTAAAGAGGTAGCGCTCCAACGGACGAGCCACTTGCTGTTCCACCTCCTCGGTAGTGGCGCCGGGGTAGACGGCCACCACCACACCCTGCCGGATGGTGGCGTGCGGGAACTCGTCTTTCGGCATCACGTACATGCCGTAGATACCCATCACAAACAATATCAGTATGATGAGCAGCGATATGGAATAGTGCTCCAATGGCCATTTCAGCCAGTTCATCTGTTTCATAACTCTTAATTCTTAATCAGAATATAACCATTGTCCCCTCGCTCAGCTTCTGATAGCCCTCGGTCACAATGCGCTGTCCGTTCCCGATGCCGTCGGTGACGGCAATGCGGTTGCCCTGCGTCGTGCCAATCTGGACGGGCTTCCTGTGGGCGGTGCTGTCGCTGCCGACTGCCCAGACAAAGAGGGTGCCGTCAGCATTTTTCTGGACCGCTGTCACAGGCACAGCCAAAGCCCGTTCCGTGTGCTGCGGTGCCGCCGCAGCAAAGTGCACCGATGCCACCATGCCCGGCAGCAGTTTCCGCTCTGCGTTCTGCACGTTGATGCGGACGTCATAGGTGTGAGTCATGGCATCGGCTGTCACCCCTTTTTCTATGTGTCCCCCTGCATAGCTGCGGCTGATGGCCTCCACCTGAATGGTCGAGGGGGTGTGGACGGTGATGTTGCTGACCTCAGCCTCCGGCACGGCGACTTTCACTTTCACCGTGCTGATGTCGAGGATGTCCACGATGGCTTGCGAGGGCAGGGCAGTCTCGCCAGCCCCCACCATCTTGTGGCCGATGATGCCGCTGACGGGAGCCACCAGTCGGCAGTCGGCCAAGTTCTTCTTGGCCACCTCCAACTGCGACTTCGCCTGAGCCACCTTGCTCTGTATCTCCACCCACTGCACCTCAGGCAGTGAGCCGTTGTCGTGCAGCATCTGATAGCGCTCCAAGGCATCGTTGGCCTGCGCCATCTGAGCCTCGGCACCGCTCAGCAGGTTGCGGGCCTGCGTGTCGTCCATCTCTGCCAACAGCTGGCCGCGGCTGACGGCTTGCCCTTCGCCGACGAGCACACGCTTCACCACGCCCATGCCCGTAAAGCTGACGGCCGTCGCCTCGCGTTCCTCTACGATGCCCACATACGTCTGCCCCCGGCTGTCTATGGCGGAGGTTACTACTTCGGTTTTTACTCGTGTCGGGGCTTTCACTCCGTCTTTCTGAAGTCCGGTGCTCCCCGGCTTCTTCTCGCTGCAACTGCTCAAGGCCAGCAAGACCAGCAGTCCTAATAATCCGTTTCTCATATAATCATGTTTGATTTTGGGTGCAAAGGTAGTGGAAAAATTGCAAATCTTTACGTTCTAATCGGACGATGATATGTTCTATTTTACTTCTTGTGGAGAAATCGGACGGAAAAAAGTCTTATCAGAACGCCGTGTTTTGGTATTTATGTGTAACTTTGCATCCAAAAAGGAATCAATGCAAGAGCACATCAGTATCCAGACATTAACCGACAATGAGGACGTCCATGTTGGCTACTCCGACAATGATGTCGTCATCATCGACAGCATCCAGAAATTTGCAGAGGTCACCTCTGCCCATGTTTCCATGAGCGCCATCGCCATCTGCACCAATGGCAAGGTGCAGGGTGTGATGAATGGGCAGAAGATAGAGCTCTGCCAGAACCAGGTGGCTGTCATACCGCCCAATGTCACCATCACCGACCTCATGATCAGTCCCGACTTCAACCTGAAGGCGATGTTCCTCACCAATACTATCATCCAGAGTTTCCTGCATGAGAAGATGTACGTGTGGAACGAATTGATGTACATTCACGGGCTGCATGTCATATCCTTGGCAGAGGACGACGTGCGCTTCTATGCCCTTTTCTATGAAATGCTGCAAAACTGCTTCGACAAGCCTGCCGACACCCCCTTCCGTACTGATGTCATTCAGGCATTGCTGCGTGCTGCCATACTGGGTGTCTGTGGGGCATTGCGCAAGGTGGCGCCGCATGCCGATGCCCGTCGGGCCACTTCTGATACGGGCAATTTGCACTTCCGGCGGTTCCTTGACCTGCTGCACTCCGAACAGGGTAAGCACCGTACCGTAGAGTCATACGCCAACGAGCTCTGCATCTCGCCCAAATACCTGTCGGCCATCTGTAAAAAGCAGTCTGGCAAGACGGCCAATGAGTGGATTACCGAACACGTCTTGGAAGACATCCGCTACTGTCTGAAGGAGACCGACCTGAGCATCAAGCAGATCAGTGACAAGCTTGGCTTCCCCAACGCCTCCTTCTTCGGCAAATATGTCAAGGAACATTTCGGAATGACACCACTACAATTCAGGGGAAACAAAAAGAAGTGTGCACCCTGCACCCCAAATGGGGTGTAAAGCGCATGCACAAAGGGTTTGACGGGGGTGTAACTTGCCTGAAAAACGTGCACCTCACTTACACCCCTTTCAGGGTGAGGTAATAGCCGCGAATGCCTTTGACAACGTGGCGCGACCAGTGTTGGCGCTTGATGGCGATGCCTAAGGCATTCAGGTTAGGAAGGTCCATTTGTTTAAGATGCTTTGACAACTCCTGCTGGATGTCGGTGACCTGCCAGAAGTGCTCTTTCTTGTGTTCCTTGGCGGGTTCGAAGATGTTCTGCAACACAGCGTCGAGCGATGACTCCTGCTGATAGCGGCGGTTGTGCTGCTGGATGGCGGCCTCGTCGTCAGCGGTGAACCAGTAGAGGCAGCCCGGCTGGCGCAGCTCCGTCACGGCTTGGGCAAACAGCTGCTTGTAGGGGATGCGGCTGCTCATGGCGACGGGCCCCGTCACCTCAACGCACAGGTAGCGGCGCGAGCCGTCGCCGGAGGGCAGCGGGGTGGGGTCGTTGGTGGTGGCAATGAAGGAGCAGAGGCGTGGCGTCATGGTGTACTGGTCGGAGCGCATCTTGCGGATTTGCACGTCCTTCTCCGTCAGCAGGCGCTTGATCTTGGCCTGTTCGCGGTCGGTCTTGGCGTTGTACTCGTCTATGCACACCAACCACATGCGGCCCAGCACGCGCTCCACCTGCTCGGCGTTGTCCATCTTGATGTCGTCCATGTAGTACTCGCGCAGGGACGGCGGCAGGATGTTCTTGCAGAAGGTTGACTTCATGATGCCCTGTCCGCCGATGAGCATGGGCACCATCGAGTTGCCGTGGTCGCGGTTCATGTCAAGTGCCTGTGCCACCATGGCCAGAAACCAGCGGTGGAAGTACTTGGGCCAGTCCTCGTAGTCGGTGGGCAGCCGGCGGGCGAAGTCCTCGATGTAGTTGTGCTTGCGGTCCCACTGTCCGCAGCCCTCCAAAAACTCGTGCACGGGGTTGTAGTCCGCGACGTGTGCCGACTCGATATAGGTGCGGATGTCGTTCATCCAGCTCTCGCCGCCCTCTTTCATCTCCTCCACCACGATGCTCCGCAGCTGGCGGTCGCTGAGCGGTTGCCAGGGCTTGAAGACGAGGTCGTTCTTGCGGAACTCCGTGAGCTGCTTCACCACGTTGTAGCGCAGCTGGTAGCGGCGGCTTAGGAAGTCCTCGATGCTCCGCATGATGCGCTCTTTCTCGTTCATCTGCGACAGCGTGCGCCCCTCGTAGGGCTGTTTATAGGCATTGCGGAATATTTTCCTGATCAGGTCGTCACCCACATCGTGGAAACGGCTCTGCCATTGGGTGCGCACCACGCAGCCTTCCTCGCCCAAGCGTGCCTTGGCGCAGTAGTCGGCCAGCAGCTGCACACAGTGCTCGGCATCCCCGGCCTCCTCGTTGAGGGCCTTCGACAGGCAGGCCTGATACTCCATCTGCAGGCGCTCGCGCTCGTCGTACTCCGGATACCACACCACCTCGCCGCTGTCCTCCACCTGCGTGCCCTCATAGGGCTTCAGCACGTCGCCCGTCTCGCGGACGACGGGCAGCTGCTGGGCCTGCGGGTTGTAGTACAGCTGGGCGTCGTAGCTCATGCGACAGCCCGCATGGAGCGTCAGCTCGCCCACGTAGAAAGCGCAGTCCGTCAGGGCCTGATAGATGCGGAAGGCGCTCTCGCGGGCATCTTTCAGAAAGGCGAGGTAGCCGTCAGCGGTCTCTGCCTGTCCGTTGCCGACGCGCACGACGACCTTCAGCGTCACCCCGCTGCTGCCCGCAAAGGCTAACAGCGTGTAGGGCACCTGACTGACCTTGCGCCGCATGTCCATCACTTGGCGATGGCCCTCCGGGCAGGCTATGTTGAGCAACAGGAGACCCGTGAACGTCTTCGGGTTGTCTATCCCGCCGCGTCCGTAGGTGGTGCTGAAGACAAGGTAGGGCAGCTGGTCGGTGGCCTCAATGTAGTAGCGTGGCATGCCTTTCTGCATGGCTAATCGCGACATCATGGCGTTGCGGGCAATGGTGTCTGCCACCTTCTTCGTGTCTTCCGAGCGCATCCGCTCCACAACTAATTCCATCTCTGTGCTGACGGGCGACTGCAATTCGCCTATTTTCGTTCTGATTTTCGTTATTTTCATAAGCTTGTTCCTTTTAGTTCTATTTGCTTACAAAGTTACGAAATAATATTGGGAAATGCAAGCTTTTTGGCCTAAAAGTTTGCCCTGAAGTGTAAAAGGATTGTTGAATTTAGCGTCTTCGCGTCACTTTAATGCTTTCTTCCAGTTGTTCCAATGGCACTTCCACCTCGTTCCGATAGGGATTTACAGGGATGAAATGCCGTTGTAATAGGGATAAAATGCCGTATATACGGGGTTGAAATGCCGTTCAGCCAATCGTTTGCGTACGCCCAAACGATTGTTCGCGCCTACGCAAACGATTGTTCGGGCCAGCGCAAACGGAAACGATGTCATTGAAAGGGGTGCAAGTGGGGTGCATACTTTTCAGCTAAGTTACACCCCACTGAAATGCCGATGTACAAAGGGTAAAACGTCATTTGGGGTGCAGGGTGCACACTTTTTTCTTTTTTTTGCAGCAGGAATCAAATTATATCTCAGTATAGATGTCTTCCTTGCCCCGGCGGGTCCTCAATAGCTTGGGGTCCTGGCCTTCCGTCCACAGGTTCAGCAGTTTGCGGGCCGAGTATTTGGTCAGCCCAGAGCGGCGGGCGAAGATGCCCACGGTGACGTAGCCGTGGAAGTCGTCTATGGCGGTGTGCAGCACTTCCAATAGTTGTGCCTGGTCTTCCAACAGCTGCTGCGTGTTAGGCTTGTGGGCGCGGCGGAAGCCATGCGACCATTTCTGCATCTCGCGGTTCCACAGCTGGCCGGGGTTGTAGTCCACCCCGTCCAGCAGCACGTGCTTGCCCTCCACCTGGTCGGGGTCAGTGAACTCGCGGGTCAGCGAGAGCTTGGCGACAAACGAGCCGATGGGCGTCTCAATGCGGTAGCCCTCGGCCAGCCAGTAGCCCGCGGCTTGCAGGAAGGCATGCATGGCCCGTTCCAGTTCATACTCGCGCAGCCCGTAGTGGTTGGCACAGTAGGCATCCAGTTGCCTGAACGTCAGCTTGCGCCCGCTGGCCGGTCGCACATACACAATGTTCCGCCCGTCCTGGCCCTTGGCCGGGGTGGGGTGTACCTCAAACAGCATTCCGTCTTTCTTTGTTGGCATATTCCTTGAATGATTTATTGTCGGGCAAAATTACGAAAAAGCGAGAGAAAAAGCGAAAGATTTTGGCTAATTTTTTGGAGTTTTCAGCATAATCATGTATCTTTGCCCTTTGAAAACTGCTATACGACACGATGAACTTAAACCAAATAATAAGAAGAATAAGCTTCATTGCCCTCTTGCTGCTGACCGTTGCAGGGCGCGCTGCCACCATGGGTGAGGAGACCGTGGTCAGCCTGACGCTGGCTGACGGGCTGATGGGTGAAACGGTGCGTTGCGTGATGACCGATCATAGTGGCGGCACGTGGATAGCCACCAACAGCGGCATCAATATATATAATGGTAAGCGGCTGGATGCCTTTCCCCTGACAGGCGACGACGGACAGCCCTTAGAGGTGTTTGCCTTGTGCGAGACCAAGAGCCAGTTTGCCTACATAGCCACGAGTCAGGGCCTGTACCGCATCCGGTGCGGCACGGATCAGGCAGAGCACGTGCTGCCCGAAGTGAAGAAGCCCATCAGTCTGCTGGCCGTGGGCGACACCGTGTATATCGGCAGCGAACAGGGACTTATGTTCTATGACGGGCACCGGCTGCACCATCAGGACGTGGCAGTGAGCCACAAAGGGTTAGACAACATCGTGCGGCAATATGAGCAAGGCGACGACGGGCTCATCTGGTTTCTGGGCCGCTTTGACCTGAACAGCTATGATCCGCAAACGGACAAGGTGCAGCACCACCCCCTGCCACAGCCCGTAGGCAGCAGCATCCTGACGCAGTTTGCGTGTCTTGGCAAGCAGCGCTTTGTGGTAGGCACCCGTGGCAATGGACTCTATGTGTGTGACCTCGCTGCAGGAACGGTGGAGCACGTTGACGGTGTGGGTAGCATCATTTCAACGCTGCAGCGCAGCAGCGATGGCTCTGTCTGCGTGGCTACAGACGGAGCAGGTGCGTATAGGTTGGAAATGAGCGACAAATTGGTCGTCATGGAGCAGTTCAATACCGAGGGTGACGGGCTGCACCGCCTGCCCTCTAACGGCACCTACTGCTACTATCGTGACGCCAATCAGGTCAACTGGTTTGGCTTCGTGCGCTATGGACTGGCCTATACCTATCATAGTGGCGATTTGTTTCAGCCTTTCAGAGTTGGTGACTTTACCACCGAGGGCATGAATGTGCGTACCTACTGCTATCACGGTGATGATATTGTCTTAGGTACGCAGAACGGATTTTACTATGTGAATACGCGGACGGGACAGCACCGGCTGTTTACTCCGGCAGACTTGGGCGGGGGACATATCGTCAACGCCGTGTGCTGGTGGAACGACCGTTTCTATATTGGGACCTTCGACGGAGGGCTGAGTGTCTTTGACCCGCAGACGCAGATGCTGAGCCGCCAGACGTTCACACCACACCTGGACAGGGTGTCGATAGGCGACGTAAAGGCGGGTCCCGACGGACGGTTGTGGATAGGCTGTAGTCATGGGCTCATGATAGTGGGCGACGGGCAGGTGCAGCAGCACTTTACGGAGCAGAACTCACGCATCGTGGGTGGCCTGATACTGAGCATCACCTTCGATGCATCGGGCAATGCCTGGCTGACAGGGGCACAAGGCTGTTCGCTCTATAGTGTGCGCAGTCATGAGATTGTAGACACCAACTTCCCCAAGGGCTTCTTCAACCAGCAGCCGTGGATGCGCGGTGCACAGGGCCACGACGGGCTGGTCTTTATGCGGACGGGACCGAGGACGTTCTATACCAACGAGGGCATGACCGATTTCGGAGAACTGCAGTTGCCTGTCAAGTTCAGGGACAAGTGGTGCCGCAGTTTCATTGACGACATGGAGGGTCACTATCTGCTGGCCTCAGAGCGTGGCGTGTTCCGCTTTGGCTACGACTTGAAAGAGATGCTCCATTTTGGCTATGGTGAGGGGCTGCGGGGCGACTTTATCAATGACATGGGTCTGGGCAAGCATGGATGGCTATGGGTAGCAACTTCGCAAGGGCTCTTTTACACTGATTTGCAGCAGTTGGGGCAGTGGCAGGCATCGACCCGCTTCAAGGTACGGTTGCAGAACATTCGCCGAGGCAGTGACTTGCTGCCGCAGTCGGCAGAATTTCTGACCAACGAGCGCCATGAGCTGTGCTTGGACTGGAACCTGACATCGGAAGTGTTGCAGGCTGAGGTGCTGCTGCCCGACTATGCCCGCCATACGGGTCGTCTGTATGAGTATCGCTTAGGTGGTGGCGACTGGCAGCTGGTAGCCGACGGACAGCCTCTCTACATCCGTGGGCTGCTGTTGGGAAAGCACCGTCTGGAGGTGCGTCTGGCTGGTGCAGAGGGTACGGCTTCGGTCTACACCGTCACGGTGATACCCTCTGGCTGGGCTACATTCGAATTAGTGCTGTTGATGGTGGCTTTGGTACTGCTGTGGCTGTGGTGGCGGTTCCACAAGACGACGCGGGTTCTGCTGTCAGAGCGTGACGAGATAGAGGACGCGCTGGTGGAAGTAGAGGAACAGCTACAGGAGACTGAGACCGTAGAAAAATACCAGAAGGTGAAAATTGACGAGCAGGAGTGTGCTGAGATTGTCAGCCGGATGAAGGAGTATATAGAACGTGAGCGCGTCTATACCAACCAGGAGCTGAAGATGAAGGATCTGGCCGATGTGCTGCACTTGTCGGCTCCGAAACTGAGTCAGGTCTTCAATCTCTATCTGAAGGAGAACTACTATGAGTTTATCAACCGCTATCGTTTGGAGGAGTTCAAACGGCTCATCGGAGCAGGTGAGTACAAGCGCTACACCATTACGGCTTTGTCGGAGCAGTGTGGTTTCAAGAAGTCGAATTTCTTCTCCACGTTCCGTAAGGTGGAGGGAATGACCCCCGTCGAATTTTTGAAGAAACAAGGCATTAAAATGGGCTAATCGGGAGTTTCTAATTTAGATGGACTGAAACAAAAAGTATTGAAAATGAGGTAGTTAAACAATTTGGACTATCCGCTAAACCAGTTGGCTGCAAACAAGAGGCGAAAACTTGTTTGCAGTCTTTTTTTATCATAACTTTGCGGTAGTAAAACTTAAAACCTCAAGCTTATGACTACTACAACTATCACCTCAGAGAACCGGCAGATTATCGGTGAAACCTATCAGAAGGTCAGAACCGAAATTTTCTCCATCTTCCGTCAGGCATGCATCGCAGAGGACACCTGCGAGGATCTGGTGCAGGAAGTGTTTATGAAGATTATGGGTCTGGACATCATCATTGCCGACCAGCTGAAAGGGCTGGCCGTACGCATGGCCTACCAGAAGCGCACCGACTATCTGCGGCATCGCGCATATATAAATAAGGTGAACGATGAATGCAACTGGCTGATGGAGCGTAGCTATACGCACACGGAGGCAGAGGTGAACGACATCCTGCAAGTGGAGCAGCGGGCTATCAACACCATGTCGGAGACGGACGCACAGGTTTACCGCATGACTCGTTTTGAGGAAAAAACGGCCGACGAAATCGTATTGGAGACGGGCTTGTCGAAGCGAGCCGTGGAGTCACGCATCTATCGCACTCGCATTCTGGTGCGTCAGAATGTGCGTCGTGCTATCGGTTTTTGAGTAATTTAGGGCTACGATTCGTATTACAAGGAAACAATCTAATCGTTATTAAGTAGGTAATCAAAATTAAGCAGCATGTTTAGCGTAGTTGATATACAGCTCAT
>ERZ842401.7555-NODE-7555-length-11073-cov-6.975041_pt1 | contig 11073 bp, 3 predicted proteins | sample MGYA00521270_ERZ842401 | MGnify/ENA primary metagenome ERZ842401 (study PRJEB31892, sample SAMEA3878208) | bioreactor metagenome | biome: Moose rumen | place: Sweden | collected 2011-10 | study: EMG produced TPA metagenomics assembly of the PRJEB12797 data set... | reverse complement strand
TATAATATAAGGATATTGTAGTCGAAAGAATTATTAACTACATAGCGAATTATTAGTCAAACACAATAACACATTATGAAAAACAAACTTTTTAAATATAGTTTCATTGAGAAGCTATGGAATCACTTACCTTTACTAATGGGAAACATCCTATCAATCCCGACGGTCAGTTAACGGTCAAGTCTAAAGTGAAAACAGAAATAAATAACAGAACAAGAAAACAAATAGAATAACACATTAAGTTATGGCAGAAAATAATATAATAGTTTTCCGCAAAGGAGAAGAAACAGGAATTGTGATTGAGAAGAAAGATTACGAAAACTCTCTCTTCCTTGAACAGTATAAACAAGCCTTTGGCATTATTGATGAAATTCTTCATGAAACAGGATATAATCAAAACTTGGATGTTATGAAGAATCAAATTTCTAATATTGTGGCATTTTGCGGAGAGAGAGGCGAAGGTAAAACATCAGCCCTTATGACTGTGCGTAGTATTCTTTTAGATATAAATGCCTTTGAAGAAGCTCAAAAAGCAAAATTATTTCCTAAAGAGACCAATGACCAGCGCACAATAGACCAGAAAAGTTTTAAGGTTCTCAAATTGATTGATCCTGCTTTTTTTGATGATAAACATAATCTTATAGAATTGTTGCTTGGACAGATGTATGCAGAATTACTTTGGGAAGAAAACGCCTCATATAATTCCATTGATGATTATGGCTTTTCATCATCAACTGGAGAAGATAAAACACTCATGCGAAATGAATTGGCGCACAAATTTCAAAGAGTAAGAAATAGTCTATCCAAACTTCGCAGTGCATCTAATAAAGATGCATACGACAAATTAGAGGAAATTGATGAGTTAGCCGCAGCTAGTATGTTGCGTGAAAAGATGCATGACTTATTGCACGCTTATGCTAAATATTTTGAAAAAGAGCGTGTGCTAATTTGTATTGACGATATTGATTTAAATATTAAAGAAGGCTATACCATGGCAGAGGAAATACGGAAATATCTAAGTTTCCCTGATGTATGCATAGTGATGATGGCCCTTAAGATTGATCAAATGGTAGATGTCGCAAAAATCTATTTTAAAGAAATATCGTATGATGCTATAGATGATGTTGAGTTATCAAAAATGGCTATTCGCTATGTTACGAAATTAATTCCCCAAAGTCATAGAATTTGGATGCCTAAAGGAGAAAGCATTGTTGAGAGACCTTTGACACTTATAGATAATCGACTGGAGACTACGCATTTTGAGACAGTTAAAGAAGCTGTCGTACAACTGATTTTTCGCAAAACTCGGTATATATTTATTAATGGTCGTAATATAAGTCCAATAGTTCCAACCAATTTGCGTGAGTTACGTCATTTGATTGATTTATTGTGGGATATGAATGATGTAGAAAAGGAGTCTCCTGAACATATTTCCAACAAAACCATATTTAAAACATACTTTTATAATACATGGATACATTGTCTAGATAGACCCGAAAGAACTTTCGTTGAAGAACTTGTTAAAATTGAAGATTTAGTATTTATCAATAAAACGATAATACTGTACATGCGAGAAGTGTTATTGTCCAATAGTAATAGTAAATCTGGAAGCGACTTGCCTAACGATGAGTTATTACATAAGATTTTGAATCCGAATAATACAGTACAAAACATATCCATTGGAGATGTTTTCTATGTTATAAACTATGTAGATAGTGTTTTTGTCAAAACTAATATTCGGAATTTGTTGTTTTTCTTAAAATCATTTTATTCGATTAAATTATATGAGACATATGATATCATTTCAGAATCATTTGAAACTTTATTTCCAATTCTTGATACCAATAAGCCATCTATCTATAGGTTTGACTCTCAGTATAAGCAATTAAATGCACTTCAGTGCTTAGTTAATGGTGCATATTTTACGTATAATCCAAGTCAGTTATTGCCAGATGAAAATCGTGTTGGGAGTCGAGATATCCGTAGTATAAATGGACGACATCTAATAAAACTCTTCTCTAACCTAAATAAGGAAGATTTAAACAAAACTATAACACAATTACATATTTGTGAGTTTTTTGCACTTACTACGACACACCCTATTCTTTATAGAGACTATCGACAAAGTAATTATGATTATGACAGAACTAATACCGAAAGAGGATATTTTGATCAATTTAAACCAACCAATAACTTTATTGTATTTAATGTTCTTTCAATTTTCTATAATATCATTAATATAAAGTTTACCTACCAACGTTGGAATACTGTTTACGGAGGTGATTTTTATAAAGATGCATTAGAATGTAAGGAATCTTTGCTCAGGAAAATCTTAAAAACGTTTGGATATCCTGACCGCAATCAAATTGCTAAGAAGTGGGAGTCCTATCATCTATTTGTATCCGATGCTATCATTCGTTTTTCAGAAGTCATACTTTCAATTTTAGATGCGACTGCTAATCAGCGGAATGTCGCACGTACAGGTAATAATATGGAAAACTTAAAAAATCTATATGTTACGATACAAAATATTGGAATCTATTTATATCCTTTAAAAAATGGTGATAATCGCTATAAACTTCCATTTAAATTTCTAGATGTTATTATACAATGGCTTAGTGGAAAAATCGATGATATTTCAGTTGAAACATTTGATAACTATTATAGTATAGAAAGTGCTGATATTTTATCCCAAAAACTAATCCAAGAGCAACTGAAAGATACCATTTTTGATATTAAATTCACCTATCCAAAAACAGGAAAAGCTATCAAGGAAGAATTGCGAAAAGATGCTTTTAGTGCTTTTACAACAATCATGAATAATGATGATTGGTTTGAAAATGATCGCCAATATTCCAAAGCAGAAACTATTAATGTACTATTTTTAGAGGCAGACTTCATTTTCAACAGAGCTATTGCGTCTACCCAATTAAAATCATTGAATCAAAAAGACAAAAATAAGAAGGAAGGGACTTCTACCGATTAGCAAATGGACTTTGAGCGAGCGAGCATAAAGGCATTATTCTACGACTATCCTGTAGAGGCGGTGGTAAAGGCCATCGTGAATTCGCGGAAGAGCAAGGATGGCTATTTGGACATCCTCCCTCAACTTGTCCGTTGGCGCGAGATAGACTTCACAACTACTGAAGCCCGCTTGATGGAAGATTTATCGCATGATATTTGGATGAAACTTGATAATGCAAATCTTCCTTTTGTCTATCGTCCACTTTTACTAATCAAATATTTAGCTCAAAGAATGTTAACCCAAGATCCTATTACCAATCGTCCTAGAGTAATTTTTGAAGAATTATTACGATGGAAAGAGACCGTTTTACATGTTGGAGAAGACCTTTTCACAACTGCATATTTGGCGGATAAGGAGACTAAATGTCCCCACACTAAGGTTTTTGATTGGGAAGATAAGATTTGGCATAACCAATATGAATTGAATGCTAAATTGGATAAAGGATTAACAGACATTCACTCGCATTATAATGCATCGGCTGATATATTCAATATCAACTGGATAAGTTATGCTAATGGAGTCACGGACATGACTAAGATGGAAAAGCGTGTTCATGAGTATCAAGATATAAACTTATCTATTGTCGGTACCGAGGTACTTTATCCTATGAAGAGAATCTGTATCGCGGCTTCATATTTGCGTTTGCAATTCTATAAAGCACTCTTCGTGCAAAATCAAAATGCATGGAATAATGTACAACATGCGATACGCATTTTACAAGATGAAATATATGCTGAAAGGATTTCTTATCAAATTCAAAGTGAGATTAGTGTCTTTCGTTCCAAAGCATTCAAAGATATTGAGGATAGAGCAATAGATTATGCCATAGAGAATACTCATGAAGTTGTCCAAAATTGTGAAAATGCTTATTTAATTTTCCATGGCGAGCGAAGAATCATGTATGAGTACTTTTCACGTTTCTTTCAATGTGACAGACAAGCAGTAATTTCAGCCCCATATTTCTATCTGTATATTGTATTAAAGACAAGAATACGGAAAGAATTTGTCCAAGTCAATCAACTGAAAGGCTTCGAGAACTTCGAAACTTATCAAGAGCGAAAAGGTATCTTCTTGTCTGATGAAGTTCCGTTAGGGGGCGTGATGTTTAATAAAATTGCATTTCAAACTACAGTTCGCAGTAAAAAATGCGATTATTTAGAAGGCCGTATATCACCAAATGATATAAAAAAATACACGGAATATTTTATAAATGCGAACTACTATAATAAAGGGATTTTCTCACATATCAATGTGTACCCTGAAGCAAATAAGCATTTGGCTTTTGTGGTTCACTTCATTAAAGCCAACTATAGTAAATCATTGCAACAAGTTGACTTCACTCTAAATCAGCGCCCTCATTTCGCTCGATATGCTAATTATAGAAAGAATCTACGGGAGGATATGAATTTTGTTGTGAACTTATACAATCGTCAACGGAACTATTCTCCATGGGACCCTCGTCAAGATGAAATTAAAATAATAGGAATAGATGCGGCGAGTACGGAGATGTTTTGTAGACCTGAAGTTTTTGGTCATGCTTTTCGATATGCTAAGCGATGTGGTTTGTATAACCGCACATACCATGTTGGAGAAGACTTCTTTGATATTATAGATGGGCTACGTGCAATCGACGAAGCCTTACTCTTTCTTGATTTAGATGCACATAGTAGAATTGGACATGGGTTAGCAGCGGGAATCGACGCTAAAAATTATTACGATGCACGTAGATATAGAATTATTGGACCTAAACAATATATTTTGGATAATTGTGTTTGGTTATGTAAAACAGCGGCTTATAACAAGCAGCCTATATCAAATGCCTTAGAAACTGAGTTAAAAGACAAAGCATATAGGTATTATGAACAGATAGGATACCCTATGCCATTTGATATTGATACATATTGGAATAGTATGCTTTTGAGAGGAGATGAACCCTATGAATTCGATGACAAGGACAGTCGGGTTGTCGGATTCTCCGCTTGGGATATGACATCAGATACGCATGTTGCAGACGAACTTGTAGAAGCACGTCTGCAAGCCGCACGAAGTGATAAAAGGGCGAGGATGTTATATAAAGCATATCATTATAGTCAAAAAATTAAAGTAAACGGAGATATGCGTGATCAAGATAAATATCTCAATCGTCGGGATATTGTTCATGTAGTTAGACAACTTCAAGCTGTAATGCGAAAAAAAATAGCCGAAAGGCAAATCGCAATCGAAACAAATCCTACATCTAATCTTAAGATTGGATTTATAAATGAGTATAAAGAGCACCCTTTGCTAACCGTTTTTGACCCTATAGAAAAGCAAAATGATATATATTACCCATTGCAACGAGCATCCGTTAATACTGATGATCGAGGTGTCTTTGATACTACTGTGTACACAGAATTATCTCTCCTCGCAATAGCGTTGAGAAAACAATATAAGATAGATGGTAGTCAAGTGTATGGTACTCGCCAAATAATAGACTATATTGATCATTTGCGTGAAGCAAATGAAAAACAACGATTTACGATATGAATAATAACTAATATAAAAACTCAAACACAATGAAAAACAAATTTACGTTTAAATGGCTATTACTGAGTGTGGTACTGAGTATAGCAGGAATTAATCAATCTGTGTGGGCATCGGAGCCACACTTCTCCTATATCACATCAACGGAGAGTTGGTCTTCAACAAATATTACCTATTCCTTAGTTGCACCTGCCAATAATGTGTATGACGAATATTGCGCGTACCTATGGATAGAGAATGGGACATATTTTGCATTTAATAGTCAACGAAATAATAGTGGCACTTCTGGTGTATATCGTCCCGATAAAGATAACGATCGTGACATTAGCGGCTCAACGGGTTTCGGAGCAGGTCAGTGGGATGGCTCTAAATCATGGCACTATACCGGTGCGAGCGGCTTGGTGAAAGTCAATGCTGCTCAAAGTTCAGAAAACGGTACTTCGCGCGAATGGGGACCTTATATATGGGTAGAAGAAAGTCAAGAAACCGCTATTTTGAACGGCATCAAGATAATGTTCTATTTTGGTTCTTCATATTCATCTACTTGGTTATATTTGAAAACCGGAAGCGAAAACCCATCTGCTGCGAACCAACAATACTGGGTATTAGCAGATGTTACCAAAAGCAATGTTACCACGCATTATACCGTTGCCTACGCCGCTGCTGCCTGTGACTATTATATCTCCAACAGCAGTACTTGGGGCGGAAAGCTGTTCTCTTCTGACAGCGCAGCAACGGCGGGGTGTCTATTGTCTTTAGGAAATAAAAATTATAAATACGCCGGCGTTCTACCATCTTTCTCAGAAACATCGGTGTCTGTGCCATATGGAACAACGGAATCAGGAGTAGCGGCAACGGCTTCTACTTCAGTCATTGGTAATGCCCAAACGATCTATTATTATTACCAGCCAAGCGGTGGTTCCACTTGGACGCGGTTTAACCCTAATGATGTGAGTGATTTGGCAGCAGGCACATACACGGTGGCAGCTTTGGGTTGGGATGGACATATCCTCGTCAAGAGTTCAAATACCTGTACCCTGACTATTACGGCAACAACCATCACATTGAATGCCAATAGTGGCACAGCCGGCAGCAAGACATCTTTCTCAACCAAACTCAACACTGCTACAACAAACCTCTCTTCCGGCGAATTTCCAACAAGGTCAAGCTACGGCTTTGACGGGTACTGGACGAAGGACGGAAGCGGGAACTTTGTGACCAAGGTTATTGATGCGTATGGTGCTTGGCGAGCCAATGTAGCAGATTATACCGATTCTGATGGGAAATGGATTTGCACCTCCAATAGTACCCTCTATGCGCGGTGGTTAGCGGTGGGATATTACCTTGTCGGCGACTTTAATAATTGGACGGCAGACGCGTCCTACCTATTTAGTGGTAGTCCATTGAAGGTAGAGATTGATTTAGATAAAGACGATTTCTCAGGCGCTTCCTACTTGACAGAAATTAAGATTCGCAAGGTCGTTGCCAATAGCAGTTCTGCATGTAGTGATGTATGGTCAGGATATGCTTCCTCAGGCGAACATTTGGGTAAGGGCAAAACCCCGAAGGCCATATCTTCAGACGGTAGCAACAACCTTTATCTGGAAGTCTATAACAGCGGCAAGTATACCTTCACGCTGATGGAAACTTCCGGAGCGGCATCTTCCATTGCCGTTGATGTACCCGTCATCAACCAGGTGCAGATATATGGGGCAGATCCAACAGATGCGACTCATACAGGTAACTTTGATTTATCAGGTCCGTCAAGTATATATACCAAGTCGTTAACTCTGAATGCCGAAACAAAATATCGGTTCAAGATAGTTTATAACTCTGACTTCTACTCTTTTAAGACAGGTGCGTCAGGTAGTGAGAATAGTTCTAACAACGGTAGTTATCCTATGACATCAGATAACTGCACCGATTGGCGAATGTATAATGGAGCTTCTGATTCCGATGCCGGACAGGATAGTTATATCACGACAACACTAAGTGGCACTTATACTTTTAACTTCAACTCGAACAATAGTGGCAACACCACGCTGTCTGTTGTCTATCCATCTATGCCGACAGTGACTGGCTCTTTAAGCTTGGCGGTTACAGGTTATGCAGGTGGTAGTGGTACGAGCAGTGACCCTTATTTGGTATTTTCCGGCAGGACATTAACATGTACGGGTACTCACACATCAGCACCGTCTGCCGACAGCCACTTACAATATACTTTCTATCAAGATGAAACGAAAAAGCAGACTAAAGCCAGCACGGAGAGTAGCCCATTAAGTTACTCACATTCGGTAGGAACAACAGTTAGTTCTTCCACAACCTACCAACTGAAAGTTGGGGCGTACTACGAATATGGTCCGTCAGGCTGTAAAGTTGAGGGCGATAAAATCTATTCGGGCATCATCTATTACAAAGTTATCTCAGAGCCTTCTGTAACCTTGACTATTTCACCGAATCCGCTAAACAACGGCTCGACTGCCACGCTGACTGCCACCGTCAATAACTATATGGCATATAGTACGCAGAAGGTTAGTTTCACTTTCAAAGAGACTAACAACAGCGGCACACAAATAGGTTCGACGCAATCAATATCCGCCACTGTTGCAACAACCACCGCCACACAAACAGTAACACCTTCCTATGCAACATCACACACATATTTCGTTAGTATCACTTTCTTGGGTTGTACAAAGACCACCACTTGCACGCTTACTATGCAGAAGGTACCGGAACTGACGACTACGACGGCTGCCAATATCGCGGATATGTCTGCAACGCTTGGTGGAAATGTGTCAGATTACGGTAACTCAACGATGACTGACTATGGTGTTTATTATAGCACCAATTCCTCATTGTCTTCCGGCAACGCGACAACAATAGGGAATCAGTATCAGACAGGAACAAGCCAAGCGTCTACCGGTGCTTTCAGTTCCCTTGTTACAGGTCTTTTGCCGAACACAACCTATTATTATATCGCGTACGCGACGAATAGTGCCGGAACGGGTTGGGGAACGGTACAGTCATTTACGACCACCAACTCCAACGACAGGATAGTCATCAGAGCACAACTGCCAAGTAGTTTGTATCAAGAAAATGCTATTGATGGTATTCACTGGAAGGAAGTAAACTTATACTGGTGGGTAAGTGGTTCTGATGGAGAAATTTATTCGGGCTGTACTGCAACAGCCGGAACATGGGTAAAGGAGAATAATTACTGGTATGAGTTCATCTTACCGACGACTATTACAACTCCATTTAATTTCATTTTCTATTCACATACTAGAGATGATTCTCGTAGTGCCTTAAAATCTATGAATGTTACGGATGTTTCAGAATCAGGGTGCTATATCATTTCTACAGATCAAGGAGGGTATGGCGATGATCAATATAAACACTATGTCAACGCCACCGAAAACTGCGCCTTGTACTATCGCGTCACATCAACGGTTGATGAAACCGTGAATGGCACCGCTCAGACATATTATTCCAACACCATGAAGAACGATGGCGACATTGTTTCCTTCTTCTTACCGACTACTGCTAAGCAGAATTTGAAGTTACAGCACCACAACGGCTATGAGTGGGTTGACGCTAAACCCCTCAGCTCGCACACGATGACGACCGGCAATGTGGTAACCGCAGAGTTCAATTTCACAGACAAGACCTTGAAGGATGCCTCTTTTGCTGACTACACCGGCGATTACTACATCCGCACAGATGGTGCCACCGGAGGTTGGAGCAATTATGCAAATAGTACTTACGACAACGGCATGACCTATTTTGACAATTCCGATGCCAATGGTTATCACTACTATTGGACTAAAAATGTCGCCAAGAATAGCACCGTCAATGTCAAAGGTCAGGTCGCTAATCAATACTGCTCTACCATAACCAATGCGTTAGATGCTGATATTTACACCAACGGGAGTTGCCAGGTTATAGGAAACACGTATGGTGTCAATCTGCGCTTCGGTTATGAGCCTTCCACCAACAAACTTAATCGGGCAATGTTGAAGGGGTCGACCGATAACGACTTCCTCAATATCATTTCCTATAAAACCGCCTATCTGTATAAGACGGATGGCTCTACGGATTTGTATAATTTAGGAGCTGTCGCAGATACTAAATTCAGCGATAAAGGAAACTGGGTATATCAACTCAATGTCAAGGCTTACCCGGGTGCGCAAGGTGGCGTGCAGGCGAAGTTCAATAGTCAAACCCAAACACTCATTGAGACAAATTCTTATTTGATAGGTAATGCTGAATCATCAAAGGGCTCAACCCAATACGAGTTGCAATTGGTTTACGATTTCAAAACCAACAAGTTGATGTGTGCTTGGGTAGCAGGTGAAGTGGGCAATAATCAAATTAACCTCCTAACGGATATGTTGATTGTGCGGCACGCCCAAGACCCGGGCGTACAAGTGACCTATGGTGCTGATGGCTCGCTAACCAATGTCGAGAAAGCCTTCTGCGCCATTGAGTTTAAGAGAGATACCATGACATCACGCACACGCATTTCAGCCAATGACGCAGCCTACACTGCCTCAGATAGAAGGTATTGTGACTTATATATATCTCCTTCCCGTTTGATGTGAACTTGAGTTCTGTCTTCGGAAGTGGTGTGTATGGTACGGACTGGATTGTCCAAAAATATAACGGTGCCAAGCGAGCACAAATAGGTTGGTTCGCTGAGACATCAACCTTCTGGGAAACACTAACTTTGGCAGATAAACTGAATGCCTATGAGGGATATGTTCTGCTCATCAATAGGGATAATTTCAACGAAACGACCGATGCTATTTGGAATAATATCGCGGAAGGTGGGTCAATATATCTCTATTTCCCCTCCATAAACAATATCGGAACAGTGTCTGATACGCATACGGCAATCACTCTGCCTAACCAACCTTGCATAATAGATAGGGAGTTCGCACAAGATGTTGCAGTTAATGGTGCAGGACATGCAAGTAACCGTAACCACACAATTACCGACTCCAACTGGCGTATGGTAGGTGTGCCACTCTACCAAAATGCAACCCTGTCAGGACCAAGTGCTTACTATAAATGGAATGCAACATCCAATATCCTGCAAAGCGAAAATGTGAGCGGAAAGGTCTTCGGCTCAATGGAAGGCTATATGGTACAATATGCCGGCGACTTGACATGGACCAAGTCCGCTACGGCTACTCCTACAGCAGTGGCAGCAAGGCAATTAGACGAGCCCAACAACTATCTCGTTCGACTCAGTATGACCAACGAGTATGAGGAGGAAGACCATACCTTTGTGGAACTGAAAGATGGTGCTTCTGCAGACTTTGTCCTAAATGAAGATTTGTACAAAATCTCCTACACAAGATGGCCGAATGTCTATGTCTTTGCCGGTGCGTATGACGCAGGCTATAGCCAAGTACCCGTTGAGAACCAAAATGTTCGGGTGGGCGTATATGCCAATAAAGCAGGACAATATACCTTCTCCATGCCGAGTGAGTTTACCGGTACGGTTACCCTCATTGATAATT
>ERZ842401.7553-NODE-7553-length-11078-cov-3.914814_pt1 | contig 11078 bp, 9 predicted proteins | sample MGYA00521270_ERZ842401 | MGnify/ENA primary metagenome ERZ842401 (study PRJEB31892, sample SAMEA3878208) | bioreactor metagenome | biome: Moose rumen | place: Sweden | collected 2011-10 | study: EMG produced TPA metagenomics assembly of the PRJEB12797 data set... | reverse complement strand
CAGCAACGATAAGGTGAGCGTGCAGGAGTACGCTTTCCAGCGGTATATTGAAAAATACGGCTACGGATACCCGCTGGAAAAAATGCAGGCTTTGCTGGCGAATGACGATATTACCCTGGCGAATTTTGAATGTGTGCTGAACGATACCGCCGCCCCGTCGACCAGCCGGTTCCGGTTCCGGGGTCCCACGGATTATGCCCAGATCCTGGTGGAGGGCTCCGTGGAGGTGGCCAATTTGGCCAATAACCATTCCGGCGATTACGGAAAAGAGGGCTACCTTTCCACCAAGGTGGCGCTGGAGGGGGCCGGGATCGCCCTGTGCGGCACCACGGAATTCGGCAATGAAGCCTGCTTCGTGGATGTGAAGGGCGTGCGCATCGGCTTTGTGGGCGTTCTTCCTTTATGGAACAAGGATCATCCCCAGGACATTGAAAAGGCGTTTCAGTATTTGAAGGATAACGATTGCGATTTGATCGTGGCCTCTCTGCACGCGGGAGAGGAGTACCGGGGCTATCATGGGAATATGCAGGAAAGCTACGGCAACCGGCTGCGGGCGCTGGGGGCCCACATCATCGTGGGCAATCATCCCCACGTGCCGGAGGCCATCCGGGTGACCGATGGGGTGACCCAGCTTTATTCTCTGGGCAATTTTTCCTTCGGCGGCAACACCGGCGTGGACGAGGAAATCCATTGCCTGCAAAGCATGGTAGCGCAGTTTGAGCTGTACTTTGAAGACGGCAAGTACATCGGCCATCGATTGACCATGTGGCCCATTCACATCAGCGGCGTGACCCCGGAAAACAATTATCAGCCCGTGCTGGTGGATGGGGACGACGCCCAGAAGGTGATGCGCATGGTAGCCAAGGACAATAACGGTTACGTGACCCCCCTGAAGCCCTTTATAGACGGCGAGGGCGCAGTGCAGGATTTTGTACCCTGGAACAAGTGATATTTATTCGAAAATCTTGTCTCCCCTTTTTCAGGTTTTATGATGCATGCTGCAACGGGTGAATTAAGATTTTCCGCATCCGGTACAACTGACAGCTGTTTGCGGAAGCCAATGAAAAGCTTTGCGTGTTGGTTGTTTGACACTCTTTGATGTGATATACTTGCCTTGAATCAACAAATCGGGATTGGGAGGAGTATCATTATGTGGTTTTTGCTGGCACTTGGTTCCGCTGTTTTTGCTGCGTTGACATCAATACTGGCGAAGATAGGAATAGAAGGTGTCGGATCGAATCTGGCTACTGCGATCCGTACGATGGTTGTCGTTCTCATGGCATGGGGAATGGTATTGATTACGCATCAGCAAACCGGAATAAAAGACATCAGCCAGAAAAGCTGGTTTTTCCTGATCCTGTCCGGCCTTGCTACTGGTGCCTCATGGCTTTGCTATTACAAGGCTTTGCAGATGGGAGAAGCTTCCAAAGTCGTTCCGATTGATAAGTTGTCCGTTGTCATTACGCTGATACTGGCGTTTGTTTTTCTGCATGAAGAATTGACCCTTAAGTCAATGATAGGGTGTATTCTGATTGGAGCCGGAACAATGTTGATGGTTCTGTGATACAAATTCCAGTTTGTCAAATTGAAGGGCGCACTTACTCACCACCTGGCAAGGCGGTGAAAGTGCGTCTTTCATATATAGAATAAGACCGCGTTTCCCCCTTGGCAACATGAATCTTAGTAATAAAAAACAAATCGCCTGATCCTCAATGTCGGGATCGGGCGATTCTTTTCTCAGTACGCGTTTTGCGGAATAATGATTTCACTTTTTACCAGGATGCGGCTGCTGGGGGGCGCGATACCGTTGGCGCAGTAATCGTACAGGATTTTCAATGGCTGGTAGCCCTGGGCCACGGATTCCTGGCCGATCAATACGGTGATGCTGCCGTTTTGCAGCCCCTCCAGGTTGCTCTGGTGCATGTCGAAGGTAATATGAATGATTTCCCCCGCCCGGCCGCTGTCATAAATGGCGGTGGCTACGGCGCCGGACTGGCCGCCCACGGTGTACACCGCCGTGATTTCGGGGTGCTTCTTCAAAAAGGCCAGGGCCAGATCGTAAGTGCCCAAGGCCTGAGAGCCGTCGGTGCCTCGGGAAAAATTCAGCAAATCGATCAAATGGCAATTCAGACCCAGCCTGTCAATTTCCTGCAAAAAGCCGGTGATGCGGGTGGACTGGGAAAACATGTTTTTGCTGGCGCAGAATACCCCCAGCTCGATTCGTCCCGGGGGATGGCACAGCTTCAGCATCCCCGCCGCCGTGCGCCCGGCCAGCATATAGTCCGAACCAAAGTAGCACAGGGCCCTCACTTCCTCCGCGCCGTTCATTTCCTGATTCACCAGCACCACCGGGATGCCCGAAGCGGTGATTTCGGTGAGCCGGGCCTTCACGCGGACATCGTTGATTGGTGCCACAGCCAGGCCCTCAATGCCTTGATTCATGATTTCGTTAATGCACTGCAATTCTGTTTCGGGCTTGTATCCGGCGAAGCGGCGCACAATGATTTCCACATTGTATTCAGCCAGCTCGGCGGCGGCCCGCTCAATGCCGATCATCATGTCCGCCCAAACGCCCAGGCCTTCCCGCAGCACAAAGCCCAGGATCAGCTTTTTTTGCCGCCGGACAGGCTTGATATCAAAGCCGGCGCGGTAGCCCAATTGTTTCGCAACCGTGATGATCTGCTCCGCGACCTGCGGATTCACGCCTGCGCGCCCGTGCAGCGCCCGGTCCACCGTACCCCGGGATACGCCCACCGTGTTGGCGATTTGCTCCATAGTGACCTTCACGCAAAGGCCCCTCCTTTTGTGCGATTTCTATTTCGAGTATACCATACGGAATGAAAAAATGCTACTGATGACGCGGCGGAGAAATTCTGCTTTTTGACGCCCTGACGATGGTTCTATTATATCGTGCATTTTCGTGCAATTCAATAAGAAATAATTCCCGATAAAATTAAAATAAAATTATAAATAATATAAAAAAAATATCAATAAATACAATCTTCTATTGCTATTATGGCAAAAATGCTTTATAATAAAAACGAAATGAGATCGTGCAAATGCACGACAGACACCGTTGAGAACAAAAAGAGCCGAATGCCCCTTATTTTCGTATTCTCAATCATTTTATGAAAGAATGAATGGCTTCTCATTCATAAATGAAAGTGGCAACTCTGTAATTAAGCGAGACAGCGCCGTGGCAACAGGGCTGTATACGCTTAAAATAAGAAGGAGGAACACCCCATGAAAAAACTGTTGGCTCTTGTGCTCACGCTCTGCCGCTGCTCCCCCTGCTGGGCAGCATATCGCTGGCTGAGGAAAAGACCGTGCTGACTTTCGGCAGTATTTACGACGGAGAAGACTGGTACCTGTACAGGCCTTTCGCTGAAATGTTGGAAGAACTGAACATCGAGGTCCAGTTCACCAAGTATGACACGGACAGCTTCGCGGCCCTGCTGGCCGGCGGCGACCTGCCGGACATCGTGGTGGCCAAGAACATGATTTCCAACGTGCTCTCTAACGACCTGGCCATGGACATTGCGCCTTACCTACCCTGCAGTTCCTGCTGTACAGCTACCTGAACAAAACGGAAGCCATGCTGGAGGCCATCGAGCGCGGCGACGTTTCCGATAACTCGATCCTGATGCCCCCCCGGGGACTGAAAATGACCATCACCATGGTCACCGTGATTCCGATCCTGTGCGTGTACCCGTTCATGCAGCGGTTCCTCATCAAGGGCATCATGATCGGTGCGGTGAAGGGATAAAAAAGAACGATAAGAGGATGCTTATGCAGATCACCTTTTTGGGCACCAGCGCGGGCGAAGACTATCCCAGTCTCTGGTGCCATTGTCCCTATTGCGAATATGCCAGAGTCCACGGCGGGAAGAACATCCGGCAGAACAGCTGCGCTCTGCTGGACGATACCGTCATCCTGGATTTCTCCCACCATATCTTCGATTCGGCGCTGCGTTACCAGACGGATATCACAAAAGCCACCTGCCTGCTGATTACCCATCGGCATTCGGATCATCTGTATCCCCAGCATTTTAATTGGCGCAGAGGCCCTCGCGTCAATGGGGTGCGGATAGAGCCTTCAGCCGAAAAAACTGTGGAGGAAATGATCGACGAACGGGGCCCAACACATACGCCGCTTCCCATGCTGGATGTGTACGGGCATGAAAACGCGCTGAACAGGCTCCGCGAACGGACGGCGGGAAACGATCCGGAATTGTTGGAATATACCCACAGAATGCGGTTGCACGATACTGCGCACGGAGACACAGTGCATTTTCCGGATATGACTGTGACCGCCGCCGCGGCTATCCACGCCGATCCCGGCGAAACCCTCAACTATATCATTGAACGGAAAGGCAAAACCGTTCTCTACGCCCTGGATTGCGGAGGATACGAACAGGGTTCGTGGGATATCGTCGATGCTTTCCGTTATGATTTGGTGGTATTGGAATGCACCTTCGGGTATATGCCGACGGAGTACCCCAACCACCAGAACATAACAAAAAACTTGCGGATGCTCGCACATTTCAATGAAAAGGGATTGTGGAAGGACCGGCCCAATCTGGTACTCTCCCATATTTCTCCTCATTGGACGCCGCCCCATGACGTATTCAGCAAAGAGATGCGACAATACGGCATCACGGTAGCGTATGATGGCATGAAGCTCGAGTTTTGAAAAACGAAGCCCGCTTCTTTTGTTCTGTATGATGCTGGACAGCATCAAAAAAATAAAAAGGAGGACCCAAACCATGCGGAAGACCATCTCTTTGTTCCTGGCGCTCATCCTGAGCATCACTCTGCTGGGCGGCATCTCCCTGGCTGAGGATACCCGGGAAACCCTCACAATCCTGATCCAGGACAGCTCCTACATCGAAGACTACGAGACCAACGCATATACCAAGCATCTGGAAGAAGTGTTCGGCATCAATCTGGACTTCCAGCTTCTCCCCTCCTCCGGGGCGGGCGACAAGTTGGCCATGATGATCAATTCTGGCGAAACGCTGCCAGACATCATCCTGTATGACCTCAACTACAACACCACCTGGAAATACGCCCAGACCGGCGCGATCATTCCTCTGACGAAGTATTACGAGGATCCTGAATACAACGCCAATTTTGAAGCCTGCAAGGAAATCGTGGGTTACGACTACCTGCAGTACATCCTGATGCCGGATGGAGAATACTATTCTATTCCCTACTTCCAGAGAGAAATCCACTCAGAAGTCAACAACAAGCTGTGGATCAACCAGGCTTGGCTGAAAAACCTGAATCTGGAAATGCCGAAAACCACCGAGGAATTCTACGAAGTCATGAAAGCCTTCGTGAATGACGACCCCAACGGGAATGGCATTAAGGATGAATACGGCATCGACGCTTCCACCAACGGCCGTCAGGGCAGCATCCTGACCTGGCTGATGAACGCGTTCATCTACGACGATTACAACGATCATTTCATTCTCACGGACGGCAAGGTGGACGTGGCTTACGACAAGGAAGCCTGGAAGGAAGGCCTGCTCTACATCCGCAAGCTGGTGGACGAGGGCATCATCGACGTGGACTGTTTCACCCGGGACCGCGCGCAGCAGAAAGCCCTGGCCGAGAATGAAGAAATCAATATCGTCGGTTCCTTCATGAACAGCTCCATTTCCCTGCTGAACAACACCACTGACCGCTGGCAGGACTTCGTCGGCTGTGAACCGCTGACGGGCCCCGAAGGCGTGTCTTTCTGCTCCTATAACCAGTCCACCGCGAAAAACCGCTGGTTCATCACAAAGGACTGCAAAAACCCCGATCTGGCATTCAAAATCGGCGCGTTCATCCACGACCCCACCGAAGAAGAATTCCTGCTGATCCGCTACGGCGTGGAGGGCCTGGACTGGGTGCGGCCCGAAACGGATAAGGCGAATTACGAAGGCTTCAAGGCGACACACCATACCATCCGTACTATCTGGAACACCTATCAGAATTCCCACTGGCAGAAGAATGGCCCCATCTTTGCCTGGAACTCCGACCAGGCCGGTTGGGATACGGGCGATCCGGACGACTGGAACCATCGCGTGCCCACCATCGTGGTAAAATATATCAACCATCTGCCTGCAGAAGGCGAATATGTTCCCACGCTGATTTATACCGAAGATGAAATCGACGAAGCAAGCGAAATCCAGAGCAACCTGAAGACCTATGTAAAGGAATGCGAAACGCTGTTCGTTACCCGCCAGATGTCTATCGAGGACGACTGGGACAGCTATCTGCAGGAACTGGAAAACATCGGCTACAAGCAGTTCATTGCCGTCTCCCAGCAGGCCTATGACCGGATGTACGGCAAATAATCCATCTTGAAAAGCATACCTTCGGGGAGTTCTGGCTTTTCCGGAACTCCCCCATCAATACGCAAACGAATGACAGGAGGCATCCATGACAGCCATGACTACCGCGCAGAGGCGCAGAAGAAAAATGTGGAAGCTAATGAAAAGATACTGGCGGCTCTATGTGATGCTCCTGCTGCCGGTGATCTACCTGATTCTGTTTAAATATGTTCCTATGGCTGGCGTACAGATCGCGTTCCGCAAATACAATATGCGGGACGGTATCTGGGGCAGCAAATGGGTGGGCATGAAAAACATCCAGAAATTTGTCAATTCCTACATGTTTGAGCGTGTTGTGGGCAACACCATTCGGCTTTCCCTCTACTCCCTGTTCGCGGGCTTCCCGCTGCCCATCATTTTTGCATTGGTGCTGAATTCCCTGCGCTCCAAACGTTACCGCTCCTTCATAGAAAACGTTACCTACATGCCGCATTTTATTTCAACGGTTGTTATGGTCGGCATCCTGGTGCAGGTGTTTGACGTCAGAATCGGCATATTCTCCATTCTATATAAATGGATCACAAATTCATCTACTGCTCCAAGCCTTTTCGCTAACGCCAATGCGTTCCCCCATTTGTACGTTTGGAGCGGCATCTGGCAAGGACTGGGCTGGAGCACGGTCATTTACACGGCTGCGCTTTCCGCGGTGGATCCGGAACTGCACGAAGCCGCGCTCATTGACGGAGCCACTCGTTTCCAGCGCATGCTGCATGTGGATATTCCGGCCATTGTGCCCACCATCACCATCACCCTGATCCTGCGCTGCGGCCATATCATGGGCATCGGCTTCGATAAGGTCTACCTGATGCAGAATGACATGAACCTGCGGATGAGCGAGGTCATCTCCACTTATGTATACAAGCAGGGCCTCACCTCCAGCGGCGATTATTCCTATTCCACCGCTATCAGCCTGTTTAATTCCCTGGTTAATCTGATTCTCATCTCGATCGTTAATTTCGTTTCCCGCCGGGTCGGGGAAACCAGCCTGTGGTAAGGGGGCGATAGATATGACAGAGAACAGGAGCGCAGAAAGGACCGGAAAGAAAATCCGGCTCACAAAACAGGACACTGTTTATTACGTCATTGTCGATATCATCGTTACCTTCTTTATGCTGCTGGTGCTCATCCCGCTGATCAATATCGTAGCGTCTTCCTTTTCCAGTACGAATGCCGTCAGCCAGGGAAAAGTGTTCCTGTGGCCTGTCGATTTTTCCTTGGAAGGTTATAACGCGGTATTTACATACAAAAAGGTATGGCCTGCGTACGCCAATACGATTTTTTACACAATTGCAGGCACCGCGTTCAATCTGTTCATGACGGTTCTTGCGGCTTATCCCCTCAGCCGGAAGAATCTTCCCTTCAAGGGCTTTTTTACCTTTCTGTTCACTTTTACCATGCTCTTTTCAGGCGGCATGGTGCCAACCTATCTTCAGATGAAGAATCTTGGCCTGCTGAACAACCGCCTGGTCATGATCCTTCCCGGCGCCATCGGCGTGACCAACATGATCATCTGCCGCACCTTCTTCAACAACATTCCTTATGAATTGTATGAAGCTGCGGAGATCGACGGCTGCGATGATTTTGTTTACCTGATCCGCATGGTGCTTCCCCTTTCCACGGCTGTTCTGGCGGTGCTGACGCTTTATTATGCCGTCGGCCACTGGAATGCATATATGAGTGCGTTCCTGTACCTCAACGATCAAAAAAAGATGCCGCTGCAGGTGGTGCTGCGGGAGATCCTGATCATGAACTCGGTCGAGCTTGAAAATATCGTGGACGACGAAACCATGATGGCCAAGGTAGGCCTGGCGGAGCTGCTTAAATATTCCCTGATCATCGTATCCAGTGCGCCGGTTCTGATCATGTATCCATTTGTAAAGAAATTCTTCGCCAAGGGGGTCATGCTTGGCTCGCTGAAAGGATAAGCGGCCTTCTGCAGAATGAAACATACGATGGAGGGATTATCGGTGAAAAAGATTATGCTTCTCCTCGTGGCGGCTGTTCTTGCTTTTTCTTTTTCCAGTCTTGCCGAAAACGCCACGCTGCCCGATATCCTGGTAAGAATCGCGGCGCAGAAAAGCGTTTCATACCGGGAGGCCGCCAAAGCCTTCTCACTTCCGGCCTTCGGAGAGAGCGTCTGGATGGCGGTAACGGATTTCGGCGCAATTCCCGGCGACTCAGAGGACGATTCGGCATCCCTTCAGCAGGCGCTCCGCTCCGCCGGATACGGCGGCACGGTGTTTTTCCCGGCGGGGGAATATCTGATTTCGTCCTGTCTGGAGTATCAGCAGGGGCAGACGCTGGTTTTTGAAGACGGGGCTGTGCTGAAGCGCTCGGATGCTTCCTGCGGGTGCCTGCTGTCAAATGGGGGAGAAAGCGCGGCGACAGTTATTGTTGGCGCTGTGCTGGACGGAAACGAAGCCATTGCCTCCCCTCTTATTCATTTCACTGCCAGCCAAACCGACGGGCTGACGCTGCTGGGCTGTGTTTTCCGCAATGGGTACAGCCAGCACTACGTGGAATTGCAGGGGGCGAAAAACACAAAGATCATCGGATGCGTCTTTGAGGATACTTTCCGTAATCCTGAATCCAGATATGAATACGTCCATCTTGCTGCGATGGATCCGCTACCGGATGGTGAAGCGCAGGAAAATGCAGTTTGCAGCGGCCTTCTGGTCAGTCACTGCCGGTTTGTCAATCAGGAAAGAAACAACTGCGTCGCCATCGGTAGCCGGGAGACCGCACCAAATCAGAATATCCGTATTCAGCAATGCACTTTTCTCAATTGGGATATGGCCATGGGCGCTGTGTCCTTTGGCAACAGCACCAGGGACGTCATGGTGTACGGCTGCCAGTTTGTCAATTGCCGCTCCGGCGTGATGTGTTCAAAAGGAGAGAACCTTTATGTCTCGGTGGATAACAAATTTGTAAACACCCGGAACCCCATCAAAGGAAAAGTGAGCTGGGCAATGGAAGACAGCCTTCCCCAACCTGTTCTCATTCCTCTGCTGGATGCGCCTGGGCAGGTGGAGATCATGCCGCTGCTTTTATCGGAGACATTGGAAGACGGCAGTCTGCGCCTTTTGTTTTCGGAGCCGGTGCGCCTTTGCGATGCCACTCTGGTATTGGGAGGCGGAGAAAAGCTGCTTGCCGCTTCCACGCCCGGGGTCCTCGTTCGGGTGACGGACTTTGGCGCGGTGCCAAACGACGAAGAGGACGACAGCAGGGCCATTCAGGATGCACTGGATGCCGCCAAAGAAGGCGGCGTGGTGTATTTTCCCAGCGGGACGTATATGATCGCAAAAGCAACAGCGTTTTATTCCGGCCAGACACTTCTGTTTGAGGAAGGTGCGGTGCTCAAGCGCCACAAAAACAGTCCCCTGGGCCATTTGCTGATGAACTGGTTTGACGAAGGCGTGGGCGGTTACAGCGCCTGCATGAATGTGAATATCATCGGCGCGGTATTTGACGGAAACGCGGAAGTGGACAAGTCCAACAATATGATGAACCTGATTCATACCCGCCACGTCAATCTGATCAACTGCCGCTTCCGCAACGGCAATTATTGGCACTATATTGAAGCCAATTCCAGTGCCGACCTGAGCATAACAGGCTGCATATTCGAGGACAGCTATTACAATCTGCAAACCCGTTCAGAGTATTTACAGATCGACAGGGCAGGAAACGGTTCCTTCTCAACCACTGATAATGCAGTCTATCAGCAGCTGTTTTCCGATCCGGGCCCATATTTTGACGAAACAATCTGTTTCCATGTGCTGGTAAATGCCTGCTATTTTGACAGCAGGAACAGCGGCGCTGTGCTCTTTGGAAATCACTCGGATGCAACGCATCAGTATGTACACGTGCAATCCTGTGAGTTTTTAGGAGGAAGCAGTTCGCGCGGATGCGTGTGCTTTGCAAAACAGCCGGAGCATTTTACTTTTACGAACAATCTATTCAGCGACTGCACAATGGGCTTATTTTGCACAAAAGGAACTGATCTGGTTGTATATGCAGACAACGAATTTCAAAACATAAAAACCCCTGCGGCCGGCGCTTTTATAATTTCTGAACAAAACGGCGCTTTACGGAGTGTGGCGGGAATCGCCGAAAACTGTTCCGTATGGCAGGAAAATGAATATACCCTCATTTTGCGGAATGCCGAAGCCTGTGAACATCTGTGGCTGTTCGGATTACAGGATGCCCAGGGGAATGTTCTGGACATCATGAACATCCGGTAAAAGAAATAATAATGGGAGCTGTCGTTTACAATGAAACAGAGTATTCTGATTACCGCCCATTCCGGCTGTGAGGGGACGCCGGACAATTCCATCGCTTCTATCCAAACAGGGATCGTCCTGGGGGCGGACTGCGTGGAAATCGATATTCGTATGGACGCGCAGGGCAAATTGTGGCTCACCCACGATTTGCCTGCGCTTTTTTCTGGTTTAACGCCGGTGGAGGACGCGTTTGCGCTGATCCAGAAAAGCGGCATCGCCGTCAATTGCGATTTGAAGGAATACGGGGCCCTGCTGCCCACACTGAAATTGGCTGAAACATGCGGCATCGGCCCGGACAGGCTGATCTTTTCCGGTTCAGTGGATACGGCCCTGCTGGAGGAAAACCCGGAAATTGCCCGCCGCAGCCAAATTTTCCTGAATTCGGAGGAATTGGTGAAGGATTTGAGATCGGAAGA
>ERZ842401.7551-NODE-7551-length-11081-cov-6.765645_pt1 | contig 11081 bp, 10 predicted proteins | sample MGYA00521270_ERZ842401 | MGnify/ENA primary metagenome ERZ842401 (study PRJEB31892, sample SAMEA3878208) | bioreactor metagenome | biome: Moose rumen | place: Sweden | collected 2011-10 | study: EMG produced TPA metagenomics assembly of the PRJEB12797 data set... | reverse complement strand
TCATGTCAAACAGATTATAAAGTTCGGTGATTACAATATAGGCAGGGAAGGGCATCTGTTAACTCTTCCCAGCTATATGCAGTTCCTGCTGAACTTACAACCAGAAGAAATCGTGCTTGAACCGGTGGACATTGATGAAATTAACCGTATGGCATCAGAGTTCCTGGGACAATAGTTTTTCGAGATTCATCAAGGAAACTCACAGATTTGCAAATAATCTGCAAATTTGTGAGTTTTCTTTTTGATTTGCGGAAAAATAGCTTCAAATAGGATATCGTTCCAGTCTTACTCAAACAGGCCCGTCAAATCATCTTCAATAAAAAGAAAAGGATTGTTCTAAGAGCTCACCAAGATGTCAAAGCAGGCAAATTTAAGGTTTTACCTATGTCTATATACATGAACCTATAAACTGAAAATATTAAACTCAATCATCATGTTCCGGGTTTACTTTACCTTATTATGTATATAAGTACATCTAAACTTAAACCTAAACCTACAACGCGAGAATCTGCCTCTTTTTCTTTTAATCGAGACCGAATTTTGGAAAGATGACCCTGTCACTTTTCCTAAATATGTTAAAAAGAAAGCACGTTCTGCAAGAAAAATGAGCAAAACGAACGTAATCTTAGGAGAAATTATTAATTTTGCAAGCAAAATTTGCAGAACGTGTTTGAACCACGGAGATGCAATCAGTGTTTAACAATTAAAAATTATAGGACAAGAAATTAGTGAAGAGACAGAAGATGATTAGTATGTTTGAATTAGAGGAAATCGGAGGCAGAATGTGCAGTTCATGCTCATAATGTTTCCCAAATGTTTCCCAGATTCGCCGTAAAGTGCTGATAATCAGTTCCCGTTAGCCGCCGCGCAGGCTGCTGTAGAGGAATAATCGAAAGATGCTGATATTCAAAGAATTGGGTGTAACTCTCTTAAATAAAGGCGGTTATACCCTTTTCTTTTTCGGATGCGTGACACGATTATCATGTCAAATGTGGCACGATGTTTAGAAATAGTTTAGAGTAAATTTGAGGTGTGTTTAGAGCATGTTTAGAGTAAGTTTATTCAAGTTTCGCAAGTTGAATTGTTCCTAACATTCTTACTAAGCACAGTCTTTACATCAGACTTAGTAATCTCAACATCCATCGTGATACCATTAGTGATTGTAAAACGCAAAGGGTGCTCTTTCAAAGTTTCAGCCATTTCCAGCACCTCTTTGCGTATTCGTTTGCTCTCTCTATGTAGAAATCTTCTTCTGTTCTATTCATAATGGCTGCAAAGGTACGAATAAGCGAGAACAAAAACAAATGAAATCTACGAAAAAGGTATCAGTATCCCTTCAAATGACCTCTTCACTGAATCCATCTTTGGGGGTGCATATAATGAGGTTAGTGAGAGGACTGCGAGGAATCAAAGCAAACATATACGCTTAAAACATAATGGTTTGTACTATTTATAATGAGAGGTAAAGGGAGATTAAAAGGCATCAAAAACGAAGAAACCTCGTAAGAGCCCTCCACAATTATAGGATTTCTGTTCAAGAGAATCAAAGACCAGTCCCGCTGATCTCCAACGCTCTATCCTTGCATTCGAGGGACTATTCTCTGGAATCACCAATGTTCCGAACAGGGGTTCGCGCGATGGTACCGTCAGCGTAACGTGATACACCCCGACGCCCTTCCATGCTGTCCCTGGCTCCTGCCATTGCCATTTCACATGCTCCGTCATATCTTGCTATAACCTCCTTATTTCGACTACAAAATTAATACTTTTCCATTAATTACAGGAAGCAAAAGCGAAAATATTACATATAGCTCAGATGTTTTTCTCAATAAAAACAAAGGTGCCCTGCATTCGCAAAGCGCCTTTATTAGATGTGTGACATGAATCTGTCGGTCGTCTCTTTGAGGAATCAAAGACCAGTCCCGCTGATCTCCACCTCTTTCAATATAGAAAGCCCACTAACCATAAAGGTAGTTTCTTGCCGATGGGGAATTCCATAGAGTCTGCTAAAACGTACGAATTGGGAATATCGGCTATTTGGTCGAAGGACTTATCTTTTCCTCCGACTTCAATTGTAATCTTTCCATCAATCTTGAAATCACCCTGAGCCTTTCCGTATTCTACAGTATGGTTATTCGACAGTTGATTTACAACAAAACACTCGCGTATAGTTCCAATCTTCTGTTCTGTGCTCAGTGCATAGTGCATGTTGGGATTGTGAAGGTAAATCTTATCGGGTTTCTGCATCTTGGTCACTGATTTGTTGTCGGTATAGAGCAGATTTAGCAGTTCTGCCTTCTGCATGCTGGAAAGATAACTTAAAACGGTAGTTTTATTGATTTCCAAATAAGATGCGAGTTTGGCAATGCTTACATCATAGGGTACATTGTTTGCCAGAAATAAGAGCATTGCCTTGAGCTTGCGTGTATAGGCAGGATCCACACCACAGAATTGCGTCATCTCCTGATCAATGATAAAACTGACCACATTCTCTATACGGCTGTAGTACTCTTGTTCGTCTCCATCGTAGAAAGGATAGTAGCCCACACGCAGATACTCTTCGAAGAGTGCCTGGGGTTGACATACCTCGCAAACTTTCTGGCAGATACCATCTGCATCGCTCAGAATCTCATCTAAAGTATAGGAAGGAAACTCTATGCCTTTATAGAAATGCATGTACTCACGAAATGAAAGCCCCGCCATATCGTAACTGAGTACCCGTCTTGACAAGTCGGCATCCGCGTTCAGTATCTGCAACAGCGATGAGCCTGTAAACGTTATCTTCATGTCGGGCCATAAGTCAATGATTTCCTTGAGTTCCTTGCTCCAAGTAGGGTATTTATGCACTTCGTCAAGGAAAAGATGCTTACCGCCCATCAGATGAAAACGCTCTGCAACTTCAAGCAATGTGTGATTGGTGAAATACATGCTGTCCATCACGCAATACAGTGCTTCACCTGCATTTACACCATACTTTTTCTTGATGTATTGGCGCATTAGAGTCGTTTTGCCAACACCGCGAGAGCCTCGTATCGACACTAATTGTTTCTCCCAGTTGATATTGTTCATCATTTGGCGAACGATCTTCATGCTGACCTGGGATACTAATACCCGATGCTTCTTAAACAGAGTTTCCATACCTTTACATATTACGCTTCATACTTTTGGGCACAAAGGTAGAAAAGATTATTCTAATAACCAAATTTTAACCTAAAAAGGTTATTGAAGTAAGCGATTTTACTCAGAAATAGCTTATTCAAATATACGCAGGTCAGTTTTGAAGAAAGGTGCCCAGCATTTGCAAAGCACCTTTATCAAATGTATAGCATGAATCTGTCGGTCGTCCTTTTAGGGAATCAAAGACCTGTCCCCCTTATCTCGAAATGCACAGCGTGCACAACGGGATCCCGTTATGTACTCTGGTGTGTACTTAATCATCTACATTTTGAGTTATTGTTATTTCATCCACTTTGAGCGTATTTTTCTCGTTTACGCAGAATCCCATATAAGAAGTTTTAAACAGAAGGTCAGGATTTTCGAAATCTACGCCATTGATACTTATAATTGTTTTTTTTCCCTTCTTCTCGATATCGATAGTTAACTCTACATCCTTCCCTTTCTTAAGCTTGATTTTTTCAGTTTTACCTAATTTGTTTCCGTCTTCATCACGAATATAGAACTTGTTTTCAGTGATATAAAGGATATCACCTTTGTCCTCATCTTCGTCATAATTGAATACTAACCCAAAAATATGCTTTTCATCAAGTTTTGGGAGTAATAGTTTGTAAGTTATTTTAAAGTTTTCACGAGCAATCAAAGGAAAACGGGTACTTGTTTTATACCAGTCTTTCTTGGAAGCTACAACTAGATATTCGCCATCAAGGCTTACACTGTTATGTTTTGTCGCTGTTTGCTCAAACCCGAACTTACTTTCGCCATCTTTGAATCCATCCGTGCGAGTAACTTTCTCCGCGTTACAGATTAAGCAAATGCATAGTAGATTTGCAATAAAAAGAATCTTTCTCATTGTGTCTTTAATTTAGTTTATTCTGCAATTCGTTTATTACATCAACGTATTTTTTTAGTACACGGTCTGTTTTCTCAAAACAATCATCGCCCATACATTCAATATCGTTGTTTACCTCTGAATATATTTTAACTTTATAAGTTACTTCATCTTCTTCATCTGTATTGACTTTTATTTCAAGGCGTGTACGGACAACTTGGCTTTCAAAAGTTGTTTTTGCCCATACAGTACGAATCCATCCAGCGGCTTTATCACGTACCTCTACATTCTCAAAGTTCTTATTAGCAATAGATATCAAGCGTTTCCAAACCTTATCCTCCGATATTTCCTTACGTACAGACACTTCAAACCACTTGTTTGCCACATCTATAGCATCCTCGCCACCGGCATTTCCGCTTGGACCTATGGAATTGAGAAAAAACTCATCTTTGGCCATTTTGTAGGCTATCGTCTTATTAGGATTGTTCTTGAAAAGTTTGACTTGTTTGGTAATATAGCCTGGACACACAAATTTTAGCATGTAAAAGTCTGTGCCTTTGTTAAATTTTAATGTATAAGATCCATTGCCAACTTCACTTCCATCTACAAAAATCTTTGCCTTGTCTGGTGTTACATGAATAGTTTTTTTCTGTGCTAGAATTATTGAATTTGACAAGGCAAAGAATAGTAAACAAAAGAGTAATACCATTTTTTTCATTTTGTTTGTTGTCAGTTATATCCCATCGGCTCATCGGTTCATTTTGTTAATAATAACTTATAGAATATTTAAATATTTCGATTTTATTATAGTAAAGAAAGAGCAAGCAGCGGCAATGAGGAAAGGACATAAAAATGGCGTGGCCACTCTTATGCACTTACCAGAGGGGCAGACCTCGGAATTGGAACCCCTACTATCCTATAAGAATGCTCCACGCCAAAAGCGTGTTGCATAGCAATATACGGATAGTTAGGAGACCGCCTCCATTAGGCTTTCCCTCTGCTTCTTAAATCGAACTATTCCAAAATAGATTTCCGAGGTCTTTTCGGTAAGTGCGAAATAATAAGCTAATGCATCTGCGGTTCAGGATTTCTCCCCCGAAACCGCTGCAAAGATAAATAATTATTTTTATTCCGCAAACTTTTCCAAAGAAAAATGCACAGTTTGGCAATATTTCTGAAAATTCCGAAAATTATAATCAAATTCGAAAAACACAAAAATCTGCACAGAAAACCAAGAAAAACTTGGATAAGTGTGCAGAATTTTATAACTTTGCCCCAAAATTAAAGCTGTATGAAGATAAATCCTTTGGTAACATTAGGAAATGTACCTGTGCAAACAGGCACCATTGCAGCCTGCTTCGAGCATCTGTCATCTCCTAACGAGAAGATTAGGGCATTAGAGAAGGATGGGCAGCTAATTCGACTGAAGCGCGGCCTCTATGTGGTGAGCAATGAAGTAAGCGGCAAGCCCGTCAATGTCTGTCTGTGTGCAAACCACATCTATGGCCCTTCCTATGTATCACAACAATGGGCCCTTCGTTGGTATGGACTGATACCCGAACGGGTTTTTACGATGACATCAGTTACTACCAAGCGTACTCGTATGTTTGAAAACACTTTGGGGCGATTCACTTATGAACAGGTAAATCCTGAGTATTTCGCAATTGGCATTGATAGTATCGAAGAAAACGGTGTTACTTTCCTTATGGCTAGTCGTGAGAAAGCCCTTTGTGATATGATACTTCACGACAGCTACCTACCTTCGCAGTCGGTCAAGGGCCTTGGCCGGTACTTAGAAGAGGATATCCGTTTTGATATGGATGAACTGGCCACATTCGATATCAGTATCATCGAAAGTTGTGCCAAGTTAGGACGGAAAGAGAATATATTGAATAACCTTATAAAGATTCTAAAGCGATGACGATTTATGATCAAATGGTGGCTGCGTATGCACAAAAGCAGGGAACAGCAACACCTAACATAGAGCAAGAGGTGATGCAACACATAGCCCTTGCAGGGTTGCATAGAGGGGGATTCTTCCAGCATGCAGCATTTTATGGTGGTACATGTTTGAGACTGTTTCACAATCTGCCAAGGTATTCAGAGGATATGGACTTCTCTCTGATAGAAAAACGTGATGACATCCATATTGAAAACTATTTCCCTGCCATTATAGAAGAGTTCCGTTTAGCAGGCCATGAGGTGAGTATCGTCAAGAAAGACAAGAAGACCTTCGGGCGCGTAGAATCGGCATTTCTAAAGGATAATACAGAAGCCTACGACATCAAGTTTCAGACAAAAAAGACGGTGAAGGTGAAGATAGAATTGGATACGGACCCGCCTTTGGCCTTTGAAACGGAACAATTAGCACTGCAACAGCCATACTCGTTTATGACACGTTGCTTTACGCTGCCAGACCTCTATGCTGGCAAGATGCATGCGATGGTTTATAGAGCCTGGCAACGCAGGGTGAAAGGACGTGACTGGTACGACTTTGAGTGGTACGTGCGATGGAATACTCCTCTTGATTTCAAGCATTTGCAAGAGCGTATCCGCGAATTTAACGGTGAGGACGTTACCAAGGAGTCATTTATGAATCAACTTCGTAACAAGTTGGCTACAACGGATATCGAGCGAGTGAAGGAGGACGTGATAGGTTTTGTAAATAACCCTCACGAACTTGATATCTGGTCGAACGATTATTTCGTGCAACTGGCAGACAGAATTGTATTCAAGGAATAGGACTGAATACTGATAAAACGGATATCATTACGGATTCTCATTCTGAAAATCGAGCGTTAGTTGCTGTTCTTCGGCAGCCTTCTTCTGCTGGGCTTTGGAGAGTAGGAGAGGGCGCAGGCGTTCGGGGTGCAGTTCGTTGATGCCCACGATGGGCTGCGAGAACGAGGAGGTCAGTTCGCCGCAGGTGATGAAATACTTCGCCTTCTTCATCACCACGCCCATCTTCCTGAGGTGGTAGCTGGTGATGCGGTTGAAGCGGCGCGAGTTGACAATGAGCACGGCACTCTTCACCCCGATGCCCGGCACACGGAGGATGTGCTCATAGGCCGCAGTGTTGATGTCGACGGGGAAGAACTCGGGATGTCTTAAGGCCCACGCCAGTTTGGGGTCTACCTCCAGATCGAGCTGTGTGTGGGCATCATCCACAATCTCGTCTACTGAGAAGTGGTAGAAGCGCATCAGCCAGTCGGCTTGATAGAGACGGTTCTCGCGTACCAACGGTGGTTGTTTCAAAACGGGTAGGCGAGGGTCGTAGGTGTTCACGCTGATGTAGCCCGAGTAGTAGACGCGCCGCATGGTGGGCTGCTGATACATAGCCGAGGACATCTGCAGAATGTCGCGGTCAGTCTCTTTAGTGGCACCCACAATCATCTGCGTCGACTGTCCGGCAGGCACGAAGCGCGGCGCGTGGCGGAACTTCTTTCTATCCTCTTTGTTTTCCAGCACGCCCTGCTGAATCTGCTTCATAGGCAGGAACACGCTCTGATGGTCTTTCTCTGGTGCCAGGGCCTTCAGCGACTCTTCCTTAGGAATCTCGATGTTCACGCTCATGCGGTCTGCCCATCGTCCTGCCTCTTGCAGCAGCTCCTGCGAGGCGCCAGGGATGGTCTTCAGGTGGATATAGCCGTTGAAGCGGTGCACCGTCCGCAGGTCGCGCACAATGGCCACGAGCCGCTCCATCGTGTAGTCAGGATTGCGCACCACGCCGCTCGACAGAAACAGTCCCTCGATGTAGTTGCGACGGTAGAACTCCATCACGATTTCCTCTAACTCCGAGACGCTCAGCGTAGCGCGTGGAATATCGTTCGAACGGCGATTGATGCAGTAGGCGCAGTCGTACTTGCAGTAGTTCGTCAGCATCACCTTCAGCAGTGAGATGCATCGTCCGTCGTCGGCAAACGAATGGCAGATGCCTACGCCGCCCACGGTGTTGCCCACCATGCCCTGTTTGCCTTTGCGCACGGTGCCGCTCGACGAGCACGACACATCGTACTTCGCCGACTCTGCAAGTATCCGCAGCCGTTCCATCGTCTTCTCTGTTAGCATCTCTATCTTTTTACTCGGCAAAAGTACGAAAAGTTTGGGAGAAATGACGCTGTTTGGCAATTATTTTCCAACTATGCATACAAAAATAGGGAGCCGACACAGCTCCCTATCATTTGTTGTTGCCAAAGTTTACCGTTTGTCAGGAATGCCGTAGTCGGCCCAACGCTCCTGTGGGTAATAGCCTTTTAGGGTTTTCTTCGAATCGGCGTAGGAAGCCTTGACAAGGGCCATCAGGTCGTTCATCTTCTTCACCTTTGGAGACAGTTCCTCGCGCAGACGATCCACCTCGGCACTGGCTTCCGATAGCAGTCCCAAGGTCTTCTCCATTTGGTCGATTTCGTTGTTCGACACCCCGCGTTCACCCATTTCTCTTACGTGACGGCGCAGTCCCTCAATGAGGTTGCGGCTCTTCTCAATCTGAATCTCTGTTGTCTTTGACATAATGCTTGTTTTTAGTGATACAATTAGCTTGATTGCTATGGCAAAATTAACAAAAAAAGTCGATTTTGCGAACGCTTTATGGCATCACTTTTTCGAATTTTTAAGATGGAAAGAGCACCGTGTTTAACATTCTTTTTAACTACTCCCAACACTCAATGTCCTCTGCAATTTCCGGCAGTTTGCTGCGCTGGAAGGTTGGTTCCTTAATGCCCTGACGCTTCTGGCTGCAGTAGTCGTCGAGCAGACGGAAGACGTACTTGCCCAGCAGGGCGATGGCGACGAGGTTGCAGGCGGTGAGCAGGGCCATGCAGAGATCAATCACGCTCCACACCACTTCGAGGGTGGTCCAGGCACCGAAGAGCACCATGGCACCGCCGGAGAGCAGACGGTAGGTGGTCATGGCTCCTTTGCTTTGCGTCATGAAGCGCACGTTGGCCTCGCCGTAATAATAGTTGCCAATCATCGACGAGTAGGCGAAGAGGAAGATGGCAATGGCGATGAAGGTGGGGCCCCACGAGCCCACTTCAGACTCGAGGGCGGCCTGCGTCAGCATGATGCCATTGAGTTCGGGCGAGGTGTACAGGCCGCTGATAAGAATGATGAAGGCCGTGCACGAGCAGACCACCAGCGTGTCGGTGAACACGCCCAGCGCCTGAATGAGACCTTGTTTGACGGGGTGAGAGACTGCTGCTGTTGCCGCCGCATTGGGGGCGCTGCCTTCACCTGCCTCGTTGCTGAACAGGCCGCGCTTCACGCCGTTCATGATGGCAGCACCAAGGGTGCCACCCACGGCCTGGTCGAGTCCAAAGGCACTCTCAATAATCACCTTAAAGACGTGGGGAGCGAGCCCGATGTTCATCACGATGACCACCAGCGCCAGCACAAAGTAACCTACGGCCATCACTGGCACCAGCACCGAACTGACCTTCGCGATGCGCTGGATGCCGCCAAAGACGATGATGAGCGTCAGCACGGCGAGCACTACGCCTGTTGCCATCGGGTTCCAACCAAAGGCACCTTCCATCGCGCCGCAAATTGTATTCGTCTGTACGGAATTGTTGGCCAAACCGAACGACACAGTGATGAGAATGGCGAAGAGCACAGCCATCCAACGACAATGCAGGCCACGCTGGATGTAGTAGGCCGGACCACCGATGAACGAGTCCTTGTGGTGCTGCTTGAACAACTGGCCGAGTGTTGACTCCACGAAGGCTGTGGCTGAGCCTACCAGCGCCATCACCCACATCCAAAATACGGCTCCAGGTCCGCCTACGGCAATGGCTGTGGCCACGCCAGCCAGATTGCCCGTGCCGACACGTGAGGCCAGCGACACGGCGAAGGCTTGGAACGACGAGATATGTTTTTCGCTGCCCTGCGGCTTCACTGACGAGTCGGTCAGCAGGCGAAGCATCTCGCCCACCATGCGGAACTGCACGAAGCGCGTGCGCCACGTAAACCAAAGGCCACAGCCTATCAGTGCAGCTATAATCACATAGCCCCACAGGGCATCGTTGATTTGGTTGAGTATCTCAATCATAGTTTCAGTTCTTATTGGAGGTAGCACGGAGCATGTCGGTGCAAACCTGTCTGTTGCGCAGATGGCAAACCTTCACATAGTTGCCGACCGTTTCGATATAGAGCAGGTCGCTTTGCTTGCAAAGAATATCCCAGATATTTGGCAAATCCGGCTACTGTGTCCGTACCTTTGCAGTCGAATAGGTTAAGCTAAAAAGATGAAATGTCAGGATCTCGACTTGTCGGACAACTGCATGGTAATAGGTACATCGGCTATCGTCAATACGGAAATCGATGGTGCTTATGAGACATATCACCGCCCGCCTTCTATTGTGAACAAGGCAAATTGCCCGCCGGAAAAAATGGTGGAAAAGAGCAGCCTTCGCACAACCTTTTGACGAGCCTTACGCCGCTTCCTGATGACGGCCTGTGGAATACATAAGGAATTAGAATAGCTTCCTTATTGCATCATCTTTTCATTTGTATTGAATGACGTTACAAACTCGTCGACTTTGTTTAACAAACTCGTCGACTTTGTTCAACAAACTCGACGAGTTTGTAAACTGATTAAAATTGAATTACATTCTCATTCCATTTCAATCGTCATCAGACTTGCAGCAAACATTCCAGCTGTTCACGGTGATGACCGCAAGGGGAGCGCCTCTGGCAGTGAGGACGAGGGCTGTGACAAGCAGGAGTCGACGCCCGTCACACCCGTCATACCCGTCACACGTGGCAACTCCAACTCCGATTCCAACTCGTTAGGAGTTTTGATTTAGTGCTTATTTTACCTCTCGCTCCTGAATAGCCTTACCAGAACCCCAGGCTGTGCCAACTTTCTCGCCAACTACACGGTATTCGTTCTTGGCAGAGTCGAAGATGACGGGCTGCAACTTTGAGAGGTCGATGTTGCCCTCTTCGTCGAGGATGCTCTCATCGGCACTCATGTTGACAATCTCGCCAACCACGCGGGCACCACCGTTCTCGTCCTCGTCGAAAGTGACCACCTTGCACTCCAAGGTCAGTTTATACTCGTTGATGATAGGTGCAT
>ERZ842401.7550-NODE-7550-length-11081-cov-36.362053_pt1 | contig 11081 bp, 11 predicted proteins | sample MGYA00521270_ERZ842401 | MGnify/ENA primary metagenome ERZ842401 (study PRJEB31892, sample SAMEA3878208) | bioreactor metagenome | biome: Moose rumen | place: Sweden | collected 2011-10 | study: EMG produced TPA metagenomics assembly of the PRJEB12797 data set... | reverse complement strand
GAAGGCCCAAGGGAAGCAAGAACAAGCCGGTAAGTTTTGAGGTTTGAAACGTGGGGCATATTCGCTTGTGTTTAACGTTTTTTAGGAAATTCTCGTCTACAGGTGATGCATTATGGACGGTAAAAGATTTCGTTAGAAACTGTCAATCACCATCAGTCCCCAATTTGGAGTTAGTAACTCCTGTCCATACGACAGATCTGAATCAGAATGGTATCAACGAAGTATGGATGATGTACAAAGAATCTTGCAGAGATCGGCAGACGCCCGCAGATCTTAAGATAATTATGTACGAGGGTAAGATAAAGCATGGGGTAAGGGGTAAAACAGAAGTTCCAAATAAGTATATGTGCAATAACGAATGCGGCTATTTCAAATTCGATTCTCAAATGGATTCAGATCATCAAGCCATAAAAAATTATGCCCTTAAATTGTGGAAATCTGGCGTAAACGAAAGATTTTAGTATCCCTTTTTGCCGGTGTAAATCTCATCCGAGCCACGCATTTGACAGACGAAATGTCGACATGGTTCTGGAAGTGCCGAACAACCTCGCCGTACTCCTAACGTAAGTTGCTCACTAAGGATTCGGCCAAGCATAATTAACGTGGCGACAAACCGTGCTCAAATAGCATCATTCATCATCACAAGTAAGAATCATTTATCACAAGCTATTTAAAATAATTCTGCAAATCATTTACTTAAAAACTTGAAAACTATGATCATATTTTAAAGTTATGGACTAAAACTTATACATCTTAATGTAACTTTAATGATTTACAGCAATTTTTTCTAAGAAGCAAACTAATTTCCTAACTTGCTACTATAACCATAATCCAGCAATTATCAATTAAAAGGCGACGCAAATGGGAAACATCTTAAATCCCGGTCCTGAAAACAGCTTTACCCGGATAGTCAAGCACAAAAATACAGATATATTTGTCGATAAAACGGATTTCATTGAAATAATGATTTCCAAAATTGACGCAGAAAGACGATTTTTTGCAATTACAAGACCTCGCAGATTTGGTAAAACAATAACTGCACATATGCTATCAGCATTTTTTTCTAAGGGCTTTGAAGGTTATAATATTTTTGATGGACTTAAAATTTCGTATAATTCAAACTTTCGACAGTACCTTAATCAGTATAACCTACTTTACATAGATATGAACACCATTGACGGGCTTTTTGACGGCTATATCGCCAAAAGTCAGAAAGTTGAAGGAGTGAATGATCTTTCAGACTTCCTTGAGTACTCCGTAATAAGTGAACTAAAGTTAAAACCGGAATTTGCAAAGTGCCTTGCAGATCATAAGATTGAAAATACTGGACTGATGGAATCATTGATAAAAATAAAGAATGATTTAGGCACTAAATTCATCTTCATTATGGATGAATGGGATCTTATATATCGAGAGTACCGTGATAACGAATTACTGCAAAAGAAATTCATCAAATTACTAAAAAACCTTTTCAAATCTGATGGCGGTCAAGACTGTTTTCATCTTGGATATCTCACAGGCATACTTCCGATCAAAAAATACAATTCCCAGTCTGCGTTAAACAGCTTCAAGGAATACAATATGCTTTCCCCTGAACCGTTTGAACAGTATTTTGGATTCACCGAGGAAGAGGTTAACCAAATTGTGAAAAGTCCAGGTTGCAGTCTTTCATACCAAGAACTGAAAGACTGGTATGAAGGCTACCGCCTTAACGGCACTGACATTTTCAATCCTAACTCCGTAGTATCAGCCATTGCAGATGGCAAGTGCAAAGGCTTCTGGAGCGGGACATCTTCCAACGAGGAGGTGGTACGTCTCATCAACCTTAACTTTAAGGGTATCAAAAGCGATATCATCAAACTTCTTGACGGACTGAAACTGCCTTTCCGCTCAGACGGATTCCAAAATGATATGACCAGCATCTCTAATAAGAACGATGTCTACTGCCTCTTGGTATGCTTGGGCTATCTTGGCTGCACTACAACCGACAATTCAAAAAAACTTGCTTATGTGCCAAACCATGAGATCAGGCAATTTCTGCTTTCACTCGTCAGCGGACAAAAATGGAGCCAGCGCATGGATGCCATCAAAAGATCGGCAACCCTTCTCAGTGCAATCACAAAGAAACAGGACAGTAAAACTGTCGCCATGATCATAGAAGAGATACACAATTCTAGCGCTGTTTCCCTTCTTAACTACAACACCGAAGAGTCACTGACCTACTGCGTGATGACTGGACTCCAATGGGCTACCCTTGATGACTACAGTTCTCACCGTGAAGATCAAGCCGGCAAAGGAAGAACTGATCTGGTGTATGAACCGGACAATCCAGAGGCGCCCCTCATCATAATAGAATTCAAGTATGGCAGATCTGCAGAAACCGCACTGAAGCAGATCAAAAGCCGAGAGTATTACAAGCGCTACCGCAGACAGTACAGGAACATCATTCTAGTGGGAATAAACTACAACAAGAGCACAAAAGAGCACCAGTGCGTAATTGAGAAACTTTAAACAAACAGAACTGGTCTGCTACAAGGCAAAATGCTACAGTACACGAAAAAATTATGACACCAAAACTGGAAATCATTGACTTTTCAGGTTCTGGTTATTTCAATAGTTTTTGTAATGTTAAAAGTTAAAGAAATGTGGGGTACGACCGGCATGTTCCACAATAGTCTTAACTTTTTGGAATCCTAATTTTGGGCATCAATAGGACCCCTAAACCCCACTACGCTGGGATCAGCAGGGGTCGCTATTCAGAGGGTATCAGAAAGTCCGGCCGACTATCACATTGGCAGAGTCCCTCCGGTACTGGGCTTATGCTGCTTCAGCGACCTTCATGCTCTCGGCGGGGTCGAAGAGGATCTCAAGGAAGTTTCTCCGGTCGCCGTTGCGTCTTTCCAGAGCTGAAGTGCCAATCCTGTCCTTCACAACGGAGCGGGTGAACCGTTTGCTGTTGTGATAGAGGCGGAACAGATCATACTCTGGCTGAGACCCCGGAAGTCGTTTATGGCGGTCCTGATGCGGGAGTTGTAGTTCTCGACCATGCTGGAGGCTCTGGGTGTTTTCTCCTTGATCATCCTGACAATGCGGTCAATTTTGCTCTTGTCACAGGGGACGGGGCTGGCCTTGGCAAGTTCCTGGAACTTTTCCTCCAGTTCCTTGTACTTCTTGCTGTCCTTTGGCAAAGAGAGTTAGTGGTAGGCAATCTTGAACAGTTCAGGATCGAGACCCTGCTCTGCGGCGGCTTTATCGAAGTTTTTGTATCAGATCTAGCGTTTCCTGGCACCTGGGACAGGTTTGCGCTTTGATGTGCAGCCGCTGTCAGCCGCAGGTTGAAGCAGCACTGCGGAGCACACAAGCGGGACAGTTATGGCTACACGATCCCTGCCCCGCAGATCAACCGATCTTCTGCACAATGGATCATCTCTTCAATGGGGCCTCTGGTGATGCACCACAGCCTCATCCTGCCTGACTTTCTGCCCCAATCGGCCGCTGATGCTGCGCATGCGGCCTGTCCCCCTGGTTATTCAGACACAACTTCCCCCGGTGTCATTGGCTCATGCAAAAAAAAATCCAGATGTTTGTTCTAAAAGAACCACCGGATTATGTTAAAATCTCCCCGTTACTGAATAACACAATCAGAATGACACGACTATGTATGTCGTTTATCTAGCACACACTAAGTTTTAGCATATCAAATCACCACTCAAAACACTTTGCAAACTAATTATTGATAATATTTGGCAGGTTGTTATAATACATCGTAGCAATTCGTCCATGGACAGCACTCTGTCCCAGATATTATTGCCACACATTCATGATATGACATTTCAAGACAAGTTAAGGAAAATGAACATACTGCCAATCAAGCCGATCCTGCTCGCCGCAGCGTTGCTTTCCGGCATCCTGACCGGTTGCGCCGGAACTCACCTTTCGACCGAAGAGGTGCATCAGTTCACCATCGGACAGGATACGGAAGAAACCGTGCAGAAAGCCCTTGGCAAACCCTGGCAGACCTTTCCCTCCTTTGAGGATGCTGAGGTTGAAAGGGCCCTCAAGAGATCCACCGGCAAATCCATTGCTGACTACACCCACCGCATCGGGGTCTACACATTCAGCTTCAGTCCCCTGCTGAGCAAAAACAGCGCCTACTTCGAGCTGAACATGTTCATCTACGATGCTCAGGGCATCCTGGTAGACATCCAGGAATACACGTGCTACACCCAGAAGAGCTGCGCCGACATCATCGAGGCGGAAAAGCACAAGTACACCGTGGAGGATATGGAAAATCTTCTGGCGGTCATGAAGTCCATCTCCAAACGCCAGCAGGAAAAGCTGTTGCTGGAGGAAAAGAAGCGCCGTGCCGCCGCCCTGCACAAGAAGAAAATGGCTGAGGCCCGGGCTGCCAACGTAAAAAAGAAGGAGTCCGCCAAGCCGGGCATGGTCACCACCGGCGGATCTTCCGGTCTCAAGACCCTGCCGGAAGCCCGTCCTGCCACACCTGCCCCCGCCGCCCCTGGAGCCAAGGCCCCCGAGCCCCAGAAGAACCAGCCGGCAGTGCGCCGCGGCATGAGGATCTGATCCCGTCTGGCGCCCGGCACCAAAATATCTGGGCGCCATGACTCTCACACATATAGACATCAGGAATGAACGACATGAATACATCAAGATGGAAAGCGGCCGCAGCATGGCTTATGCTTATGGCAGCTGCTATGCTTTCAGCCTGCGGTGATCCCATGCTGGATCTCAGCGGGTCTGAACAGCAGAAGACTGACAGCCTCAGCGAGGTTATTAGCTCCTGGGAACCGGAGGATCAGATGACCTTCTTGCTGTGGTACCGGGCCAAAGAAGAGCAGGACAAACTCATAAACGGCCACAAGGCTTCGGAGATCATCAGCCTTGTCCGGGAGGAGATCCGCCAGGCAGAGGTGTCTGAGGCCTTGGGAGAGGATCGCTATAACAACTGGCTGAACCACAAAGGACTCTCGGGATTTGGCTTCAGCAATGAGCGCTTCTTTGACGAATGCCGGGAAAAAGACAACTCCAGCCAGAAGTCCAGCTTTGACAGCTTATCCGCACCCTTGGGACGCAGCTCCTCCAATTTTGCGGAGGAGAAGAAGGAAGCCATCCGGCGGAACAAGGCACTGATTGAGAAGGTGGACTTCACCTGCGCCGTCAATCCAGAAGATCCCAAGAGTGCCATTGTGACCATCAAGAACCGCAGCGACAAGTCCATTGTTGCCTATGCGGTGGGCACCGATGGCACGGATCAGTTTTTCCGCGAGATTTACTCCATCCCGGGCGGCCTGATCTCCGGCGAGGAGAAAAGTTTTGCAGTCCCCCACCTGGGAGACCGCATCAATGCCGGCTATGACTGTTATCTCCGCCTGGCAGACTTCTATTACCCCAACAGCAACTTCTCAGGTGACAAACTGCGGATCGTCGTCGGAAGCGAATATCCAGATCAGATGATCCCGGTGTGGGAAATGCCGGACTATCCCCAATTCAAGGAAGAGCGCACCGCTGCATACATGCCAAAACTCACGGTCCTGGACAAAAGCGAGGTATGCCGGGACTATCTGGCCTTGCACGCCAAAGCCGAGTCCAAGGTGACTGACATTTTGAAGAAGGCAAAGGAAGTCAACGGAGGAACAAGAAAATGAAGAAGACTCTCATAGCCATAACGGCCGGCATGATGTTCCTGGCCAGCGTGCCAGCCCTGTCCAAAAGCGACTTCTCCCATCACGGCGAGCGGCTGCTGGAATTTGCCAACCAGCTTCAGCATGAAGGGCTCAGGGGGAGAGAATCCAACCGCCTAAGCGATGTCAAATCCATCCTTATGGCCAGCGAACTCTCTGATGAAGATCTCAAAAAGGTCAGCCGCAACAGCCGCGACCTGCGCCTGGCCACTCTGGCCCGCTCCGCCCTCAAGGGCAAGACTGACGCCGAACTCATCCAGATCTATAAGGCCCAGAGGCAGCGCCAGGATGCCATGCTGGGAGATCTGGAAGGTCTGAAGGCGGCATCCCAAACCATCGACGCCATCATCGATAAAGTCCTTGCCCTGGACTCCAAGTCCGCCCATATTGACAATCAGATACCCAGGGCTGACGATTATCTGAGCAAAGTCCTCTATCAGGACTACGTGGAGAAGCGTCTTGCGCAACTTAAGATCGTCCTTGAGCCCGTGGCCGGAAATCCTGCACAGGTGCTGCTGAAGATCCAGAACCTGTCTGATGATCTCACCATCACCACCTTCAACATGCGCATTGTCATGCGGGAGAAGGGACGCGATGTGCCCGTCTATGAGCGCAAGGATATCTACTATCCCCTGATGAAGCTGCTCCACCCCGGACAGACGGGGCAGGAGATAATCGAGTGCAGCAGGGAATGCCAGAGTGCCATGCAAAAAGACAATATCGAGATCAGCGTGGAGCCCCTGTCCATGAAGGCTGTCGTCAAGGGCGACTACCGCCTGACATTTCTGCGCCCCTTGAACAACTTTGAAAAACAAGGCATTGCCAAAGATCTGGAAAGGCTAAAGGATGCGGTACAGAGATACCAGGCTCAGCAGGACGAGTATGCAGAAGAAAAGCAGAAGCTGGAAATACTGCTGAAATAGCCATGCCTTTTTGGCCTGTGAGCGCCTTCAAATAAGTCTTTTCTCTGGCCTCAGCCACTTTTTCACAAGCTGGTTTCTAGTCTATTCGACAACATTGGTAATGTGCCCTAAAATGAGATCCTACTTGGAACTGACACAGTTTCCCAAACTTTGCAGTATCCAACGCTACTCTGTTGATTTCATGTAAAATACAGGGCACATTGAGACACAAACAACAGGATAAATGATGTTAGATAAGATTCATGTTCCACCGATAAAAATACAGGGGATCAAAACAAAAATCGTTGATCTAATAGCCAAATACGTACCCGAGAACTCGGATTCTATCTGGTATGAACCATTTATGGGGTCAGGAGTAGTAGGGCTTAATCTGGCACCCCATAAGGCAGTGTTTTCAGACAGAAATCCCTATACAATTTCCTTCTACAACGATCTGAAATCCCATGCTATAACTCCTCAGACAGCCCGCGAATTTCTTGAGTATGAAGGATCCTTGCTAAAAACCCATGACAGCAAGCATTACTACTTTGTAAGAGATCGGTTTAACAGGGAACATAATTCCCTGGATTTTCTGTTTCTGAACCGCAGTTGTTTCAATGGTCTGATCCGCTTCAACAGGTCACATGAATTCAATGTCCCCTACGGACACAAGAATGAAAGGTTCAGCAAAGCTTACATTACCAAAATTACCAATCAAATTGCATACGTACAAAACATGATTGATCAAAATGACTGGGTTTTCAAATGCTGCGACTTTCAAGACTCGCTCAGTAATGCAACAGAAAACGATTTTATCTACTGCGATCCACCCTATATCGGAAGGCACGTTGATTATTATGATTCCTGGGAAGAAAAAGACGAAAAATTGTTGTATAACACCTTAAAAGAATGCAAAACAAAATTTATCGTTTCATCATGGGATCACAACAAATATAGGAAAAACGAATACTTAGAATCAATATGGAAGGACTGTTTCAAGATAAAAAAAGAGCACTTCTATCATGTGGGGGCAAAAGAAGACAACAGGAATTCAATGACTGAAGCCCTGCTGATGAATTTCAATCCGCAAGTTGATTGATTTTAATTAAACAGTAAAAATGAGTTAACCGATGGAGATTTGCCTAATAACTACACAAATTTATCAAAAATTTCTATTACAATAATATCTATCTTTGAACGCTCGAATTCTCGCTCTAACGTCATCAAAGTTTAACTGTTTAAGAACATAATTCGCATTCTCGTATTGGGATATTTCTAGTGATTCCAAGTTATCCTCTTTAAGAGCCCAATTACAAAAGCCGGAAATATCCTTGTAATAAATAAAGCGATCATTAGCTCTATATATAGGGTAATTAGCCCAATACAAGTTGAATATATCTGCACCCAATTCGCTAAACGGGCCTAATCCTTTCTTAAGATCATTAAAATTTTTACTAGTAAATGATCCAATATTTTCTGTATTTCCAGATCCCGGCTTATCTCCAGCAATTTTGTATTTCTCCTGAATAAAAACCTTTACATCAGTAAATGGAAAATCAATACAAGCTCTATTCTGAAAAGTTACAACTCTGCTCTCTTGAGCATTCTGATTTCTTTTATACACAAACCCGATGACATAGTGCTTGATATAATCAGAATATTTGTACATTATATTTTTCGTATTATTACGCATATATGATGCGTAAGAACCTAAGGTAAATTTTATATCAGAATTATCATCGGTAACATATGTGCTTTTAACATCAATTGCAATTTTGCTGCAAGAAGACACATCTTTTAACAGAGTAAAATCAGGATACGTATTCTGTTTTTCAGGGGTTTCTAGTTTCAAAGCAAGTTTATGAGCAATTCTTTCCAATATTGGCTGCGTGAATATTTCAAACACTCTTCCAATTATCTTAGAGTCAGTGCCAAGCGTATGTATATTGTCAGATGAGTCAATTAAGCCATAGGCTTCAAATTTTGTATCTCTGATCTCTTCGTAAAAAATCTCTATGATATCAGTCATTTCGAATCCTATTAGTAATATTATTTGAAAAACTCTCTATCAAAGAACTGTGACGGTGTTAAATTGAAAAATTTCCACACTTTCTGAAGATTGATTATCGAAATATTACGCTTTCCATTTTCCACACCAGACAAATAAGTCCGGTCCAATCCGATTTCAAAGGACAACTGCTCCTGCGAAACACCATTCTCAAGCCGTAACTGGCGCACCCGACATCCCACTTGTTGCTTAATGTCCATTACATACTCCTTGTATTCAGAGTAGACTTTAAGCAACATTCTGACTATAGACTATAAGTCACATACTATGCGATCCTGTTCACAGTATTACAAAATCATAATGCTAAAATTGAAGAGAGACGGCTTTGAGCCAGACTTTATTGCCAAATACACAGATCTTACTCTTTCCGGGATTGCACAACTCTAAGTTATTTCCCTCTACAAAACGATGCATATGATCTTAAAAAAGGCTTCTGAACGCGAAATTGAACGATTGAAACAAACTGCCATAAACGACTGGACCACAATGATGAATTCAGCGCGTGAAGAAGGAATAAAAGAAGGAATAAAACAAAGCCGACTTGAAGTAGCTCAAAAATTGAAGAAAGACGGCTTTGAGCCGGAATTTATTGCCAAATACACAGGTCTTACTCTTTCCGAGATTGCACAACTCTAAGTTATTTCCCTCTACAAAACGATGCAACTGATCCTAAAAAACCTTCTGAACGCGAAATTGAACGCTTAAAACAAGATGCCATAAACGACTGGACCACAATGATGAATTCAGAGCACAAAGAAGAATGGAAAGAAGAATGGAAACAAGGATGGAAAGAAGGATGGGAACAAGGATGGAAAGAAGGATGGGAACAAGGAAGGAAGCAAAGCCAACTTGAAACAGCGCAAAAATTGAAGAGAGACGGCTTTGAGTCGGAATTTATTGCCAAATACACAAGTCTTACTCTTTCCGAGATTGCACAACTCTAATTTAGATCCCTCTGCCAAACAATATAAATGATCTTAATCAAGCCATCTGAACGTGAAACTGAACGCATGAAACAAGATGCCCTTAACGACTGGACCACAATGATGAATTCAGCGCGTGAAGAGGGAATAAAAGAAGGAATAAAAGAAGGAATAAAACAAAGCCAACTTGAAATAGCTCAAAAAATGAAAAAGGAAGGCATTGATCCTGGCTTTATTGCCAAGTACACAGACCTTACTCTTTCAGAGATTGCGCAACTGTAAGTTACGAGTTCTTACCTTCTGACGTTAAACATACAGTTGATCTTAATCTGCGTCATCTGAACAAAAAATAACCTACCCTCAGCCTCCTCTCGGCTACCCCCTAACCAATCCCGCCGACACTGCGAATCCCAATGCTCCCGGATCTCCGTAAGTCCGTCAGGCACGATCCAGGGCCTCTGAAAACACCCCCGGAACTGCCGGTCAGTCCCGTAAAGCCCTCACCCCCAGGATCCGGCGGCACCATCTGAAGCCACCCCTCGTAAGCCCGCATGCAAGGTTCTTCCCACCAAAACAGGATCAGAAGATCACCAGGATCCTAACAGTTCTGTTTTCCAGCCCTCAGTCCCGGAAATCATCCTCCCCGTCCCGGCCCGGACGGTTCTCACATTCGGCCCGCACCGCCCGCACTGCATCCGCCGCCAGTGCGGAGCGGTAGGATGCCACCTCCCGGCGCCGGATCGCCATTCCCATGCTCATGAACAGATAGATGAATACCACCAGCAACACCGTACCTGGAAAGGCAAACTCAATGGCTTTGAAAGACGGGAGACTGCGTAAATGAAGGAAATTGACATTCACAAACACCGCACCCAGAAGCCCGCAGAAGATCACATTGCGGACAAGGTTCTGGAAATACCTGATGAGCCGGAACAGATACATTGCCAGAAAGACATGGGCCAGGGCACACACCCGCCACAGGATCTTGGCAACCTCTTCGTCAGCGGCAACTTTCGCATCATGCCAGATGAAATAAAACACACCCAGGGAAAGGCTCAACAGGATAACAGCCCACAGCCAGCACAAGGCGGCCGATCGGCATCCCCGCCAGGAGCCGGAGGATGCAAACATGTTCCTGGCAGACGGGGCCCGCTGGCCAGAGGTGTCGCCGTCCCCGGAATGACGCTGATCAGATCTCGCACGATCTGTCTGGTTCCCCCGGATGATCATGATCAGCACCATCAGGGTGATCACAGCAAAGATGTAGAGATCCCTGGCGTCACCATGGGCATAATAGTGTCCAACATAAGCCATAAGTTCAAGTCCAGTGCTGGCACCAGCCGGTATCCAGCCATAATCCCAACCGAGAAGAAAAAGGAATAGCAGGAAGAAGGAAAAACAGTGAAGAAAATCGGCAGACGATCAGATCAGCTCTAATTCCCTACCAATTATACAACAACATAACTATGTCAAAATCTGACATAGC
>ERZ842401.7549-NODE-7549-length-11083-cov-3.931991_pt1 | contig 11083 bp, 8 predicted proteins | sample MGYA00521270_ERZ842401 | MGnify/ENA primary metagenome ERZ842401 (study PRJEB31892, sample SAMEA3878208) | bioreactor metagenome | biome: Moose rumen | place: Sweden | collected 2011-10 | study: EMG produced TPA metagenomics assembly of the PRJEB12797 data set... | reverse complement strand
AATCACTTATCAGGCGCATGGGGTCGAGGCGCGGTATTCACACTGTCGAGCACGCAGCAGAAATAGGCTTAGGCAGCAGAGATTACGAACTCGTGAACATTGACTAGCATTCTTCGCAGAGAGTTCATTTATCTCTGGTACTACTTCACTCTTCAGCTTGAGCAGATTTATGCTTATTGGCTCTTGGGAATGGCTATAGGCTCGTTTGCCTCTGTCTTCGGCAAGGACAGGATACACGGGCTTTTTGCCTCCATGAGCAATAAACGCTTGAGCTTGTTCGGGATAATTCCTGCGTGCATTTTGGGGATTGCGTCGCCGTTATGCATGTACGGGACTATTCCCATTGCCGCGTCGTTCAGCGAAAAGGGTATGCGTGAGGACTGGTTAGCGTCATTCATGATGGCTTCTGTCCTGCTTAATCCTCAGCTCATAATCTACAGTACAGCACTTGGCCGGACGGCTCTCATCGTCAGAATTGCATCTTGCTTCATGTGTGGAATATGTGCAGGTCTGGCGGTCAACATTTACGGCAAAATCACTCACAGGCAGTTCTTCACGTTTTCGGGCTTCTGGGAGACTCATAATCACGACACCGACCCGAATATCTTCCTGCGTTACGTCAAGAACTTCGGACGCAATATCAGGGCAACAGGAGGCTATTTTCTGCTCGGAATAATCTTGACGGCGTTATTCATGCGCTACGTTCCTGCGGAGGGCTTTGCGAGGCTGTTCGGGAGACGTAACGGCTTCGGAGTGCTTATGGCTGCAACTATAGGCGTGCCGTTGTATGCTTGTGGGGGAGGAACTATCCCCTTGCTGATTCAGTGGCTGGCTGACGGAATGAGTATGGCTAGCGCAAGTGCATTCATGATAACCGGCCCGGCTACTAAGATTACTAACTTGGGAGCGTTGAAAATTGTGTTAGGAGGATGGAAGTTTGCAGGCTATTTACTGTTCGTGATGATGTATTCTCTGATTAACGGCCTCTTTGTTGAACTCTTGATGTAAGTACAACTCCCGGCCAAGACACATACCGGGAGCATTCTCAGCTTATTCAGTCCTGAAGTACTCACACGCTCCCTCAAAGAATCTCAGGTCATATTTTCCGGGAACATTCACGTACAGTCCTTCACCTACTCTTTCAGCATGTCCCATCCTGCCGAGAATCCTTCCGTCCGGAGAAGTCAGGCACTCCACTGCATAACTTGACCCCGATGGATTGTCGCTAATCTTCATCGACACATTGCCGTCTAAGTCTGCGTACTGTCCTGCAACTTGGCCGTTCCTCATCAGCTCACAAAACAGTTCCTCACTGCACACAAACCTTCCTTCGCCATGAGACACAGGCATTGACAGCACATCGCCTACTCTGTACTTCCTCAGCCACGGGGAATTATTCGTGATTACTCGTGAGCGAATTATTCTTGACTGATGACGGCCTATCGCGTTAAACGTCAACGCAGCCTTCAGCTCCTCAGGTTCGCATATCCTCCCGAACGGCAATAACCCCGTCTTCACTAGTGCCTGAAATCCGTTGCATATCCCGCATACTAGGCCTTCCCTGTCGTTGATAAGTTCCTCCAGAGCTTCACGCACTACAGGACTCCTCAGGAATATTGCTATGAATTTCCCTGAACCGTCAGGCTCGTCACCGTTCGAGAATCCTCCCGGAAGCATCAAGGCCTGCGAGGCTCTCAGTGCATTAGCGAATTGTTCCGACGACTCGCGCATAAGCTCAGGCGTTAATGTCTTCACAACAAAGATTTCTGCTCTGCCTCCTGCACGTTCTATTGCCCTTGCTGTCTCGTACTCGCAGTTAGTGCCGGGAAAAACAGGTATCAGGAATCTCGGACTCCTCACCGCAGGCAAAGAGTAACTCGCTTCAGGCAGTCCGTCCCTCACGTCAACACTGGGAATATCTGCGCTGACTTCTGCACTCACTGGAAACACTCCAGACAACGCAGCATCGTAGACTTTCCTGCATTCCTCAAGCGAAAACCTCTCGCCGTCAACAATGATTACAGGCTCATCAAGCACTCGGCCAAGTTCAGGCAGTCCCTCATAATCCGCAGCCTCACCAGCTACCTCAACTACGAATCTCCCTCTGCGTTCATCGTCCGGAATATCTCCCGTGAACTCAAAGCCGAGATTGTTACCAATACACATCTTGAAGACCTGCGCCATCACTCCTCCGCCCGCAGGTGTCGCACATGCAAGCACTTTACCTTCTGCGTTAAGACCCTCAATCAGCGAAAAGATTTTCAGGAGAGAGTCTTTGTCCGGCCTCACAAAAAAACCGTCAGCGTCATACTCAGGAGAAAGCAGCACCACTCTTGAGCCTGCACGCTTGAACTCTGGAGATAACACGCTCTTCACGTCCGCAAGAGACACCGCAAAAGATATTAGTGTAGGAGGAACATCGAGATTCTCCCCGTCCTGCGTCGAGAACGATCCGCTCATCGAGTCCTTCCCGCCTATTGCCGCGACACCAAAATCAAGCTGCGCCTTCAGTGCCCCCAGTAATGCACTGAACGGCTTCCCCCATCTCTGTGCGTCATTACCGGGCTTGCCGAAATACTCCTGCAATGTCAGCCAGCATTTACGCAGATTCCCTCCTCCTGCTATTACCTTGCACAGAGACTCAACGACAGCACAATACGCGCCGTCAAAGGGTGAACGTTCCGAGATATAGGGGTCAAATCCCCACGACATCAGTGAGCAAGTATCTCCTTCCGCTCCTGGAATCTTGGCCGCCATCACTTGAGACGGTGTACGCTGGTACTTCCCTCCGAACGGCATCAATACACTGTTTGCTCCAACGGTCGAGTCGAAGCGTTCAGCGAGTCCCTGTTTTGAGCACACGTTCAGTCTTCCGAGCACGTCAGGGAATTTCAGTGTGCCCGCGCATGAGCCTGCAGAGGGCTTTACGTTCACTCTGATATGCCGGGGTGCTCCATTGCTGTCTATGAACTCACGGGACAAATTCACTATCTCTTTACCCCGCCATGTCATACGCATACGTCCAGAATCATTTACACGCGCAATAACTGCAGCCTCCACGTTCTCACTCAGAGCAAGCCTCTTCACCTCGTCAACATTCTCACGGCTCACTACTACAGCCATTCTCTCCTGCGACTCACTGACAGCAATTTCCGTTCCGTCGAGTCCTGCATACTTCAGAGGGACAGCTTCGAGGTCGATATCGAGTCCGCCAGCGAGTTCACCCACAGCGACACTGACACCTCCAGCACCGAAATCATTGCACTTCTTGACCAGCCGTGAAAATTCTGGATTCCTGAAAAGCCGCTGTAATTTGCGTTCCTCTGGAGCATTTCCTTTCTGAACTTCTGCGCCGCATGTGTCTAGTGAACTTGCCGTGTGTGAAACTGATGATCCGGTAGCACCTCCTATGCCGTCCCTGCCTGTTCTGCCTCCTAGCAGAAACACTACATCTCCTGCCTGCGGAGTCTCCCTGATGACGTTTTCTTCTGGAACAGCCGCTATTACCGCACCTACTTCGAGTCTCTTTGCCGTGTAGCCCGGGTGATATATCTCGTCGACGAGTCCGGTAGGTAATCCTATCTGATTGCCGTAAGAGCTGTAGCCTTGAGCCGATTTAGTGATTATTGTGCGCTGCGGAAGTTTGCCCGGAATTGCTGGCTGTGAAGGGTCAGACGCTCCAGTGATGCGCATTGCCTGATACACGTATGCCCGGCCTGAAAGAGGGTCTCGGATTGCTCCTCCTATGCATGTTGCTGCACCTCCGAAAGGCTCTATCTCTGTAGGGTGATTATGAGTCTCGTTCTTGAAGAGTAACAGCCAATTTTTGGCGTCAATAGTCATTCTCACAGTGCAGGCGTTATTTTCGTCAGAGATTACGAGGTCAGGGAGGAGGCCTTTTTTCCTCAAGTACTTTGCTCCTATTGTGGCTATGTCCATTAATGTTATTGGCTTATCACTCCGGCCAAGTGTACGCCTTACAGCCAGATATGACTCATAGGCCGCCTTCACTCTCTCATCATGAATTTCTGCGCTGTCTATCTCTGTAAGAAATGTCGTGTGCCTGCAATGGTCTGACCAGTAAGTATCGAGCACATTAATTTCTGTCTGCGTTGGTAATCTGCCTTCTGAGGCGAAATACTGCCTTATGCACTCCAAATCTTCAGGACTCATTGCTAGGCCGTGAAGTGATGAATAATCCTGCACTGTCTTCACGTCTTCCGGGACTGGGTAATTCATCTCAAGCGAAGAGTATTCGGCGAGTTGAGCTTCTCTTGCCTCGACGGGATTGATGAAGAACTTGCGCAGAGCCTCATGATTAGTGATGTTCCCGTAAAACAGGTAGATTTTTGCTGTTCTGACGATGGAGCGCATGCCTGTGAGGAGCATGATGCATTGTTCAGCAGCGTCGGCTCTCTGGTCATACTGTCCGGGCAGATACTCAACTGCTAAAACGTAATCTGAGTCTTGAGGCAAAGTGTCAAAAACTATATCCGTGAATGGCTCGGCAAAGACTGAATACCTGCATGTATTGAGCTGGGAGAGTGATAGTCCCTGAATGTCATAGCGATTATAGACGGTTATGCGTGAGAGACCCTCAAGCCCTGATATATTCCTGAGTTCCTGAAGCAACGACTGAGCTTCGGGGTTATCTTTATCTTTTCTTGCTGTGAATAATCTGTGAACCAAACGTGTTATACCTCCTGATTCTGGGGTTATGAATGTATATATTATGACATGTGGGCTATAATGGCGTAAAATTTTGCTTCTGACAAAGGAGAGATTATGCGTGAAAACTGTACTTTACAGAACAGGGAAAATGTCATCCCTTCTCAAAATAGCAATAGGATTTATCTTGGGAATACTATTCGGATTTATCGCTGCACCTATGATGCACTACTACCCGGTACTGAGTAATTATGTTATGCCGTTTCTTGAGCTGTGCGGGAAAATTTTTCTACGCCTTCTCACAATGATTATTGTTCCGCTTGTATTCTCATCACTAATCTCAGCCATTGCGTCAATCGGTGACACTCATAAACTCGGCCGCATAGGAGCAAAAACAGTAGCTTTTTACCTGATAACGACGTTAATAGCCTGCTCTATAGGTCTTATGTGCGCAAGCCTGTTCAAGCCCGGCACAAGCATAAATGTTCCTACAGGCCTTCACGAATATTCCGGCACACCCAAGCCGTTCATAGATATGCTGATAGACATATTCCCTACGAATCCAATAGCGTCAATGGTGAATGCTGATATGCTGCAGATAATTGTTTTCGCAGTATTTTGCGGAATAGCGTGTATTTTCTCAGGAGAGACGGGCCGTAGAGTTGCTGCATTTTTTGACAAGTTTGCTGAAATAATGCATGCCGTAACTAATATAGTGATGTGTTTTGCGCCTTACGGAGTGTTTTCGCTTATAGCTGTTTCTGCGGCAGATTTTGGCCTGATGATTATTGCTCCGTTTGCTGAAATAATTGCTGCGGTTTATTCTGGCTGCATTATTCACTCCCTTCTAGTGTACTCTGTGATAGTGATGCTGTTCTGCCGGAGGTCTCCGCTGTGGTTTTTCAGGGGAATACGAGAGTCGGCTATTACGGCTTTCGTAACTCGTTCAAGCTCAGTAACTTTGCCTGTAACTCTAGAGAATGTCCGTGAGAATCTTGGAGTATCTCATGAGATAAGCGCGTTTATTATTCCTTTTGGGGCTACTATCAACATGGACGGGACAGCTATTTATCAGGTAATAGCGGCAATGTTTGTCTGCAGGGCGTTCAACGTGCCTATGACATTTACTCTTCAGGCAAGAATATTCACTGCGGCGGCTATTGCTTCTGTCGGAGCTGCAGGGATTCCGAATGCAGGACTTGTTATGCTGACGATGGTTCTGACTAGTGCGGGACTTCCAGTTGAGGGGGTAGGACTGATTGCCGGAATAGATGTAGTTCTGAGTTCAGCGCGAACTATGGTCAATGTTATGGGAGATGCGGCGGTGTGTGCAGCAGTAGCGTGTAGTGAGGGTGAGGATTTGACGCAAAATACCCGGCGTGGTAGAATGCCCGGCATGAACGGGGCGTAGCGCAGTCTGGCTTAGCGCGCATGGTTCGGGTCCATGAGGTCGGAGGTTCGAATCCTCTCGCCCCGACCAACAGACAAAGAATAACAGAAATAACGAGTCGGAGAAAGCATAAACACTCCGGCTCTTTCGTTTATGAGGGGAGCAAAAATTTCATGAGCAGTATCTATAACATTTACGGCACAGACTCGTACAGCATGACCCAAAAATTACTCGATGCTTCTGACGCAAAAAGCCTCGTCCCGTCCGGAGGCAGTGTCGCGCTCAAGCCTAATCTTGTTGTTGCCGGACACCCAGACAACGGAGCTACTACCCACGCCGGAGTCTTGGCCGGATGCATAGAGTACTTCAGGGACTCCGGAGTCAGGGACATAAGCATAATCGAGGGAAGCTGGGTCGGGGACAACACCTCACGAGCAATGAAGACCGCAGGCTATGACGAGATATGCAGAAAGTACGACGTTCCGTTCTTTGACCTGAAACACGACAAGACAAGAAGCGTAAATACTCCCATCGGGCCTATTGATATATGCGTCCGAGCACTTGATGCCGGGCTGCTGGTGAACCTGCCGGTGCTCAAGGGACACTGCCAGACTGTCATGACTTGTGCCCTGAAGAATCTCAAGGGCTGCCTTCCCGACAAAGAAAAGAGACGTTTTCACTCATTGGGACTCACTAAGCCTATAGCTGCTCTAAGTTCTGTGCTGAAGGCCGGACTAGTGATAGTTGACAGCATTTGCGGAGACCTGAACTTTGAGGAAGGAGGGAATCCCGTGCAGACTCACAGAATGTATCTCGGTACTGACCCCGTACAGATAGATGCTTTAGGGTGCTCGCTGATGGGACTGTCTACCGGCCAAGTGCCCTATGTCAAACTTGCTGAACAGTACGGAGCAGGAAGAGCCGTTTTCTCTGAGTCGGACATCATCAATCTCAACGAGCCGGTAAACGCAGGAAAATACCCCAAATCTTCTGGACGAGCGGCCTCACTGACACGGAATGTTCACGAGGACTCGGCATGTTCTGCATGTTATGCGGGTCTTGTGCGTGCACTTTACGTGAGCAGTAAGGGCAAAAGCAGGGACATATATATCGGTCAGGGCTGGCAGGGCAAAAAACTTCCTGAAGGTGCGTTAGGAATAGGTAAGTGCTGTTCTGGGGGTGATGTATGCGTTAAGGGCTGTCCTCCCAGTGCAAGGGATATAGCAGAAAAATTATGATGCTTCAAGTTTTGCATACGATAAAAAGGCGTAAAAAAATTTGGTTTTTTCCTGAAGCTGCGGTAAAATACCCGATTGTATTACTAAGATAATTACATAGCTAATGGCGCAGGCATGTTCCCCATCCTTGTTAAGGGGATTCGAAATTGCGCAATTCCTGTGTCATCGAAACCAGTATCCTTCCCCCTTATCCCGGTGTCTCACGCAAAAGGCACCGGGTATTTTTTTCCCTGCACTCACTCTTTGGGGGCAATGATTAACGTCATACCGTCAACAGCATTCACGATTCCTGCTGCTCCCTCTGAGATAATGCCCGACGCAGTTTTTGCACGCCATATCTCGCCATGACACATAACTTGTCCGAACTCATCAGCCCTAAGCTCACTCAATGCCTTAACCTCAAGGCCGAGCATTCCCTTTTCTCCTGTAGCTACTTTTCTGCGAAGTCCCTTAATAGCAAGATACGCCGCAAACCCGAAGCAAATACCTAAAGATACAGCTATTCCGATAATCACGGACATAGAGATTTGCAGCAATTCTCCTCCCGGTGCACGGAACAAAAACACTCCTCCAAGACAGAACACAGGAAGCCCCAGCAGCGAGAGCAAGCCCGACGTTCCGGCTATGAGGTCTACTGCCATGAGTATTATTCCCGCAGCAATCAGGACTATACCCGCCCAGTTGAAGGGTAACATCTTCAGGCCGATAGCTCCGAGCAAGAGCATTACGCCTCCAGTTGTGCCGAGAATGAAGCCTCCTGGAGTGATGACCTCAAAGAATATCGCCATAATTCCTCCGGAAAGCAGCAGGTACGCAATTTCAGGACTGGACACGAACTGAATTATGCGCTCAGTAAACGACATGCCCACGCGGGAAATCACAACGTCATCATCAAGCCTTATGGATGCTGCCGTCTGCCCGAACTTGATTCTGCGGCCCTGTACTGCCTTGATGAGGGAGTTCACGTCTCCGGCGATGAGGTCTATTGCTCCTGCTTTGAGGGCTTCTGTTGCAGTGAGAGAAATGCTTTCGTCAATCATTTTCTCCGCAATTTCCTGATTACGGCCTCTTAGCTGGACTACACTGCGCATTTGTGCCTTCAGGTCGTTCATGACTTTGCTGGTCATGGTATCGCCGTCTATGTCTTTTCCGCCCGCAGTTACTGGATGAGCTGCGCCGATGTTAGTGCCTGGGGACATTGCCGCAATGTGTGCTGACTGGACAATGAACGCTCCTGCACTTGCTGCACGTCCTCCGGGTGGTATCCAGACTGCTACGGGGACATGTGATGACAGGATAGCCTGAACGATTCCGCGCATGGCCTCGACGAGTCCGCCTGGAGTGTCAAGCTCAAAGATGATGAGCGAGTCGTTGCGGGATTCGGAGTCTGCGATGACTTCCCTGACGAACTCCTCCATTTGGACACCGACTGTGCCGTGAAGGTCAGCGAGGGTTATGGTTGATTTTGCGTGAGCTGGCAGTACAAACAGCAATGTGATTGTGATTGTGAGCATAAATTTTTTCACGATTTTATTCCTCCTCAAAAGATTTCAAGACATGAGCACGGAAAACATTGATTTCTTCATCGGTTGTTCCATGTGATTTTATGAAGTCTATTGTTGCGTTCAATGCCTTAGAACATCCGAGTATCCGGCCTCGTTCCTTAGCGAATTTCTCGCCAGCCGCAACACCTTCATAATACTTTCTTCTTCACGCGTCAAAAGCAAATCATACGGATACATTTTGAAATTATTCCTCCTCCGAAGATTCCAAGACATAAGCCCTGAGGTCGTTGATTTGTTCGTTAGTAATTCCCCTTCGACTTCATGAAGTCTATTGCTTCGTTCAGTATCTCAGAACGTCCACGTTTTTCACCACGTTTCTCGCCGACTTTCTCGCCAGCAGTACCATCATAATATCTTTCATCTTCTCGACTTAATAGCAACATATAATTCTGCCTCCATTCTGAATTGTGTTTTATCGCGTTCAATCGCTCCTCCAATTGCACGATAAACGGGTCATCGCTTGATTTGCCCAGCATAAAGTCAAGAAATACCTTCAGCTCATCGTTGATGTCGTTCATCGTTCCTCGCGCATTCAGAAATATTGTAACAGCTCCGTCACTCAGTTTCAGCCCGTTATCCTCGTTACATATATTGCTGAACGAATAAAAATGTCTGCCCCTCCTGAACGGGTCAAACGTACAGATAAATATCACGAACTCATCAGGCATATAGTTATACGTCCCGGATTTCTTCAGCGTGTTGTTCTTCAACGCCTCAAGCCCCAACACTGTATGATATGCCCTCGTCCGGCGCGGCAAATTTTTCTTGTCCGATGTCTGTACCTTGCAGTCAAAGATTTTTCGGTTGTCTGATTTAGCGAAAACATCAAAGCGCACTCCCCGCGTATCTGGTGAATGTTTACTGGTTCTCTGCTTCTGAGTGAATTTTATGCGGCCAATATCTATATCAGGTAATATTCGGCGTATCATCTCAGTGCGGAGTTCAGGGTTGCTCATCACTTTTCCGAACAAGAAATCATTTGCGAGCGTCAAATTCTTCCAGCGTTGAGAAGGCGGGAGTGTCAGTTCAAAGTCTCTAAGTCTCAACCTATCATCTCGCTGCTATTTTGCGCCGTATCTGCGTAAGAGGTTGGCTGTTTCTGTGTGGCCTTTTATTGATGTCCACTTTAAAGCCGTCATGTTTCCCTTGTTCTTAGCGTTGACATCAGCACCGTTCTTCAGGAGCAGTTCTGTTGTCCCTGTTTGGCCGTTCCCTGCTGCGATCATCAAAGCCGTCCAGTCGTCCTTGTCCTTAGCGTTGATATCAGCTCCGTATTTCAGGAGAAGTTCTGCTGTTTCTGTGTAGCCGTAGTATGCTGCCCACATTAAAGCCGTACTGCCGTTAATGTTCTTGGCGTTGACATCTGCCCCGTATTTCAGGAGAAGTTCTGCTGTTCCTGTGTGGCCGTAGTATGCTGCCCACATTAAAGCCGTCTCGCCGTTCTCGATCTTAGCGTTGACGTTTGCACCGTTCAGTATGGCTTCTTCAACTTCTGCGGCAGTACCAGACCTGCATAGTTTCATAAATTCATTATCATTCATAGTCTGGGGCTTAGATGTTGGACTTGGCTTCAGCTTCTTTGTCGTTACAGTTTTTTGGGGGGCTACTTTGCGTCTCGCTTCTTCTGCTTGCTGAGCCTCAAGCTGTCTCTGAAGTTCAGCCCTTACCCGCTCTTCCTCTGCCCTCTTCGCTTCTGCTTCCCTCAGAGCTTTTTGCAGGCGTTCTTCTTCCTGTTTATGCTTCTCAAGCTCCCTCTGAGTTTCCGTCTGTGCTTCATTTTGCGTCGGAAAAGTGTGTTCCGTGAATAATGTCCTCAAACTAGGAAACACCCACAGAAAACATGCCAGCAATACAACTCCGATAATCTCTCCCGCAAATTTCTTTATCCCCTCAAAAATAAGCTCTCGAAATGTTAGCTTTGGCTTATCCATTACTCGCCCTTCCCCTTTCCACGCCAGAACGTCCTAATCGGTGTCCCCGTAAAATCCTCAAGTTCACGCAGCTTATTCTTCACGTGATTCTCAAAGCCAGTATTCACCAGCTCAGGATTGTTCACGAAGAATATAAACGTCGGAGGCTCACTCTCTGCCTGCGAACAGTAATACACTTTTAGTGATCTGCCTTTCCTGTCGCTGGGGAGTCTGTCAAACGCTAACACATCCCGCATTAACCGGTTCAGCATGTTCGTCGGGATTCGCTTCTTCCTGTTCACGTTCACGGCC
>ERZ842401.7548-NODE-7548-length-11086-cov-59.833469_pt1 | contig 11086 bp, 10 predicted proteins | sample MGYA00521270_ERZ842401 | MGnify/ENA primary metagenome ERZ842401 (study PRJEB31892, sample SAMEA3878208) | bioreactor metagenome | biome: Moose rumen | place: Sweden | collected 2011-10 | study: EMG produced TPA metagenomics assembly of the PRJEB12797 data set... | reverse complement strand
TTATTATTAATGCTCACAGTAATGCTGATACCAATGGAAGTATTTGCAGCTCTAACCCCATACGCCGTGCTGAGCGATGACAACACTGTGCTTACATTCTACTACGACGAAAACAAGGACAGTCGAGGAGGCATGGGAGTGGTCCGTTTTCAGAGGTCTACGAAGCAGGGCTTGGACTATATCCTAACTCTGGATGGTATCCTTTCAGAAAAAGCATTACCACTGTTGTTTTCGACGACTCGTTTGCATCGTGTAATGATATTACCAGTACTAGCTATTGGTTTGACGGATGCGAAAACTTGGTAGCAATCTCGGGCATAGGCAACTTAAAGACAAATAAAGTAAAAAGCATGTACTGCATGTTCCATGGCTGCTCGTCTTTGCAAATTCTTGACGTGAGTGGTTTTAATACTGAGAATGTAACACAAATGGGAAGCATGTTTGAAAACTGTTTTAGTCTGACAGAACTCAATGTGAGCGGATTTAAGACCGGTAATGTAAAAAGTATGAGTAGTATGTTCTATTACTGCAAGAGCTTAACGAGTCTTGACGTGAGTGGATTTGACACATCAAATGTGACAAATATGTATATGATGTTTGGCAACTGTTCAGGACTAACGACCCTTGACGTTAGCAAGTTCGACACATCCAAAGTTACCATGCTATATGGCATGTTCTTTGGCTGTTCGAAATTAGAGGCACTTGATGTGAGCGGATTTAATACTGGTAATGCGCAGCTGGTGGTACAGGTAGGCAATCAGACACCGATGATAGCCACGAAGACGGAAAAAGGTGACGTTGTAGTGGGATACGACGTTGCGGAAGACACCTATGTCTACATCTACGCCATCATCGGCAGTAGCAGTGCTCCCGCCACTCACCGTGTCACACTTTTTATATGCAGCAACAATCACAACGGCATAGAAAAAGGGCAAGGATTTTCTTCGTCCTTGCCCTGTGTAGTTTGGTGCTGATGCTCTGTCAGTCTTATTCCTTGGCACGAGCCAGATAAGAGCCGTCGCGGGTGTCGACCTGAATGAGGTCGCCCTCGTTGATGAACAGGGGAACGCGTACCTCCACACCAGTCTCCAGCGTAGCGGGCTTCAGGGTGTTGGTGGCGGTGTCGCCCTTGATGCCGGGCTCAGAGTGGGTGACGCGAAGAATGGTCTTCACGGGCATCTCGGCATAGAGAATGGTGCCGTCGGTGGTGTCGCTGACCACGGACACGACGTCGCCTTCCTTCATGTATTCGTGACCGATAACCAGGTCGTTGGCGATGGGAATCTGCTCGAAGGTCTCCTGGTTCATGAAGATGCGGCCTTCCTGATCCTCATACAGATACTGGTAGTCGCGGTGCTCAATGACCACGTCCTCCAGCTTCTCACCGATGTTGTAGCGACGCTCCAGCACGCGTCCGTCGGTGACGTTCTTCATCTTGATGTTCATGATGGTGTTACCCTTACCGGGCTTACGATGCTGGAAGTCAATGCAAACCCAAATGGCACCGTCCATGCGAATGGCGGTTCCCTTCTTAATGTCTTGTGAATTAATCATATAAATAGCTATTTAATAATGTAAATATCACTTTTGCGGGTGCAAAGGTACGAAAAAAAGTGAAAAGTGGAAAGTGAAAAGTGAAAAATTTACTCAGAAACTTGCATAATTCGAAATAAATATGTAATTTTGCAGCCCAAATCGACAATAATAACATAAAAATAACGATAAAAGACAATGAAAAGAACATTTCAGCCGCACAATCGCCGCCGCGTGAACAAGCATGGCTTCCGCGAGCGCATGGCAACGAAGAATGGTCGTCGCGTACTGGCTTCTCGCCGCGCTAAGGGCCGTAAGAAGTTAACTGTATCAGACGAGCATCACGGAAAGTAATATCCTGTGTGTTACGGATAAGAATTGGGTATATTTACTAAGAAATATACCCAATTTTTTTGTTGTCTCAATAATTCTTTGTAATTTTGCCGATATTACAGAAGATATAACATGAATACGAGAAATTTCTTGGGTAAGATATTCAGCCGCTACCTGCTGTTGCACCTGCTGGCAATGGCTGTTGTCATTGTGCTGCTGAGCTTGGGTGTGAAGTACGGATTGGAATATTACACACACCACGGAGAGGGCATTGTCGTCCCGCAAGTAAAAGGCATGACCTACGCCAAAGCGCGCTTGTTGTTGGAGGACGAAGGGCTCATCATTATGGTGAGCGACTCCGGCTATAACAAAACGCTGCCCCCCGACTACGTGTTGGCACAGACCCCGGGACAGGGCATGAAGGTGAAGCAGGGACACATCGTCTATGTAACCGTCAACTCGCCTTCGTCGCCCACTTTTGCCATTCCCGACATTGTGGACAACTGCAGCGTCCGTGAAGCGGAAGCCAAGCTGATGGCCATCGGCTTCCGGCTGTTGCCCGCACAGCGCGTCGCCGGCGAACGGGACTGGGTCTACGGCATTGTCTGCCGTGGCCGACGAGTCTCCAACGGCGACCGCATCCCCATTGACCATCCGCTGACGCTGCTGGTAGGCAATGGCAGCATTAGCGAGTCAGACGAGTTTGAATATGTGGAGTCCTCGTCGTATCCCACCACGGAGGACGACGCCGTGGACGAGTTTGAAGAAATAAAGGAACCTCCCGTTGCTGAGTAGACATGATAGACGAACTGGACGAAATAGAACTGAACGTCGACGAGGAAGGCAGTGACACCTTGTACGAACACTTGCGCATGGAGGTAGACCGTGGGCAGGAACCCGTGCGCATTGACAAGTACATGTCCGAACATGTCCAGCACTCCTCGCGCAACCGCATCCAGAAGGCTGCTGAAGCAGGTTTTATCCATGTCAACGGCAAGGCGGTGAAGAGCAACTACAAAGTACGGCCGGGCGACGTGGTCACACTGATGCTGGACCGTCCACACTACGACACCACCATTGAGCCCGAGGACATTCCGCTGGATGTGGTCTATGAAGACGACCAGCTGATGGTGGTCAACAAGCCAGCAGGCCTCGTAGTGCATCCTGGTGTGGGCAACTTCCACGGCACGCTGGTCAACGCCATTGCGTGGCACCTGCGCGGTCTGCCCACCTACGACCCCAACGACCCCAGCGTGGGATTGGTGCACCGCATAGACAAAGACACCAGCGGTCTGCTGGTAGTGGCCAAGACCCCTGAGGCAAAGACCGAGCTGGGAGCCCAGTTCTTCAACCACGACACACACCGCTCGTATCAGGCGCTGGTATGGGGCAACTTCACCGAAGACACGGGACGCATCGAGGGCAACATCGGGCGCGACCCCAAGGACCGTCAGCGCATGACTGTCTTCCCTCCCGGTTCCGACATTGGCAAGCCGGCCGTCACCCACTACAAGGTGCTGGAGCGCTACGGTTACACCACGCTGGTGGAATGCCGGCTGGAAACGGGCCGCACACACCAGATTCGTGCCCACATGAAGCACATCGGCCATCCGCTGTTTGCCGATGAGCGCTATGGAGGCATGGAGATTCTGCGTGGTGAACGGACTGCCTCGTACAAGGCATATATCCAGAACTGCCTGAAGCTCTGCGGGCGCCAGGCACTGCATGCCCGCACACTGGGTTTTGTGCATCCCGTGACCCACGAGCAGATGGACTTCACCAGTCCTCTGGCTGCCGACATGGAGGCACTGATTGACAAATGGAGAAACTATTTAAAGGTAAAAAAGTAAAAAGGCAAAAAAGTAAAAAAGTAAAAGATAAAAATAATATACGATCATGAAACAACTGAAACGCAACATTGCCATCGTCTGCGGTGGCGACTCTTCCGAGCACGACGTGTCACTGCGCTCGGCACAAGGACTTTATTCGTTCTTCGACAAAGAACGCTACAACGTATACATTGTCGACATCAAAGGCCAGGACTGGCATGTCGAGCTGCCTGACGGCACCACAGCACGTATAGACCGCAACGACTTCTCGTTCATTGAAAACGGTAAGGCCATGCTGTTTGACTATGCCTATATCACCATCCATGGTACGCCGGGCGAGAATGGCATCCTGCAAGGCTACTTCGACCTGGTAGACATACCCTACTCCACCAGCGGTGTGCTGGTAGAGGCCATGACGTTCGACAAGTTTGTGCTCAACCAGTATCTGCGCGGCTATGGCGTCTCCGTGGCCGACTCACTGCTGATACGCCGCGGCTACGAGAACCTGGTCAGCGAGGACGAGATAGAACAGCGCATCGGCATGCCCTGCTTTGTCAAACCCGCTGCCGACGGCTCCAGCTTCGGTGTGTCGAAGGTCAAGAACAAGGACCAGCTGGCACCCGCCCTGCGCAAGGCTATGATGGAGAGCGACGAGGTGATGGTAGAGCAGTTCCTGGAAGGTACGGAAATCTCTATCGGTGTCTACAAGACGCGCGAAAAATCTGTCGTGCTGCCTGCCACCGAGGTGGTGACACAAAACGAATTCTTCGACTACGATGCCAAGTACAACGGTCAGGTGCAGGAGATAACGCCTGCCCGCCTGTCGGACGACATCACTCGTCGTGTTCGCGAGATTACCAGCCACATCTACGACATCCTGCACTGCAACGGCATCATCCGCATTGACTACATCATCTCAAAGGAAGGAAAGATCAGCATGCTCGAGGTGAACACCACGCCGGGAATGACCGTCACCAGCTTTATCCCACAGCAGGTGCGCGCTGCCGGACTGGAGATGAAAGACGTGTTGACCGACATCGTAGAAAACCAGTTTTAAGTGAAAAGTGAAGAGTGAAAAGTGAATAATTTGCTGCCGCTATGGATAATCAGACATTAAAGGACTTCGACGAGATACGGCCTTACGAGGCGGGGGAGATGAAGCAGGCGTTTGAGGACCTGATCAACGACCGCCAGTTCTCTTTGGTGCTGAAGGGCTTTGCTCCTTGGTTGCCAAAGGGCGTGCGCAACGGCCTGCTGAGACTGGCCTTTACGGGTGTGAAGACGCCGCTCGACTTCCAGAAGCGCTTCATGAAGCCCGTAGTGAAGTGGATTATCCGCAAGCATACCGATGGTTGCACGTTCGACGATTTGGAATTAAAGCGTGATGGCGTTGATGTCACACGTGAGCGCTACACGTTTGTCAGCAACCATCGCGACATCGTGCTCGACTCGGCCTTCCTCGACGTGATGCTGGTAGACGCCGGCTATCCCACCACCGTGGAGATAGGCATTGGCGACAACCTGCTCATCTATCCGTGGATCAAGCGACTGGTGCGCATGAACAAGGCATTCACCGTGCGCCGCGGTCTGACAGCCCACGAGATGATGCGCTCCTCACAGCTCATGAGCAGCTACATCCACTATGCTGTGACACAGAAGCGGGAAAACATCTGGATAGCCCAGCGCGAGGGACGTGCCAAGGACAGCGACGACCGCACTCAGGACTCTGTGCTCAAGATGCTGTCCATGGGCGGCGACTTGCAGGAACTGAACATCGTGCCCCTCACCATCAGCTATGAATACGACCCCTGCGACTACCTGAAGGCCCAGGAGTTCCAGCAGAAGCGCGACAACCCCGGCTTCAAGAAGAGCCGTCAGGACGACCTCGACAACATGAAGACGGGCATCTTCGGCTATAAGGGGCGCGTGCACTATCACTGTGCCCGGCCTATCAATACCTGGCTTGACGAGCTCAAGGACCTGCCTCGCAAAGAGTATTTTTCCATGCTGAGTCAGCGCATCGACCGCGAGCTGCACCACAACTACAGGCTCTACCCCTGCAACTATATCGCCATCGACGAGCTCGAAGGCACTTCTTCTCATGCCGACCAATATACGCAGGCCGACGTGCAGCGCTTCGACCAGTATCTGGCCGGCCAGCTGGCTAAGATTCAGATTCCCGACAAGGACGAGGCGTTCCTCCGTGAGCGCATGCTGACGATGTATGCCAACCCTGTAAGAAACTTCTTGAAGACCCTATGAAACGCTTATTACCTTTTATCCTTGCTACCCTTTTACTTTTCTCCTGCGAGACCGACAGCTACGAGAAAGGTGAGGGAACCTACTCGCTGATGCAGGCCGACCTCTGCGAGCTGAACGTTGACGCCCAGAAGCGGGGGGTCAGCTTCACGACCGACAACGGCGACAGCTACCTCTTCACGACCCCCGTCACAGCCCAGTGGATAGGAACCGCCGACACCACCTATCGCTCACTGATATATTATAATAAGGTAGCGGGCGGACATGCTGAGCCAATGGCCGTCGGAACCATTGCCACCCTCAGACCGATAGAGCACTGGCGCTTCAAGGAACTGCCCCAAGACCCCATAGGTTTTGAGAGCGCATGGCTGTCCAAGGGCGGCAAATACCTGAACATCGGGCTGCTCATGAAGACGGGACGTATTGACGACGAAGAGCTGCCTCACAACATCGGACTGGCACAGGACACCGTGCTGGTGCAGACTGACGGACGCCGCACGGCCTACTACCGTTTCCTGCATAGTCAGAACGGCATTCCCCAGTATTACACCAACCGCCGCTACGTCAGCATCCTGCTCCCCGACGAGCGGCCAGACACTATCCGCTTCAGCATGACTACCTACGAAGGTACGCTGGAAAAGACCTTTATCCCCTGAAAAAAAAGTCATTCTAACCAGAAATAAAAAACAAACACATGATGAGAGTATTATTAACGAGTTGCCTTATAGCCCTGTCGCTTGGCGCAATGGCAGACGAAGGCCCCGTAGACGGTTCCAAGGTGAAGAAAATCACATTTAGCGGCGACCAGGTCATTATTGAGTACAACAACGGCGGCGCCACCACAACCGGCGACATGGCCGAAGTGACCATCGACATGAGCACGGCCTCGGGCATTGAGGAGCGTACGGCTATCACCCGGCAGGCTAACCTGGAGGGCAAGCCCGTATATAATCTGGAAGGCCAGCTGTTAGGCAGCAGTGCTGCCCGGCTGGAAAAGGGAGTCTACGTCATAGACGGCAAGAAAATCATAGTCAAATAAAAAAACGCGCAATACGATGAAAAGAATATCAACACTGCTCTCCCTGCTGGTCCTGACGACAGGCCTCAGCACAGGCATTATGGCGCAGACGGACTATTCGACTGCACAGGACGCGGACAAGAACCAAGCTATACTGACGCTGAAAGACGGCACGAAGAAGTATTACAACACAGCATCCGTCAGCAGCATTGAGTTCAGCGGTGCCAATGTCACCGTCAACCAAGCGCAAGGCAGCTTTACCTTCCAGGGAAATGTACAGACCATCGGCTTCAGAAAGGCTGCAGTACCCGTCACAGGACAGGTCAAGGTGCTGGAGGCCAAAGGCTGGCTGGAGTCGGCTTACGTGAAGTTCGAGAAAGTGACGGGTGCCGTCTCTTATCTGCTCTACGTGAAGGGCGGACCGTATGCTGACTACACAAAGATGGACCAGCAGCTGGTGCGCGACTACGGCGACTACGGACGCGCCGATGCCGTAGGACTGCCTGCCGCCAACTACCAGCTGCGGATAGTGCCCGTTGACGGCCAAGGCAACGAAGTGACAGCCAGTGCCGCCGAGACTGACGCACTGGAGGTGAAGACCTACAGTCGTCAGGGCTTTGCCTTCATGAATGGCTATACCCCTGGCGCCTACAATGCCGACGGCACGCTGAAGCCGAACGCCAAGGTGTTCTACGTGACCAAGAATACCGCCAAGACCATCAGTACTACGGTAGTGACCAACAACAAGGGAGCTACAACTGAGTGTACAGGTCTGCAGGCCATCATCGATGCTTATCAGAAGGGCTACGATACGACTCCCATCGCTTTCCGTTTCATCGGACTCGTTACCAAGGACCATCTGGACGGCATCAGCAGTTCAGAAGAAGGAATCCAGATTAAAGGAAAGAATGCTGACTCGGAGCTGAACATCACCATTGAGGGAGTTGGCGACGATGCCACCATCAAGGGTTTTGGCTTCCTGGTACGCAACGCAAAGGGTGTCGAGTTCCGCAACCTGGGCATCATGCGCTGCATGGACGACGGCATTTCCGTCGATACCGACAACTCCAACATCTGGGCACACCACCTGGACGTCTTCTACGGTCCTAACGGCGGCGGCGACCACGCCAAGGGCGACGGCTCCATCGACGTGAAGGGCAACTCCAAGTACGTCACCGTGTCCTACAACCGCTTCTGGGATACAGGCAAGACCAACATGTTCGGTATGAAGAGCGAGTCAGGCCCCAACTACATTTCGTACGACCACAACTGGTTCGACCACTCCGACTCGCGCCATCCGCGTGTGCGCACGATGACGGTTCACGTGTGGAACAACTACTTCGACAATGTGGCGAAGTATGGCGTAGGAGCTACGTCGGGAGCCAGCGTCTTCGTGGAGAACAACTACTTCCTGAAGACCAAGAAGCCCATCCTCGCCTCGCAGCAGGGCACTGATGCCAAGGGCAGCGGCACGTTTAGCGAGGAAGATGGCGGTATGATCAAAGCCTACGGCAACTACTTCGACCGCACCACCAAGAACTTCAGCTACTACACGCAGAACAGCCCCTACTCCACGGGCTACGACGCCTACGAGACTGCCACACGCGACGAGCAGGTACCTGCTTCGGAGGTGACAAAGGTTGGTGGGACGGCCTACAACAACTTCGACACCAACGGCTCGCTCATGTACAGCTACACGGCCGTCAGTGCCGACGAGGTGCCTGCCCTGCTGACGGGCAACTACGGTGCAGGACGCATGAACCACGGCGACTTCACCTATACCTTCCCTGACAATGTGGGCAGCGACGATGACGACTCTGCCTACGATGCCACGCTGGGCGGCCTGCTGGACAACTACCAGTCCAGCCTGGTAGCCGTCTACGGCGAGGAGTCCACCACCACCGGCGGCGGCGATAACCCCGGCGGCGGCGATAACCCCGGCGGCGGAAATGTTACTCCTACCCCGGAGGGAACCATCACCTGTTCGTTCGACAAGAGCGGCACACCATCGAACACCTTCTTCACCGTCAGCGGCAATGGTTCGAACAGTAAGGGAACGGCCACTGTCGACGGACAGACGTATAGTGAATGCCTGAAGCTGGAGAGCTCGACGTCTATCAAGTTCACCCTGACCGACCGTCGCAAGATGACCCTCTATTTCGGCTCTACCGAAACTGCCAGTATAAAGATTAATGGCACAAAGATTACAGGGTCAGGAAATACTTACAGCCAGGAACTGGAGGCTGGCAGCTATGAACTGACGAAAGACAAGAGTGTCAACCTCTTCTTCATCAAGCTGGAGCCTGTACAATAGCGTTTACTTGCCGACCACCTTGCGGCCCTGAACGATGTTGATGCCCTTTTGGAGCGAGGCCACGCGCCTGCCGTCGAGGGTGAAGACGGGGCCGCCGGAGGCAGCGGGTTGCTTCAGCTGCAACGGAGTGATAGCAGTGGGATCGCCAATATAGAAAGCGATATCTCCACTGCTTTCTTCTGTAATGTTGTTCAACAAGAAGTTGACAGCCTTGGTACCGCTGGTACCCTCGTAGAAGCAATAGTTGGGCAGATGCATGTCGTCAGACAGTGCGGTCACCTCCTTCGTACCAGGGAAGGTCGAAGACTGTATGCTCTCTAACCACTCAGCGGTGGTGTAGGTTTTGCCGGTACCACGGAGATAGCTGTTGATGAGCGTGCCGCCGGCCGGCACCACCGCCACGGCGGGACGTCCGGCCTTGTTGTTGGGCGAGTCGCTCATGCTGACCGTACTCTTGGAGTAGCCCACATGGTAGACCAGCAGTCCGTGTCCCCTGGCAGCACTGTTGACACCACGCTGCTGGATGTTCTCAAACACAATGAAGTCGTTCTCATCGTCAGGATTCACTATCTTGTATGCCTGGCCACCCTCCTCCAGAGGTTTCAGACCGGTCATCTGCCGATTGTCAGTGATGGGCGCTATCTCGGTCCACCCCATCACCTCTTGCTCCCAGGCGGTATAGGCACAGGGAGCATAGCCGTTGCTGTTGTAGAGTCCGTAGTCCATCAGACTCCACGACTCCATGCCCTGGTTGTTGACATAGCCGCTGGACAGCGTCATATAAAGGTCGGGCAATCCCATGCAGTGGGAGAACTCATGGAGGAAGACCCCCGAACCGTTGATGTAGTCCGGATACTGAGGATGAAACAGCTCACAGCTGCAGTTGAAGCGATAGACCGACAGCTGGTCGTTCACCTTGATGTTTTGCGCCGAAGCCTTGGCCCAGATGGTGTTGTCATCTCCGCCTTGGTTCTGTCCGTAGCCGGCATAGATGACACATACCAGCTCTGCATATCCGTCGTTGTCATTGTCGTACACCGACCAGTCGGGCACCAGCCCCTTGGCTGCCTCCGTGGCATCTTTGCAGAAGGTATTGAACTTATCGTCGGTTCCGCTATTATTAGACCCGCCATAGTAAGCCATCGTTTGGGGCAGCTTGACAGGTCCTACCACATCGAACTGGGGGACGAACAGCCCGTGGCTGCACGTCTCGAAGTACTGCTGTACGCTGTAGAGGTTCCTCTTGTTCTGATTGCCCAGGTCCTGCTGCGTCTGCCCGCAGAGATACTGCTCAAAAGCCTGCTTGGGCTGGTTCACCGTAAAGTCCAGGTCCTGAAAGGCGGCCAGGATGACCAGCACGCGCGGATTGCCCAGGTGCGGCAGGTATCTGCCGCTACTGATAGACATCGCACGGCGCCGGGCCTGCAACCCGTTGTCGTCGAACAGCGCACGGCGGGCCTTCTGCAGACGGACGGCAGCCGCCTCTGCGTCCTTGCGCAGGGCGGGCTCGTGGGCCAACAGGGCCGAGGGCTCCAGCTCACCCTCCTCGTCAATCCGGGCCACATAGCAGCCATGACCGGTATTGACCACCAGCGTTCCGTCGCTGGTGGCCGTCCAGTGGTGGTGCTCGTCGCCAAACTGCTCGACGGTCAGCAGCGTGCCGTCGGGCTGTGCTATGGTGAAAGGTCCGCGCAGGGCGGGAGCCGCCTCTACGCATATAGCCATCACAAAGGCCAGGGTCGTCAGAATCAGTCTTTTCATGCTTTTTTAGCTTAGTCGGCTGCAAAAATACAAAATAAT
>ERZ842401.7547-NODE-7547-length-11088-cov-3.133418_pt1 | contig 11088 bp, 11 predicted proteins | sample MGYA00521270_ERZ842401 | MGnify/ENA primary metagenome ERZ842401 (study PRJEB31892, sample SAMEA3878208) | bioreactor metagenome | biome: Moose rumen | place: Sweden | collected 2011-10 | study: EMG produced TPA metagenomics assembly of the PRJEB12797 data set... | reverse complement strand
ACCGAGATCTACACTCTTTCCCTACACGACGCTCTTCCGATCTCCGCATGTTCCATCGCCATGGTCAGGGTGCTTTCTTCGATGCCGTTCGCGCCCGTCCGGCCGCCGGCGGAACCGACGGTGGAAGCTACCAGGCTCACAGCGTGCATACCGAAGAGAGAAACCTTAGCATTCTTTTTCAGGGGCAGCACGTTGTTTTCATTTTTCAGCATCACGAAGCCTTCCGTAGCTTCCTCGATCGCCAGGTCTTTGGCGACCAGCTGTTCTTCCGCGATGGCGGCTTTAATGGCTTCCGGATCGGCCAGCTCGCCTCGGGAGAAATTCATGATACGAACGCCTTTTTTCAGGTTCTTGAGGAAAGCATCGTTGATCATGCCCTTCGTGCTGTCCGTCAACGGGATATGCACGGTAATGTAATCCGCGTCCTTTACCGCCTCTTCCACAGAATCCGCCCGGTGGATCGCTCGGGACAGGGCCCAGGCGTGGGCCACGGAAATGTAGGGGTCATAGCCTACCACGTCCATGCCGAAGCCCTGGGCCGCGGCATTGGCCACCAGCGCGCCAATGGCCCCCAAGCCGATCACGGCCAGCTTCTTGCCCCGCAGCTCGGGGCCCACAAACTGGCTCTTTTTCTTTTCCGCCAGCTTGGCCAGGTCCGCTTCATTCTTGTTTTCCTTTACCCATTCAATACCGCCCACGATGTCGCGGGAGGATAGCAGCAATCCCGCCATCACCAATTCCGCCACGGCGTTAGCGTTGGCGCCGGGGGTGTTGAACACTACGATGCCTTGCTGAGAGCACTTATCGATGGGAATATTATTGACCCCGGCCCCTGCCCGGGCAATGGCCAGCAGGGAATCCGGAAATTCCATATCGTGCATGGCGGCGCTGCGCACCAGAATAGCGTCCGGGGTGGGCTCTTCCGCGGAAATCATATACTGCCCTGCGGACAGCACCTCATGAATGATGGGCGAAATGGAATTCAGCGTTTGAATCTTGTACATACGGCCTTCTCCTTATCAATAAACGATGGAAAAGTGAACAGAGTGCGGAGTACAGAGTACAGATTCATATAGTCATCTTTGTTTTAAAGCAACGAATTCTTAATCACTATATTATCTGTACTCTGCACTCTGAACTCTGTACTCTTTTATTTGTTTTATCCGTTTCGTTCAAATTCCTTCATCACGTCCACCAGCAGCCGGACCCCTTCCATGGGCATAGCGTTGTAAATGCTGGCGCGCATACCGCCCACGCTGCGGTGCCCCTTCAAATTCACCAGGCCCTTGGAGGCGGCAAACTTGACGAACGCGGCGTCCTTTTCCTTGTCGCCGGTCACGAAGGTAACGTTCATAATGGAACGGAATTCCTTCTGGGCGGTAGCGTTGAACAGGCTGCTGTTATCCAGGAAATCGTACAGCAGCGCGGCCTTTTCCTTGTTCACCTTTTCAATGCCTTCCACGCCGCCCTGGGCCTGGAGCCATTTCATGCACAGCCCGGCCACGTAGATGGCGAAGGTGTTGGGGGTGTTCAGCATGCTGCCGTTTTCGGTCTGGGTGGTCCAGTTCAGCACCTTGGGGCAATTGGCCGCGGCGTGGCCCAGCAAATCCTTGCGCACGATCAGCACGCACAGGCCGGCGGGGCCAATGTTCTTCTGAGCCCCGGCATATACGACGCCGAATTTGTTGATGTCGTATACTTCGCCCAGGATGTTGCTGCTCATATCGGCCACCAGGGGCGCTTTTCCTTCCGGCAGCTTCGTGTAATGGGTGCCGTAAATGGTGTTGTTGGTGGTGATGTGCAGGTAATCCGCGTCATCATTCAGCTTGCCTTCCCAATCGGGAATGTACACATAATTGTCCTCCCGGGAGGAAGCAACCACGTTCACCTTTACATACTTGGCCGCCTCGCCCGCGGCGCCGTGGGCGAAATTGCCGCTGTCGATGTAGTCCGCTTCCCCCTTGACGCCCAGATTCAGGGGCACGGAGGCAAACTGCATGGTAGCGCCGCCGTGAAGGAACAGCACGGAATAGGCGTCCGGAATGTGCATGAGCGCCCGGAGACGGGCCTCCGTATCATCGATAATGGCCTGATACATGGGGCTGCGGTGGCTCATTTCCATCACGTTCATGCCGGTATCGCCGTAAACAGGCAGCGCTTCCTTAACCTTTTCCAGCACGGGCAAGGGCAGCATAGAGGGGCCGGGAGAAAAATTATATACGCGTTCCATTGAATGATCCACCTTTCATTTTCCATTTTTAAGCTTCCGGGACGTTATTTGCCCGCCGGTCATTATTTGGCCGTGCGACTATATTACCATAGTCCGCCCCGCCTGGCAAGGCTCTGAGGCCTTTAGTACAAAGGAAATACATTTTCTTCCGTTTCCACAAACAAACAAAAAATGGAATTCATCCTTCGCTTTTACGCGACGACGCATCCCATTTCATTTCTATTTTCCTTTGGATCATCCACAATATCTTGTGCCTGTCGCTTCATGTCGAACGAAATGTAGACCGCTTCGACAGCATTCGCCAAAACTTCTCATTGCAATTGCGCGTTCGACGGCGTATGCTTTCTTAGGACAGCAAAATCCGATTTCATTCTCCATGATCGAACACAAGGAGGGAAAAACCATGAACCAGACACCATCCATTGCTTTTAGCGAACGCATCCTGAAGCTTCGCCGCGATCTCGCCGAGGCGTATGATCGGCACGATGAGCAGCTTCTTTTCTCCCTGAGCGCACAGATGGATGAAATCCAGTTATGCTGCTGGGCCAGGCCCTCTTTTCTTCCCGCGCTACAGGCCCAGGAATGATATTTGCTGAATATTGGCCTGACGACTTCTAACACAAGCCTGTTCCCAGCTTACAGCGTCATCCAGTTCCTTCAAAAAAGGCGATGGGTTTTTGCCGCAGGTCAGAATCAATTCCTGTTTCGCGCGGGTAATCCCCACATAAAGCAATCTTCTTTCTTCCCGCTCATCCGTATCATGGTCCGCGCCGCATAGAGGCAGCATCCCCTCGTCCAGGCCCGCAAGGAACACGACGGGGAATTCCAGCCCTTTTGCCGCGTGCAGCGTCATCAGGCGCACCGCCCCGGAGGGTTTTCCGCCGCTCAGCCGCTGAATATCCGCTTCCTCGCCGGTTTTCAGGGCGGAGAGAAACGCATCCATATCCTCAAAGAACACCGCGGTATTCAGCAGCTGATCCACATCTTTTCCCCGGGTATTCGTTTCCTGGGCCAGCTTATCCAGCAAAGCCCGCGGAGATTCCCGCTCCAGCAGCGGCAAAAACGTTTCAGCGGCGGAAACGAACGGCTTCAGCGCGTCATACGGGGCCAATGCCTGGGCAAATGCTTCGCCAAATCCGCTCGCCGTATGCACCGCGTCCTCGACTCGAAGCATCAGCCCATCCGGAAGACGCCAAAGCCCTTTCATGGCCTTGCGAAGGGAAAGCGCATCGGCAGCGTCCTTCAGGGCCGCGAAAAAGCCGATCAGCGACTGTACCTTTTCATTCTCCAGAAACGCGCCCCGTCCCGAAACGGCGCAGGGGATGCTGTCGTGCCGCAGACATTTTTCCATTTCCTCCAGCTGTCTGTGGGTGCGGCAAAGCACGGCAATTTCGGAAAAGGCGTACCGGGCCCGCTCGCCCTGTCGGGCCTCCAGCATATCCACGCCGCCGGTAAGCAGCCCGATTTCCTTGGCGATCCAGATATATTGCGCCCATTCGTCCTCCGCCTGAACAGCCCGCACCGGCATGCAGGAGAGCTGGACGGGAACCAACTCTCTTTTCCCGCCGGGATTCTTTTCAATCGCTTTTAAGGCGCATTTTACCACCTCAGGCGTGGAACGATAGTTTTGCCTGATCCGGATACATCGGGCGTCCGGCCAGGCTTTCAGAAAATCATCAAAGCAATCAGCGTCCGCGCCCCGAAAGCCGTAAATGGATTGGTCCGGGTCCCCGATCACAAATACGGAACCAATGGCCCAATGGCGGACCAGGGAGCGCTGTACGGCATTGATGTCCTGGTATTCATCCACCAGCAGATGCCTGAACCTTGCCTCCTTCTCCGCCGGAAGCGACAGCGCTTCCAGCAGCACATCGTCCAGGTCCCGGACTCCCAGCGCCTTGAGCGCTTCGTTATACTGTTCCAGCAGCCCTGCGGGCAGTCCCGGCGCCTCCATTCCGTTTTTCCGGGCGGAAACCAAGCTCAGGGCCTCGCCGGGAGAAAGCTTTTCTCCCCGCCCCCGCAGCATGCTTTCCATGGTTTCCCGGGCCGTTTCCCGGGAAATCAGCGGCTTCCTCTCCAGCAGCTCCAGACAGATGCTATGAAAGGTGCCGATGGTCAAGCCGCGCAGCTTTTTCTTTCCCAATTTCTTTTCCAGTCGTTCCGTCATTTCCCGGGCCGCCTGGCGGGTAAAGGTAACGGCGGTGATTTCCCGGGGCGATACGCCTTTTTCCTCGATCAGATAAGCGATCCTGCTCACCAGCGTGCCCGTTTTCCCGCTGCCGGGCCCGGCAATCACCGCCACAGCCCGTTCAGAAGCGGCAATCGCCATTTCCTGTTCGGGATTGGGCGCAAATTCCATTTTGGGCGACGCGGGCGCGGCTTCCGGAGCATGCTCCTTTCGGACGGAACGCGTCTTTTTCTTTTCAGGCGCGGAGAATCCGGAAAGCAATGATACTTGGCCCCGCAGCGTCTCCTTTTCGCCCGGATGAAACACCCGGATCACGCCGTATTCCCCGTCATAGCCGCCCTGCCGGATCACCTTGCCCGCCCGCAGCCTTTGAACGGCCTCGCCCAGCAGGAAGCCGCCCGCTTCCTCGATTTCCGCCGGCGTTTTCTCCCGCAGAATCCTGAATTCGGGACCCAGCTTTCCCAACAGCTCCAGATACGCCGCCTGCGCCTTTTTGCTGGCAGCGGAAGCGCCAAGCGTTTCTCCGATCAGCTCCGGAAGGGGGATCAGGCTTTCAAAGGGCTTGTCCAAGGGCCCAGGCTCCCGCCTGTCCGCCAAGGCCTCCACCCGGTTCAGCACGCCGATGGTCACCTTTTTTCCGCACACGGGACATATGCCGCCCAGGGCCGCGGTTTCCTCCGGCACCAGGCAGCGATGGCAGTTCCGGTGTCCATCCAGGTGATACTTGCCTTCTTCCGGAAAAAATTCAATGGTTCCCTCAAAGCCCTCCCCCGTTTCCAAAGCATGCTTCAAGTCCGGATAGCTCATTTCGCAGGACAGCATATTGGCCTCCCGGCCCAGCTTGGCGGGCGAATGAGCGTCCGAATTGGATACCAGCAAATGGCCGTCCAAGGCAGATAATCTGCGGTTCATGGGCGGGTCGGAGGAAAGCCCCGTTTCCAAGGCATGAATATAAGGCGTTAAATCGCCGTAGCATTCCTCGATGGAATCAAAGCCTGAAAAGGCCCCGAACATGGAAAAGTGGGGCGTCCAAATGTGAGCGGGAATATATATGGCCTCCGGACAGCTTTCCAGCACCGTTTCCAGCAGATCCCGGCTGTCCAGCCCCAGGATGGGCCTGCCGTCGCTGTGCAGATTGCCGATGGCCTCCAAGCGGTGGGAAAGCTTCTCCGCCGCCTCCAGCCCCGGCAGAATGATCACATGATGCACCTTCCGGGTTTTTCCGTCCCGCTTATAAATGGTGCTGATTTCTCCAGTTACAACGAAGCGGGACGTTTCCGCGTCCCGAGCGGCGCAGGGCAGGCGGTATTCTTCTTTGAGCCGGTAAACGCCGTCCCCATCCTGCTCCAACATGGCCTTTAGTTCTTCGCGCCACTTAGGATGGGTAAAGTCCCCGGTGCCAACCAATCCAATTCCCTTGTTCCGTGCCCACAGATCCAGATGCGGCGCGTCGCAGTCGCCGCTGGTAGCCCGGGAAAAACGGGAATGAATATGAAGATCAGCGATCCACATGGATTTTCCTCTTTTCATTTATATTATCTTGTTCAGCCAATCAGGAAAAGTCCTCATTGAGAACAGAGTTCAGATTATATAGTGAATTCAAAAAATGCTGATTGTTCAGACTATTCAATCTGTACTCTGTACTCTGTACTCTGCACGCTATTCTCTCCTTCGTTGCATAAAGAGCTTTTGAATTGCGCAGTCGAACAGCTGCATTGGGATCAAAAAAATCGCCCTCTCCTTTTCGGAAAGGGCAATGACAATTCCCGTATTACAGGGAATTGAGCAGATTGTACATTTTTTTATTAAAGTGCTTCTTGGAAGCCAGCGCCTTTTGAATGGGCATATGGAAGGTGCGGCCGTTCTTGACGCCGATCACCTGGTTGCTCACGCCGTTGCGCAGCAGCTGCACCGCCATGGACCCCGCCTCGAAGGCGAAAATGCTGTCCCGGGCGGTAGGCTGAGCGCCGCGCTGGGTGTAGCCCACCACGGTGTGACGGGCTTCCACCATGCCGCACTTGCGCTTGAGCACGCTGGCAAAGCGATACGCCGTCATGGGCTCCCCTACGTACACTTCCTTGCCGTAGGGCTTTAAGAAGCTGTACACGTCAAAGGGCTTCATGGAGGCCCAGCACCCTTCCGCCACTACTACCGTGGCGCGGGTGTTGCCCATGGCGATCTGGCGGTTCAGCTGGGCGGCCACGCCGTCCACATTCCACTTGACCTCGGGCACCACCACGATTTCGCTGCCGGTGGCTTCCGCGGTATACAGGGCGATATCGCCGCAGTTGCGGCCCATCACCTCCACCACATGGGGCCGGTCATGGGAACGGGAGGTGGCGCGGATGGCGCGAACGGCGTCCACACATACGTTCACGGCGGTATCAAAGCCCAGGGTCATTTCGGTGTAGGGCAGATCGTTATCAATGGTGCCGGGAATGCCGATGCAGGGGATGCCCAGTTCGCACAGGCGCATGGCCCCCTGGAAGCTGCCGTCGCCGCCGATAACCACCAGACCGCTCACATCCAGATCCCGCAGGGTCTTGGCGGCCTTTTCCCGCACAGCGGGGTCAAGAAATTCCTTGCACCGGGCGGTACGCAGGTACGTGCCGGGCAAATCGGCAATATCCAGAACGGTATCCAAATCGAACCGGAAATAATCGTCGGACGGGTCGTCGCTGTAGCCAAGCAGGCCATTGTAGCCATGCTGGATACCGATCAGGGGCATGCCGTAATACGCCGCGTTTCTGGCTACCGCCATCACCGCCGCGTTCATGCCGGGGCTGTCACCGCCGCTGGTTAATACTGCGATATTGGACATGTCAATTCTCTCCTTTTGCCCTGCCGTTACAGCAGAAGGTTATTTTCAATCAGAAGCTGCTGCGCTTCCACTGCTTCGGAACCCAATACCATGATTTCATAATAGTTTTCCTCAGAGGAAACGGTGCGGTAAACCTGCTTGCTGCGCGCCAGAATGCCTTCCCTCTCCAGCAGAGAAAGAATCTCCTTGGCATGCTTTTCGCTGCGTGCCATGTGGATCACCTTCCACTGTGCGCCCTGCGCCACGGTTCACCCCTCCCATCTGGATCGAAATACCACGATATTATATCATGGTTAGCCGCAAGATGCCACATATTTTCAAAAAAAACTTGGTTTTTTAGGAAAATAGCATATTCTGTATGCCTTTTTTCGGAGATTTTGAATAGGGATCATCCCGCTGATATTTAAAATGACGCGCCGGAAAAATACATTGAAGAAAAACATGTTTTTTTCCGCCTCTGTTTTTGAAAAAAACGTTGACAGATCCTGGCGTTTATGATAAAATTCTTCGGTAAGCCGCTCGGGAGGGGCTCCTGAAAGCATGCCCATGCTGCCCCATGGCGAAAACGCCACCCTTTCCCTCCGTGGAAGCCCGGCGAGATTAAAAAGGAGGTGCTGCTGAATGTACGCGATTATTGCGACTGGCGGCAAACAGTACCGTGTGTCCGAGGGTGACACCATCTACATCGAAAAGCTGGAAAACGAAGTGGGCGACATCGTTTCCTTCCCTGTCATGATGCTCTCCGGCGAAACCATTGAAGTGGGTTCCCCCTTCATCTCCGGCGCCAGCGTCACCGGCAAGATCGTTCGTCACGGCAAGGGCGAAAAGATCATCGTTTTCAAGTATAAGAGCAAGAAGAACTACCGCCGCAAGGCTGGCCACCGTCAGCCCTTCACCCAGGTGGAAATCACCGGCATCAACGGCTGATTCCCATGATCCAAATCACGCTGCATTCCCAGGGCGATGAAATCATCGGCTTTGAGTGCGTAGGCCACGCCGGTTACGCCGAAGCGGGGTCCGATATCGTGTGCGCCGCCGTTTCCATCCTTACCACCACCTGCGCAAACGCGCTGGAAAGCGTGGCGGGGCTGAAGCCAAGGGTAAAAGTCAGGGCCGGTAAAATGGCCGTGGAAATCTCCCCCGGCAGCGGGCGCGACGCTCAGGTGATTTTTCAAACGCTCCGTCAGGGCCTGCGTGATCTGCAGGATGAATATTCCCAATATCTTCTTCTCAACGAAAATTGAAGCATTGGAGGAAACAATCATGTTGAAGCTTAATCTTCAGCTTTTCGCCCATAAAAAAGGTATGGGCTCCACCCGGAACGGCCGCGACAGCGAAAGCAAGCGCCTGGGACCCAAGCGCGCCGACGGTCAGTTCGTCCTGGCCGGCAACATCCTGGTGCGCCAGCGCGGCACCCACATCCATCCTGGCCTCAACGTGGGCATCGGCAAGGATGACACCCTGTTCGCCAAGGCCAGCGGCATCGTCCGCTTCGAGCGCCTGGGCCGCGACAAGAAGCAGGTGTGCATCTACCCCGTCGAGCAGTAATCGATCGATAAAAACCGTCGCCTTTATCGGCGGCGGTTTTTTGTAAATACGATGAAAACGGTTTATCCTGATTATTATCCTCAATTTCGCTGCATCGCCGACCGATGCGTGCATAACTGCTGCATCGGGTGGGAGATCGATATCGATCCCGTCACCCTGCGGCGTTACCTGCTGATGGATGGCCCTTTGGGCGAGCGCTTGCGGCAAAGCATCGCGTTTGACGCCGATGGCGCGCATTTTGAGCTGGACGCGCAGAAGCGCTGCCTAATGCTAAACCAAAATGGGCTGTGCGACCTGATCACGGAGGCCGGAGATGGCGCGCTGTGCGGCATTTGCCGCGATCATCCGCGCTTTCGCAACCGGCTGCGCGGCGTGGAGGAGATCGGCCTGGGGCTTTGCTGCGAGGCGGCGTGCAAGCTGATATTGGATGGTAAGCAGCGGCCTCAGCTGATCATGGTGGATGATGGGCGTTCCAAAGCAGCACCCACCGAGCCGGAGCAGCGATATATTACCAGGCGCGAAGAAATGCTCGATCTGATCTGGGCCGATGGCATGGATCCGAATTCAGCGATGAAATCGCTCTTGCGGGATTACTATGGCTGCCCGGAGCACCTGCCCTTCACCCCCAAGCAATGGGCGCGCACCTTTTTATTGCTGGAGCACATGGAGGCATCCTGGGCCGATCGGCTGAATCAACTGCGGGAAAGCCCGCCGCGGTTTGATGACATCCCTCCAAAAGACGCGCTGAAGGCCAAGCAGCTGCTGACCTATTTCCTCTATCGCTATGCCATTCAGGGGTGGAAGCGCCGCCGAACGCGGTACAACAGCGCCGTCGCCTTCTGTGTGCTCAGCGTTCATATGATTTTCGCGCTGAGCGAAAGGCCTGAGGATTTGTATGAAACAGCGCGGCAGTATTCTGCCGAAATCGAGTATTCTGACATCAACGTGAAAAAACTGCTGGAAAAATTTGATCGATACGCGGAGGCGCACCTATGAAACTGATTTCCTGGAATGTGAACGGCCTGCGTGCCGTGATGGGCAAGGATTTTATGGAGAGCTTTGCCCGGTTGGACGCTGATGTTTTCTGCCTGCAAGAGACCAAGCTGCAGGAGGGGCAGATCAATCTGGCGCTGCCGGGCTACCATCAGTATTGGAACTATGCCGAAAAGAAAGGTTATTCGGGCGTGGCGGTCTTCACCCGCGTGGAGCCGCTCCACGTATCGCGCGGCATCGGCATAGAGGAGCACGACCACGAGGGCCGCGTGCTGACGCTTGAATTTGCCGGTTTTTACCTGGTTTGCTGCTACACGCCCAACTCCCAGGACGGCCTGAAGCGGCTGGACTACCGCATGCGGTGGGAGGATGATTTCAGGGCGTACCTGAAGGGGCTGGAAGGCTCCAAACCCGTGGTGCTCTGCGGCGATCTGAACGTGGCGCATGAGGAGATCGATATCAAGAACCCCAAGACCAACCGCATGAACGCCGGTTTTACCGACCAGGAGCGCGCCAAGATGACCGAGCTGCTGGCCGCCGGGTTTGTGGATACCTTCCGCGCGCTGCATCCCGATGAGACCGGCGCGTACTCCTGGTGGAGCTATCGCTTCCACGCCCGCGAAAATAACGCGGGATGGCGCATCGATTACTTTATTGTATCCGAGGCGCTGCGCTCCCGCGTTACGAACGCCAGCATTCACAGCGAGGTTTTCGGGTCCGATCACTGCCCGGTGGAGCTGGAGCTCATTTGACGGCGGGAGGATTGCAAAACAAAAGGAAAACGCGCTTTTTCCGGGAAGAAAAAGCTGTGCAAAAAGACCTGACCGCGATGCTGCTTTGGAAGAAAACAAAACTGCTTCCGCAAGTTTAGCAAACAACGGTATACGGTGGATTCCCGGGCCTATGAAAAAAGCAAGTGCCAAGCGGCAGATTCGAGCATGCTCGATCTGACGCTTGGCGCTTGCTTTTACGGAAACACCAGCGGCAGGAGCGTCGACAAACGCGATTCCTTTGCGCAGCTTTCCATCCCGATAGAAGCCGCGTCCTTTCTTACTCGTTTCCGATCCATTCCCCCGCCACCTCGATCTGCTGGCAGATCAGATCGCAGATGCCGTCGGCGTCAATGTGCTGCGCGCCGGGGCGGAGCGTTATGTGGTGGCGATGTTTCCCCGCAGCGGCGCCGCCTTTTGACAACGCCTCGGTAACTGACGATGATATTCCGTTTTGATTAATACTCACCCGAGCCTACAGCTCGTGTGACGTCTCATGCAGTCTCAGTAAAGATTTAAAATCTTGACTGAGATTAGT
>ERZ842401.7546-NODE-7546-length-11089-cov-3.525376_pt1 | contig 11089 bp, 11 predicted proteins | sample MGYA00521270_ERZ842401 | MGnify/ENA primary metagenome ERZ842401 (study PRJEB31892, sample SAMEA3878208) | bioreactor metagenome | biome: Moose rumen | place: Sweden | collected 2011-10 | study: EMG produced TPA metagenomics assembly of the PRJEB12797 data set... | reverse complement strand
AGGTAATCGCCTAATTTTTAAGTCCGATAAGTTATTAACTTTTCGGACTTTTTTTTATTATTACTGTCCGCTAAACGCTTTTGCCGTTTGTCACCAAAAAAGGGGTTGACCTTTTGAAAATCAACCCCAAAAATTTACCTTTGTGTCGTCACAACAAAAACAAGGTAAATTATGGGCAAAAGTACACATTTTAACGGACAGCCGCTCTTCGGACAGCTGACAAAATTTTTAAATAAAGTTAAAATACTTCAACTGAGCAGGCAGCACAGGGGAGAGCGGTACATCAAGACCTTTGACGGCTGGCATCACCTCATTACTATGCTTTACGCGGTCATCATGCGTTTTGACTCCCTGCGCGAGATAACAGCCTCAATGCTGGCAGAAGCCCGCAAACTGGTTCATTTAGGCATCCAATCCATGCCACGCCGCTCGACGCTCGCCGATGCAAACGCAAGGCGTCCTGAGAAGTTCTTCGGAGCCGTGTACATGCAGTTGTACACCGACTACAAAGGGCTGCCATAGATCGAGCCTACATTGACTATGAGAAGTTTGAGCAACTTACCGAGCGCGGGGTCGTCTATGTCACGAAAATGAAGTCAAACCTGACCTACGAGATAATTTCGGACACAATGCGACAAGACCCAAGCGGGAAGATGGAACTGAGGATACAGACAGTGGTGTTCCGTAAGCGCAAGGGCGACAAGACAATAGAGCACAAGGCTAGGATAATCACATACGTTGACCAGAAAAAGACCAAACCAAAGCTCGTCAACCTGCTTACCAACGACTTCGACATGGAACCGGAGGACATCATCGAGATATACCGCAAGAGGTGGCTAATCGAGACCCTTTTCAAGCAGATAAAGCAGAACTTCCCACTGCGTTATTTCTATGGCGAGAGCGCGAATGCAATCAAAATCCAGATATGGGCAACACTCATTGCAAATCTGCTGCTGACCATAATGCAGCGTTCCCTCAAAAAGTCGTGGAGTTTCTCGAACCTTGCGACAATGGTCAGAATCATGCTGATGTACTACGTGGACTTTTTCAGTTTCTTTGAGCATCCTGAAAAAGACTGGCAGGAGATACTCATAAAAGCTACCGTGGAGCCACCAGAACCATCACTTTTTGATGGAGGGGCTTGTAAATCCGAATCCCATGCCGACAACGGTCAGGGATAGGTATATGGCTGCCATATTACATAAATTGCAGTTTTAGCGGACAGTAATAATTCATAATAACCAGTTGGAATCGGATTTGTTGAACTGAGCGTGATTTTCGTACCGTTCGGATAATAATCCGTACCGTCAACAGTAACCATTGTAGATGATGAGAAGGAACAATCTTTGGATGTGATTTTGTACATACGGTCAACATTTTTCATTGTACAAGTATTAACATAATGGCCGATTGCAGAATATTTGGAATAGATGTAACAGTCTTTAATGGTGCAGGCATCATCACACTCGGCAACAATGACACCAATATAAGGGTTGCTATGCTTCCAAGTTAAGGAAGGATTGATTACCTTACAGTTTTCTATTCTACTCTCGAGAGAATACCCGACAAGAGAGGCTATGTCTTCTTCATCTGAAGCTGTCGCTTCATTGGATGGATTTAAAAGTATTACATTTTTAACAGTGGCATTTTTCAAATAACCAAATAATGCAGGACGGTAGGATCTTTGGGTAAATAATCCACTGATGGTCATATTATTACCATCGTAAATACCACTAAAAACGTAGTGAAGTGGTTCGAAAGTTCCTGAAAGTGTAATATCAGCGGTTTGTTTGAACCGCTTTCCTGATGCGTAGGCATTTTTAGTGTATGATACGATTGCGCTGAGAGCCTCGGGGCAGTCAACCTTGTAATACTGACCTTCATCGTCGGTATCTATGCCAAAATCATAACCACCGAGATTCTCGGTGGTCTGTGAAAATGAAGAAAGTCCGATGAAAACGAAAGCCGCCGCAAGAACAACTTTCGTGATTTGTGAAATGATATTAGTGAATTTCATATATTTTTATTTAATTAACATACAAATTGATTGCTTGTAATCAGCGGCTTAGACAATACGTCGCCGCACCGTGAAAAAAAATTATTTTTCACGGCGGAGAAAATATTGGTGGTCTTGTGTGATTAAAAGAAAATGTTTTATTTACGCGCGAGGATTGGCGGTGCGAATATTGTGTGTGTGTGCAAGAAATTCTGACACCGCAAAATTTTGGGTGTTAAAAGATGTTGTAATATGGTGTTTCACACGGGGCATTTTTTTCTATGTTGTTGATTGATGCGGCAAATATAGGGAGAATTTTTGAGATGAGGAAATGATTTTTGGGAATTTTTTGACAAAAACACTTGATAGTTTGACCGAGGTCAGGGACAATTAAAAATCCCAACTTGCAAATCGCAGAAGTCTTTGTAATTGAATGTTATGATACTGTCGATGTTTAAGTTTCTGTAGTCTGCGTCCGTTTCGACCAAAAAGTTGACCGTGTGGAGGCTGGTTTTGTCTGCCGCATCAACAACCTTCCACAGCTCTGCATCCTTCCCACAATGAAGGATTTTGGGCTCAACGACGACGACATCAAGCATCTCCACCAAAACGACACCATTATTGTTGGCTATTTCAACACCATTGCAGAAGACATCGCCAAGAAACATCACCTGCGTTTTATGCCCGCCGACCTGACGATTTCGGCATCGGGCGACTATTTCACACAATATGGCAGTTATATCCTCACGCTCCGTTTTTGGGAAAACCGAGCCGCATTGCACAACGATTGCCAGGCGCAAGGTTCATCGGCAGGCGGCATGGGCGGCGGTGAACATTCCGACGACCTCGACGACTATTTCTTCAACGACCCCGACATCATCGAAAAAATGGTGAAACTCGCTTGGGGCTGCTTCGCCAGCGACATCCGCAAATGTCAGCCGCTCAAAGATTTCCTCGCCGCCGCCAAAGAGCGTTATGCCACGCTGCCGCATGAGGGGTATGTGGTGAGGTATTAGGAGAGGCGAAAAGTTTTTGCGAATTTCCCAAAAAAAGATTATCTTTGCAGCAAACATCAAAATGTCAATCGCTATGCAGTCAACGCAAAAAAATAAAATACGACTTCTGCCTTACGGTATGAGCGACTTTGCGAGAATCCGCAGAGAAAACAAATATTATGTGGATAAGACAATGTTTATCCCACAACTTGAAGAGTTTTCGTATCAAATGTTCTTGCGACCGAGAAGGTTTGGCAAGAGCTTGATGCTTAATATGTTGGCGGCATATTATGATGTGGCAATGAAAGACAGTTTTGATGAACTTTTCGGCGGCTTGTATATCGGCGACAATCCCACCGAGGAACGCAACAAATACTTGATTTTGAAGTTCAATTTTTCGGGCATTGACCCTGACGAAACCAAAGTACAGGCTTCGTTCAACACTAATGTGCTTGATACACTTGCAAGTTTTGCAAAAAAATACAAGGATTTGCTGCCGGAAGGAACTGCAAGCATAATCGCAGGTGAAACAAAATCCAATGATGCATTTACCAAACTCACAAACATCGCTCAACTTGCTGGTCTGCGCATCTATGTCATCATCGACGAGTACGACAATTTTGCCAACACAATGCTTGCCGACAGCGAAACCAATTATAAAAACCTCACCCACGGTGATGGATTTTTCCGTCTGTTTTTCAACAACTTGAAGGCAGCAACTACCGACAACGACGCGGCGGTTTCGCGCATTATGATTTCGGGCGTTACTCCGCTCACACTCAGCGACGTAACAAGCGGCTACAATATCGGAATGAACATTTCTGCCGACGGTCAGTTTAATGCTCTCGCCGGTTTTACCGAAACAGAGTTCCGCCAAATGCTTGAATATTACCGCGATGCAACGGGAGTTTTCAATCATACCGTTGACGAATTGATAGAAATCACAAAGCCGTGGTACGACAACAACTGTTTCAGCGAGGATTCTGTTGATGACGACCGTATGTACAACTCCGATATGGCGTTGTTTTTCATCAGAGAATACATCAAAAAGAACGGCAAGATTATGGACAATATGGTAGATTCAAACATATCATCCGACTACAACAAGATGACCAAACTCATCCGTTTTGAACAGCAATTTGGTGAGAAAACGTCTCTTATTCAGCGCATTAACAACGACGGTTATATTTACGGATTCATCAAGCCCGAATTTGCCCTCAACGACCTCGATCGCTACGAAAACCTTGTGAGCCTAATGTTTTATATGGGATTGCTGTCGGTTGGCGATTATCAGGCAGGAAGGACAAAACTGATTATTCCAAATTCTACCGTCCGCCAACAATATTTTAGGTATATGCAGCGCAATTATGCCACCTTTGTATCTTGGAAAACTGACGACAACATTATGTCAGACCTTGGCTACTCGCTTGCGTGGAAAGGCGAACACGAAAAGTTTTTCCGCTACATTGCCAACTGTATGAAAGATGCCACCAAAAACAACGATTTCAACAAGTATGGCGAGGCGTTTGTGAAGGGATTTTTCCTCTGTCAGTTTGGCGTAAACCTCAATTATTTCACGCCCTACACCGAACAGGAATTAAACCACGGATACAGCGACCTCTATCTCGAACCGCGCCGCGACACTCCGCACGGCTATGTCATCGAACTCAAATATTGCAACCATTCGTCCACCCCTGCCGAAGTGAAGGCGTTGTTGGAACAGGCTCGTGTCCAGTTGCCCAAATATATTGCAGCCAAGGATTTGACCACCAAGGCAAAAGAACACAATTGGACGCTCCATCCGATAATCTTGGTCTTCAAAGGCTGGGAACTGGCGGAATATGAGGTGATAGGATAAAATACGAAAAACATGTTGATTTTATAATATACCAAAAAGCCGTCATTTTTTGGACGGCTTTTTGGTTAGAAAATTAGTTCTTTTCTTCTACTAATTTCAACTTCTTTGAAAATTTTTCTGCACCAGAATCCGTTAAATGACTGGCATCATTGAAATCTTCCGGCAGAAAATCCTTATCCGCCGTGAAATCAAAAAACTCAACATTGGAAAAATCTCGCTGTAAATCCGCTACAAAACTTTCAATCTCATTCAAAACCGCAGGATTAAGGTCATCAAGATAAGTTTTGTAGAGCGGAGTACCAAGCAAGACAAGTCGTACTCCTGCATTTTTCGTCAGCTCTGCAAATGTTCTATATTGCGATTTCAATATATTAAACTGCACTGTGTCAATAGGTTTGCTAACATCAATAATCGGTGGCATATTGCGATATTCCCAGTTGGGGCTACGTTTTGAAACGTCCAAAGCAATGTAACCCAATGAATCACATTCACGATTCCGCACCGCACTTTTGAAAAATCGAGTCATGTAATTCAATTCAGAATTAAGAATTTCAGACCAATACCAAATACCGTCAACATGAATATCCATATACTTGGTATACATACACTTATAAAAACTTGCGAAATCCATTTCTCTGACACGTTTTTCATGTTCATTTTTGACTCCGCGGCCAAGGCTAAACTTCGGATAATCGAGCGGCATGAAGACCGTTTTCAGATTTGACATTTTGGGAATGTAACGTTTTGCGAGTTCAACATCATAAACCACACCGCGCCCACTAATGGCAAGGTTGAAACAATTTTCACCAACCAATTCGGGCTTAACAGCCTCTTCGATGTGAGAGTTGCCGAAGAATACAATTTCTAAGGTATTCAAGTGATTTTCAATATATTGACGTTTATACGAATAGACATTGGTCTGAGTAAGCAAGAGAAATTCAACAGCCACAAACATCACCAAAACCAACCCACAAACAACGGCTGTGTTTATCAAAAATTTTTTCATTGTTACGTTAATTAAAATTGAAAATAAATGAACGTCTGACTTGAACCATGGAACGTCAAAATCATCAGTACCACAAACAGATACGCTGCATAACGGACGACTTTTGATTTGAAAATTTTATAGTCATCAAACATTAGCACATGCGCTTTTCCTCGTTGAATGTATTCCAAAAACAATAATAGTCCACAACATAGCAATGCAATTTTGCCATAAAGCATTGAAAAGTCTATCAGCGGATTGCTAACCATAGTCTTGAAATAATCTACAGCCTGACCAATATTTTCAGCACGGAAAATAATCCATCCAATTACAGCCAAGGCGAATGTCAAGAGCATTTGAAAAACACTCTTAACACTCAGTTTTACAGTGTTTTTGTATTTTGTATTGATACCGAAAATGTTGTAAATTGCCAACAACGCCGCATGATACAATCCCCAACATACAAATGTCCAATTTGCGCCGTGCCAAAGTCCACTCACTGCCCAAACTATGAACACGTTGCGGATAATTTTCCACTTGTTGCAACGGCTGCCACCAAGCGGAAAATAAATGTAATCCCTGAACCACGTTGTCAGCGAAATATGCCAACGACGCCAAAATTCAGGAATACTTCGCGAAAAATATGGGAAATTGAAGTTTTGTTTCAAATCGAAACCAAACAACCGCGCACAACCTATTGCAATGTCAGAATAGCCCGAAAAATCACAATAAATTTGGAAAGCGAACAATACGCCTAACAGCATCAATGTTGCCATAGGAAGACTTTGATATTCAACCCAATGTCCATTGACAATCTTTGCACAGTTGTCAGCAACGACCATTTTCTTAAAAAATCCCCACAACATCTGCCGACAGCCGTCAACAGCTTTTGCGTAGTCAAAACTTCTGTCTTTCTGAAACTGCGGTAAAAGGTTAGTTGCCCTTTCAATAGGTCCGGCAACCAACTGTGGAAAAAATGAAATGTACGCAAAAAACTCAACAATGTCGTCAGTAGCCTTGATTTTGCCTTTATAAACGTCAATGGAATAACTGAGTGCCTGAAAAGTGTAGAAACTGATTCCGACGGGCAGAATAACATTCAGCGTTACAAAATCTGCTTGAAAACCAAAAATGCTTAACAAGCTGGCCAAACTTTCGGCGAAAAAGTTATAATACTTGAAAACACCTAATACTGAAAGATTTACGATGATATTCGCAGCGGAAATCCATTTCTGTTTTTTGGGACTATCCTCGTTTTTGGCAATAAACTTTCCACTTAGAAAACTGCAAAGCGACGTGAATGCAATCAGAAACAAAAATTTCCAATCCCACCACCCATAAAAAACATAACTTGCGATGACGATGTGCAAGTTTTGCGGCTTTCTGCCCTTGAACACAAACCAATACAAGGCGAAAACCACCGGCAAAAACACCAAAAATTCAAATGAGTTGAACAACATGTCTAACCCTCCTTGAACTTGGTTAGACATTTGGATAGTAAAATATACTTTACCCCCCCCTATGTAAACTTGACATTATTAAATATATGTATTGCATCTTTGAATATTGTTTGTTAAAAATTCGGACGCAAAGGTAAAAAAAATTTTGGAAAAATAATTTTTTTAGGTTTGATTTCGGAGATAATGCACGTTAATTTCATTTGAACAACGAATAAAACGAATAAACTTCCACTATATTTATATTCGTTTAATTCGCTTAAAGCTTGCGTCTTTTGTTTAATATAACTATCTGTTAGACTAATTTGTTTTATTCGTTTAATTCGTTGTTTTAAGTAAAATTTACCGTGATGAATTTGTGTTTTTTTATGGCTAACAAAGTAAAAAAAGTGAAAAATAAATGCTAAATTTGCAACCTAATTATAATCCTTACTATTAATGAAGAAGACAATTATCTCCGCTGCGATGGTGCTTATGGCAGCCGCAGCAAATGCTCAGTTGGCAAGCAACATCAACCTCGGTTGGCAGTTTGCGCTCAACAACGACACCGCCAACGTCCCAACATCGTGGCAGAATGTTGACCTCCCGCACGATTGGAGCATCATCAAGCCGCCCTACCAAAGCGCACCTTCGGGCAACGAAAACGGTTATTTTGAAACCGGCGTTGCTTGGTACAAGTACAACCTTAACGTGCCAAAACTCAATGACGGCGAGCGGCTTATTATGGAGTTTGACGGCGTTTACCACCACGCCACAGTTTTTGTAAACGGCAAACGCGCCGCTTGGCACGGATATGGCTACACGCCTTTCAGTGTGGACGTTACGCCATACCTCAACACCCCAGGCGACAACGTTGTTACCGTCCGCGTCAACAATGCAAATCAGAAAAACTCGCGTTGGTATTCGGGCAGCGGCATCTATCGCAACGTTAATTTGCGTAAACTTCCGACTGTTAGCGTAAAACCCACCGACGTGCAAATCATCGCCTTGGAAAACGGCAAGGTAACAATCAACGCTATCGTGGAAAACAACAGCAACCAAAAACGCACTGTAAATGTGAAAGTTGCGGCAGATGGCGTGGAGACTTCCAAATCTGTTGAAATCAACGCAAAGTCTAACGCCAAGGCTGCGTTGGAACTCAAAATCAGCAATCCGAAACTTTGGAGCAACGATTCGCCAAACCTCTATGAGGCAGAGATTTCCATTGACCAAACACTCAATTTGAAACAGACTTTCGGATTCCGCACCATTGCCTACAATGCCGAACAAGGTTTTGCTCTCAACGGCAAAAATGTGTTGATAAACGGCGCGTGCGTTCACCACGACAACGGACTTTTGGGCGCATCTTCCTACGACGCTGCCGAATACCGCAAAGTGAAACTGATGAAAGACGCTGGCTTCAACCTTATCCGCACAAGCCACAACCCGCCGTCGGAAGGATTTCTCAACGCCTGCGACCAACTCGGAATGATGGTTATCGACGAGGCTTTTGACGGCTGGCGCACTGAGAAAAATCCGTTCGACTACTCAATCCTTTTTGATTCGCTCGCCACTGACGATGTAAAGCGTATGGTACTCCGCGACCGCAACCACCCCTGCATTGTTGCGTGGAGCATCGGCAACGAGATTATCGAGCGCAAGGACATCCGCTGCATCTATACCGCTCGTATGCTCAAAAAGGCGATTCTCGAAGAAGACCTTGACGCGATCCAAGACGCCTGCTCGATTTTTATGAGCGAGGCGCATTTCGTAGGGCAAACGTGTATGCGTTTGAGTCAGTTTAACAAATCGGAAGAAAACGACGAGGAAGATTTTGACGACTGACGCGATAGCCGACATCGACGCGGGTCTCGACGACGTATTCGACAAGACGACGCTGACCTCCGACCAGAAATTAACGCTGATCAACCTTGAAACGATTATCGCGACGGCGCGCGTGCTTCAGAGCGCCGCCAAATGCGGGGTCGAAGAAAAAACGTTCCGAATCGTCGCCGCCGCAAGAGCCGGGCTTCAAGACGAGGCGGAACGTTTAGGATTATTATAGAAACAAGGATTTTAAACAAATGGCTACAGAATCGAAACTAGTCTCCCTTGTCGAAGAAGGTCAACAGGCGGTCGTAATCTGCCTGCTTGCGAAGAACGAAAACAACGCGCCGATCATCGACTCGCAACTCGACCTTGCGATTAATATGGCGAAGAACGTCCTCCAGATGGCGGGCTGCGAAGTCGCCGCGTCTGGCTCCGCGATTCGTTTTGACCCGGTGAACGTCGGCGGCGTCGCAAGGCTGACGGCGACGCTGGACACGATCATCGAAGGGACCGCGTCGACAGCTGAAACGTCAGACGCGCAGGCAGCTGAGGAAACGACGCCGGAGACCGCCGAAGAAGAAACGGAACTTGAAGTCCTTGACGAAAACGACGGAACGACGGACGGGGCGGACGAATGATATTGACGCAGCCGATCCGCTGGCTCGGGTCGAAAGTCCGAATGCGCTCTAAGATTCTTGATATTTTCAAAGAGATCCCGCACTCGCTGTACGTGGAGCCGTTCGGCGGCTCCGGCGCGATTTTCTTTGGCAAAGAGCCGGAGCCGTCGGTCTATAACGACAAGAACGAGCTATTGGTCAACTTTATGAAAACGTTACGGAGCGAACAAGGGCGCCGCGCTATAACGGAGTTAGCCGCCGTATCGCCTAAATCGCCTGTTTTTTATCGCGAGTTCAAAGAGATATGCAAGGCGTTTATAAAGAACGAAGGCTTGCAGGAACTTTTAACCCGCGCTAATTTTGCAGACTATCCGCCGGAAACCGCCGTTGCTTTCGCGTTCTTCTATGTCCAGAATCTCTCGTTTGGCGGGATTTTCTTAGGATCCTACGGCGCGGAATACTGTCGTGATGTGCAGGCGCAAGTATACGCATACAGAAACAGAATCGACGCGCTGTCCTTATACGCGGATAAACTACGGCTAACGGAAATCCGCAACGACGATTGGCGCGTTATCGTCGAGAACTACGACGCGCAAGACCGGTTGTTTTATTTCGATCCGCCGTATGAATGTAAAACGTCCGACGATTATAAGAGCGGCTGGACGTCAGACGATACGGCGGAACTTGTCGAGACGCTCCTTCGTCTGAAAGCGTCGTTTGTCTTGTCATGTTACGACGGGGCGTTATACAAACCGTTAGAAGAAATATGCGAAAAGAAAACGTTCCGGGCGGTCACGACCTGCTCAAGGACGGCGCGGGATAAACGGTCCGAATGCGTCTATATCAAGAACAACAATAAGGCGAGATTATTTTCATGACAGACGGACGAATGAAGAAAACGCTTAACGCCGACGCTCAATCGCTTTTGCGTTGTATCATAACCTACACGGAACACGCTCTTGAACAATTGCAAAACGGCGGCGGCGTTTCCGCCGGAACGTATTTGACAATTCAACGTGCAAAAAATCAAACGGGCGCGGCGCTCGCCGCTGTCTTGGAAGATATGAAAAATGACTAACGACCAGAAGAAATCAGACGTCAATCATATTCTCGTGACGAACGCGCTGTATTATGTTCAAACCTGTTTGAAACTAGTTTACGAACGGCGCATTGAGAATAACGAACGCCCCCTTAACGAAGAAGAGCTAGGGAAAATCCTCGCGTTACGCGACGCTGCAAGAGAAGTTATGCCGCTCGCCGATCCCGTTTCTGACAAGGAGGATTGGGAACTATGAGTGAAATCATCGTTACTACCACGGCCGACAGCGGCGCGGGGTCGTTGCGTCAAGCGATCGCCGACGCGCAAGACGGC
>ERZ842401.7545-NODE-7545-length-11089-cov-5.352184_pt1 | contig 11089 bp, 7 predicted proteins | sample MGYA00521270_ERZ842401 | MGnify/ENA primary metagenome ERZ842401 (study PRJEB31892, sample SAMEA3878208) | bioreactor metagenome | biome: Moose rumen | place: Sweden | collected 2011-10 | study: EMG produced TPA metagenomics assembly of the PRJEB12797 data set... | reverse complement strand
ACCGAGATCTACACTCTTTCCCCTACACGACGCTCTTCCGATCTGGGGCCGAGTTTTTTTCATGCCTAGAATTTCCAGCGGAGCTGGAGGTCGAGGTCGGTCTGGTGAGAGGCGCTGATTTGCTGGAGGCCGCTGCCGATGGCGGAGCGGTCGAAGTAGTTGGTATAGCCCAGGCGGGCTGTCAGGCGGAGGTGGCTGCCCAGGTCAAAGCGGGCCAGCGCGCTGAGGCGGAGGCCGCGACCGTAGTAGGTGGGGAAGTAGAAGTCGTGCTGTAGCTGGCGCTCGTAGACGTAGATGCGGCTCTGGTAGGAGTCGGTATGGAAGAGGGCGGCCAGGAGGCTGGCTTGCAGCTTGGGCAGGCTGTAGGCGGCCTGCTGGCTCAGCATCCAGCCGCGGTCGGTCTGCCGATAGTAGGTGTAGGCCAGATCGAGCTGTGTCTTCAGCATGAGCGGCCCCTGCTGGTAGGCGGCTGAGAGGCGCTGGCGGTGGTTGTCGTTGGCGGTGAGGGCCGTCTTCTGCTCGTTGTCGCGCTGGCGCAGGTGGGAGCGGTGACGGGCCAGCAGCGTCCAGTGGCGGCGCTGCCATGTGGCCTGGAGCATGAAGTCCCAGGCGTGCGATGTGGAGGACACCTGATAGCGTGCCCAGGGGAAGTAGGCAAAGTCGGCGTAGCCTTGCAGTCGGAGGTGGGGCAGCGGGTTCCAGGTGGCACCGAGGTACAGGCCGCTTTCGTTCTGGGTGCGCGAGCCCTCGGCGAAGCTGTGGCCGTAGAGCGTGGTGTAGCGGTAGCTGTAGAAGCGTTGCAGGGCCATCAAGCTGAGGCGGGCAGAGGGCTGGTAGCTGAGGCTGTTGACGGTGGCCAGGTGGCCGTGGCCGTCGACGGCTGTCTCGCCGCTCAGCGAGAGGCGGAAATGCGTGTAGGCATAGTCGGCACTCAGGTTCTGGAAGTGTCGGCCGTGGGCATAGTGTCGGCGATAGAGCGTTTCAAACTGGGGGCGCAGCGTGCGGTCGAGCTGCGAGGCGACGGCCGTGGCTCCGAGGCGCAGGGTTCCCTGGGCGTAGGCGATGTGGGCGCCGCCGGAGGTGATGTGGGTGTTCCCTTTCTTTGCCATCTCCGTGGGGGTGCGGTGGTAGCCGTTGGTGATGAGGGTCTGCGCCTCGCCGTCGTTGGTCAGTGTGGCGTCGATGGGGCGGTAGGAGGCGAAGGCCGTTACCGTCAGGGGCTGCCACAGCTTGATGGTGGCTGCAACTCCCTGGAAATAGTCGGCCTCTGAACGGGAGCTGTGTGGGCGGAGGGTGTTGACGGGTCGCCCCAGGTTCTGTAGGGTGGCCAGCTTGCCCAGCTGGAAACTCTGGCCCAGGACAAGGCCCATGCCGGCCGTGGCGCGAAAGTGTCCTAAGATGAGTGTTTCCAGACGCCGCCACTTCTTTATTTGCAAGTGGAAACTGATAAAGTCATACCCCGCCCACCGGTTCTCTTTGGCGAAGAAAGGTTCGCCGGCATCCTGCGCCCCCAGCAGTGCCAGGCGCAGGTGCTGACCGCCAGTCAGCTCGTAGCGCAGGGCGTGGCGGTAGGGGTAGCCCAGGTAGCCCTTGCGGTCGCCTTGCCGCTCGTAGAAGGGGATGCGGGCCGTGGCCGTCAGCGTGTGGCGGGCGTGGTGCAGCAGGCTGTCGAGGCGGAGCTGTGGGGGCGGCGCCTCGTCGGGCATGCCGCTTACATAGACGAAGAAGGGCAGCAGGGCCAGTTGCGGGTGGTCGAGCGACCGCACCATGCGCAGTTCGCCCAGCGAGCGCATGGGTCCGTAGCGGTAGAGGTATTCCTCGATGTCCATCACCTGCTGCGCTGAGAGGAAAGGCAGCTGCTCCAGCTCCTGTTGCGTGGCGTGGTTCAGGTCTAAAGGCTGGTCGGCTAGCTGCTCCAACAACTCGTAGCTGTCCTGGAGCAGTTCGCCGGCCTCGTCGTCCTCTGCAACGCTGGTCATCACCTCGTCGTACACCTGTTGCCACGTTTGTGCCTGTACAAAAAGGGGAATTGTCAGGACAATCAGCAGGACTAGGCGGTGCATGTAAGTGGGATTAGTGGGAAGGGCTGATGGCGGCCACGGCGAGCGCCACGACGAGGTAGAGCCAGAGGCCCGGGCCGGGAGAGAGGGGGCTGCAGATGACCATGAGGGCGATGGCGGTGACGAGGGCAATGGCGGCGGGCAGGAGGCGTTCGACCTTCGACGCATGGAAACGGAAACACGTCCTCAAGGCCAGCCAGACGGGTGTGAACAGCATGCCCGCCAGCAGCAGGATGGCGATGAAGCGGACGGTGCCGCTGTGCACCAGGCGCGGCAGCTTGTGTGCGAGGTCGGCAACGGTCCAGTGGTAGCTCATCATGTTGACCAGCGGCAACAGCAGAAAGATGGCCAGCATGGCAGCGCATCCGGCTACCGGCAGCATGGTATATAGGCGTCGTGACAGCTGCTTCATAAAGGCAAAAGATTTAAAATTCCACGTCTGACAGAATCTTCTGTGTGGCACCGGTCAGGCTCTGCACGTATTCGCCGGCTTTCTTCCCGGCCTCTTGCAGGTAGGCCTCGTCGCTGCGGAAGCGCTCCATCAGCTGCTCGAAGTCGTCGTAGCCCTTGATTTCGAAGCCTCCGCCGCACTGCTTCAGCCCCTGCGCCTCCTGGAACTTCTGGTTCTCTGGGCCGAAGATGACGGGCTTGCCCCAGACGGCAGCCTCCAGCGTGTTGTGGATGCTGACGCCGAAGCCGCCGCCCACGTAGGTGACGGTGGCGTAGCGGTAGATGCTGCTGAGCAGGCCGAAGCAGTCGATGATGAGGGCAGAGACCCCCGAGGGGGCTTCAACAGACTTCAGATGTGTGTATCGGACTACGTTAAGCCCCTGTAGCTGCTTTTCTATCTGCTGCAGATGGTCTTCGCCAATGACGTGGGGAGCGATGATGAGCTTCCAGTCGGGGTGCTCGCGGAAGTAGCGAATGAATATCTCCTCGTCGGGAGGCCAGCTGCTGCCGGCGACGAATATCTTTGCCCCCTGGCCAAACAGCAGGTCTATCGTGTCCCCCTTAGGGGACGCGCTCGAGCTTTGCTCGCTTGCTACCGAAGGGACGCAAGAAAGGGGGGCCGTCCCTTTTTTGATTTGTATGACGCGGTCGAAGCGGGTGTCGCCCACCACGGTGACGTTGTCGATGCCTATCGTAGAGAGCAGCTCGCGGCTCTTCTCGTTCTGTACGTAGAAGTGGGTGAAGCACTTCAGCACGTGGCCGTACTGCCGGCCATACCAGCGGAAGAACACCTGCCCCTCGCGGAAGATGCTGCTGACGCTGTAGACGGGCACGCCGCGGTGTTTCAGGATGTGCAGATAGTTGTACCAGAACTCGTACTTGATGAAGAAGGCCATCTCAGGGCGTATCAGCCGCAGGAAGCGGCGGGCGTTGCGGATGGTGTCGAGCGGCAGGTAGCAGATGATGTCGGCTCCCTCGTAGTTCTTGCGTACCTCGTAGCCCGAAGGGGAGAAGAACGTGAGCAGAATCTTCAGCTCAGGATGGTTGCGCTTGAGCTGCTCCATCAGGGGGCGGCCCTGCTCGAACTCGCCCAGTGAGGCAGCGTGGAACCAGACGTAGCGGGCATCGGGTTCTACCTGCTCGCGCAGTATGCGGAAGGCATCGCGCTCGCCGCGCCACATCTTCTTAACCTTCTTGTTGAAGCGGCTGTATACAGCCACTCCCAGCAGGTACAAGTATATGATCAGGTTGTACATCGGCCCAAAACTTCAATTGCTTTCCGCATGCGGTCGATGGTTTCTTCCTTGCCCAGGAAGGCAGAGATGTCGAACATGCCGGGACCCTTGCCCTCGCCGACGAGCGTCAGTCGCCAGGCGTTCATGACGTTGCCCAGCTTGTATCCCTTCTGCTCTATCCATGCATGTACAATCTGCTCCTGATTCTCCAGCGAGAAGTCGTCGATGCCTTCCAGCACCGTGATAAGTTCCGTTAACTGCCGGGCTGATCCCGGTTCGCCGCCTTCAGAGGGGTTGGAGGCGGCTTTCCAGCGCTTCTTCACCGTCTTCTCGTCGTACTGTGTGGGAGCCTCGAAGAAGAACGAGCAGAGGGGCCACAGCTCCTTGACGAAGGAAACACGGTCTTTCATCATGGCGACGACCTGCGTGATGCGCTCCTGCGAGTCCTTGACGCCGTGTTCACGGCACTCGGGTTCCCAGAGGGCGGCAATCTCCTGGGCGCTCTTCTTCAGGATGTATTCGTGGTTGAACCAGATGCCCTTCTCGTAGGCGAACTTTGCACCGGCCTTCGAGCACTTCGTAATGTCGAAGAGCGGCACCAGCTCGTCCAGCGTGAACATTTCCTGCTCGCCGCCGGGATTCCATCCCAGCAGGGCCAGGAAGTTAATCACAGCCTCGGGGAAGTAGCCCTGCTCGCGGTAGCCACTGCAGAAGACGGGCTCGCCGGTCTTCTTGTCCGTGCCGTGCCAGTCCAGCGGGAACACGGGGAAGCCCAGGCGATCGCCGTCGCGCTTGCTCAGCTTGCCCTTGCCGTCGGGCTTCAGCAGCAGCGGCAGGTGGGCAAAGCGGGGCATGGTGTCCTGCCAGCCGAAGGCCTGGTAGAGCAGCACGTGGAGCGGAGCCGACGGCAGCCACTCCTCGCCACGGATGACGTGAGTAATCTCCATCAGGTGGTCGTCCACGATGTTGGCCAGGTGGTAGGTGGGCAGCTGGTCGGCACTCTTGTAGAGCACCTTGTCGTCGAGGATGTCGCTCTTCACACGCACCTCGCCGCGAATCATGTCGTCGACGAGCACCTCCTGTCCGGCGTCAATCTTGAAGCGGACGACGTACTGCCGCCCCTCGCCGATGAGGCGCTGCACCTCGTCCTGGGGCAAGGTGAGCGAGTTGCGCATCTGGAGGCGCGTGCGGTTGTCGTACTGGAAGTTCTCTATCTCCTGACGCTTCTGCTCCAGCTCCTCTGGGGTGTCGAAGGCGATGTAGGCCTTGCCGTTCTGGAGTAGCAGGTCCACGTACTTCTTATAGATGTCGCGTCGCTCGCTCTGTCGGTAGGGACCGTAGTTGCCGCCAAAGCTGACGCCCTCGTCGAACCGGATGCCCAGCCACCGGAATGCCTCGATGATGTAGGCCTCTGCTTCGGGAACGAAGCGGGTGGTGTCGGTATCCTCTATGCGGAACACCAGGTCGCCGCCGTGCTGACGGGCAAACAGATAATTATACAAGGCGGTGCGCACGCCGCCGATATGCAGGGGCCCCGTGGGGCTGGGTGCAAAGCGCACCCTGACTCTTCTTTCTGTCATTGTAATGGATGAGGTTATACAATATTTCCGTGCAAAGTTACAAAATTTTAGCGCAGTAAACGCATTTTCCTGCACTTTTTTATGGCCGAGACGGTAAAAATGCGTATTTTTGCAGGGCGAAAAGAGAAAAAGCATGATAAATTTCAATCTGAAGACACAATTGTCGTGGCGCGATGTGGCTGTCCGTGCAGCCTGCGTCGTGGTCACCGTGGCTGCCATCGTCTGGTTCATGCCGCGCGAGGCACGTATTAACTTCAAGGTGGAGAAGGGGGCCCCCTGGCGCTATGGCGACCTGACGGCCGCGTTCGACTTCCCCGTGTACAAGAGCGATGCCGTGCTGGCCAAGGAGCGTGCCGAGGTGATGAAGGAGTTCAAGCCCTACTATATCTTCAACGAGGACATTGCCCGCCGGCAGGTGAGCCTCTTCCGCCAGCACTGGAGCAGCTCCCACTCCCTGATGGGCAGCGAGATGAAAATCATCATCAGCAACCGGCTCACTGCCCTCTACAACCAGGGCATCATCGACACGAAGGAACCTCTGGGCAGCGACACCACACAGCAGATATGGCGGGTGACGGGCGAGAATGCTGTGCTGATGAGCGTGGCAAATGTGCTCACGCCTAAGCAGGCTTACGAGCAGCTGGTGAGCCAGTCGGTGCTGGTGGGCTCCTATGAGGAGACGCTGCAGAACCTGGACCTCAACGAGTTCATCGTGCCCAACCTGATCTACGACAGTATCCACAGCCAGACGGCCCGCGAGGAGCTGCTGCGCAGTGTGGCTCCCAGCAGCAAGCTGGTGCAGCGGGGCGAGAAGATCATCAGCCGCGGCGACATCGTCGACGACAATGCCTACCAGGCACTGGAGTCGTTCAAGAAGCAGAGCGAGGAACGCTATAATGCCCGAGGGTCGGGACTCACCCTGGCGGGGCGTGCCCTCTACGTCTTCATCTTCATCCTCCTTTTCACCATCTATCTGGGCCTCTACCGCAAGGACTATTTCGCCAACATCCGCTCTGCCGGCATGCTCTATTCCCTCATTATCATCTTCACGCTGCTGACGTCGCTGCTCGTGGGCCACTCCATGCTGCACGTCTATCTCATCCCCTTTGCCATCGTGCCCATCTTTGTCCGTGTGTTCATGGACTCCCGCACCGCCTTCACGACGCACGTCACCGTGGTGCTCATCTGCGCCTGCATGCTGCAATACCCCATGGAATTCATCGCCGTCGAGGTGGTGGGCGGCATGGCGGTCATCTTCGCCTTGCGCGAGCTGAGCAGCCGCTCGCAGCTCTTCTGGACGGCGGCCATCTTCGTGCTGGCGGTCATGGGCACACGCTTCGCCATCTACCTTATCCGGCAGGGCGATATGACGACGTTCGACATCAGCGACTACACCTACCTCTTCGTCTGCGGCCTCATCATCTTCTGCGCCTACCCCATGCTCTATGTGGTGGAGAAGACCTTCGGCTTCGTCAGCGACATCACCCTCGTCGAGCTCTCCAACTCGAACAAGGATCTGCTGCGCCGCATGAGCGAGGAGGCCCCCGGCACCTTCAACCACAGCGTGCAGGTGGGCAATCTGGCGGCTGAGGTGGCCCGCAAGATCGACGCCAACGCCCAGCTGGTGCGCACTGGGGCTCTCTACCACGACATCGGCAAAATCCAGAACCCCATCTACTTCACCGAGAACCAGTCGGGAGGCATCTCTCCCCACGACCACTTGAGCTACATCGAGAGCGCCCAGTACATCATCGGCCACGTCACCGAGGGCCTGAAGCTGGCCGACAAGTACCACCTGCCGCGGCAGATACGCGACCTCATTGCCACCCATCACGGACAGGGCAAGGCCAAGTACTTCTACATTAAATATAAAAACGAACATCCCGACGAGCCCGTCGACGACCTCCTCTTCACCTACCCCGGCCCCAACCCCTTCACCAAGGAGCAGGCCATCCTCATGATGGCCGATGCCGTAGAGGCTGCCTCCCGCTCGCTGCCCGACTATACGGAGCAGAGCATCCGCCAGCTGGTGGAGCGCATCATCGACTCGCAGGTGCAGGACGGCTTCTTCCGCGAGTGTCCCATCACCTTCCGCGACATCCAATACGCCAAGACCGTTCTCATCGAGAAGCTCAAGACCCTCTACCACACCCGCATCAGCTATCCCGAGGACAAGAAATGACCACCCTCTCCTCCGATATTGTCCACAGAAGACACCGAGGACACGGAAGTGTTTGTACGCAAAGACTCAAAAAGACGCGAAGAAAAAAATCTTCGCGTCTTTGCGTACAAGATAAAATTCGCCGCCCTTGTTTACTGCTTGATGCGCACGATGTTGAGCGAATAGGGCGGCACGTCGAGCAGGACGCGGTCGGCCAGGGGTGAGAGCTGCTGCTCCGTGGGGTGTATGCGGGTGGGCTCCAGGAGGGTGTTCTCGTCCATGCCGTCGTTGGCGGCCAGGCGGATGACGCGGGCGCTTTTTGCAGTGAAGTGCTTCAGGTTGATGCTGGCCGTGGTGTGCTCGTCGCCGGTGTTCACCACCTTGACGATGAGTTCGCCAGTGGGCTCGTCGAGGGTGGCGTTGGTGAAGATGCCCTTCGTCTCGTCGTGTTTCAGCACGGTGTCGAAGACGAGTTCCTGGTCGAGCCAGGCTTTCACGCTGTCGCCGCTGACGGTGAGGGTGACGTCGTACCAGCGGCCCTGTTCCACGCGGCCGGGCACCATCTCGGTTTGCAGCTTGCCGCCGCTGCTGATCTGCTCAATGGCGTGGGTGCTGTTGCCCCAGCCGCCAAAGTTCAGCCAGCAGTAGTTCTTCTCGTCTACGTAATTGAAGACAATCATAAAGCCTTCGGCTCCCCTGTCCTTGCGGGCACGGCATTTCACGGTATAGTGGTCGCTGTCGATGACGCTCTTGCACATGGCCACGCACTGCTCGCGACGGCTGGTCTGACTGACGCTGCCGTCGTCGTTCAGCTGCCATTGTCCGCTGATGTATTCTGGCTGTCCGCTCTTCGGCAGCGGATCCAGGTGGGTGAAGGAAGCCTGCGTGCCCCAAGTGGCATAGCCCACGCGGCTCTGCTTGGGGGTGATGGGCTTCTGCTTCAGCCCCTTGTAGGGGTCGTTCTGCTTCACTTTTACGACTTGTGTGCCCACGTGCTGTGGCATGAGCTGCTGCACGTAGTAGCTGGGTGTGCCCATGACGCGGCTGCTGCTGAAGCGTATCATGTCGGGGCGCCATTTGGCATCGTTCTCGTTGACGAAGATGGGGGCGTAGGAGGCCAGCTGCACCACGTCGCTGTTGTTCTCCATGCCCATCATGTAGACGGCCTCGCCCAGGGCGGCGTTCTGGTTGCCCAGGTCGCCGAAGCCGTTGGTCACGGCATACTCGCCGACGTAGATCTTCGGGCCGCGGCGGTCGTAGCTGTCGTATTTGTGGAATGCCTCGGCAAACCAGCCGGGGGTGCGGTAGTAGTGTTCGTCGAGCAGGTCGACGGGCAGCTTGGAGTTCCATTTGGGGTCATCGTCGCCCCAGGCCACGACGTTGCCGATGATTTTCATCTCGGGGTATTTGGCACGGATGGCCTTGTAGAACTGGTCGTAGCGCTCGTAGTAGTGGTCGCTCTGCTGGCGCGGGTCGGGCTGGTTGTTCTCGTTGCCCACCTCCAGGTATTCCAGTCCGAAGGGTGCGGGGTGCCCGTTCCGGGCGCGCAGTGCGCCGTACTTCGAGGTGACGGGGCCGTTGGCATACTCGATGGCGTTGAGGCACTCATCAATCCAGGGCTGGATGCTGTCGTAGGGCGTCATGCCGCCGTGCCACAGACCCACGTTGACCACGAAGAGGGGCTTGGCACCGAGGTCTTCGGCCAGCTGGAGGTACTCATGGAAGCCCAGGCCGTCGGTGGTGCGGTAGCCCCAGTTGACGTTCCAGTGGCCCTCGCGCTCCTCGATGGGGCCGATGGTGCGCTCCCATCTGAAGGCGTTGTCGGGGCTCTCCTGGCCCTCGACAAAGCAGCCGCCGGGGAAGCGCATGAACTTGGGATGCATCTGCCAGAGCATGTTGGCCAGGTCGGGGCGCATGCCGTTCTCGCGGTTCTTGAACGTGGGGGGGAAGAGGGATACGACGTCGAGCTGTACGGTGCCCGTACCGTCAAGGACGAGGGCGAACTGGGCATGCGCGTCGTTGCCGTTGCTCTGCAGGGAGGCCTCGTACTTGTGCCAGCCCTTTTCCTTGTCAGCAGGGAAACCGCTGACCACAGTTTCTGCATAGAGGACGCTGCCGTCGCCAGAGCAGAGGGTGGCTTTGATGGTGCCTTTATACTTCAGGCTCTTGGCCCAGAAGGAGAGGCGGTAGGTGCGGCCCTGCACGGCGTTAATGCCCCAGAAGCCTTCGTTGACCAGGCAGACGGGCATCTGCGGCGTGGCCTGCACCACCAGCTCCAGGGCGTTGTGCTGGACGGCGTTGAGCAGAGGCGTCTTTTTCGAGGGCTGGATGAGATGGGCGTCGAGCTTCGACGGTGCGGCGGCATAGGTGCTCCAGCCCTGCATGTCGGCAGGGGCTCCGAAGCGCGGGCCGTCCTCGAACGAGCGGTTGCGGATGAGCTCGGCGTAGAGACCGCCGTCGGCTGCGTGGTTGATGTCCTCGTAGAAGATGCCGTAGAGCATGGGGCTCACCTTGGGGCCGCGCTGCTGGGCATCGATGTCGATGGTCACCTGGGCCTGCACGGCCGCGGAGCCGTAGAGCAGGGCTGAGAGGAGTAGGGATTTTGCTTTCATGGGTGTTGTTAGTTAGTAATTGACGTTTTCCGACGGCAAAATTACATAAACATTCTGAGAAAACCAAGATTTTATTCCTAAAAACGCAGAATTAGAAAAAAAGTTATTATCTTTGCACGCAGTTTTATGGAAATGAAGATGAAAAAGACTAATTTACTTGCCGTTCTTGCTGCGCTGTTTTTGGCGGCATGTGGCGGCAGTGGCAGTGGCGATGACATTACGAAGCGCTTCAACCAGACATGGAACGTGAACGAAGACATAGTGCGCGGCAGCGATGGCAGCATTACCTATTATAGCATCGCCTGGGGCGGGCTGGTGGCTTCGCTGCGCGACAGCGAAAAGCCCGTCGACTGGTCGGGCTACGAGCAGATTGTCTTCGAGTTCTCCGGGTCCGTCGAGGTGGGCTTGCAGGTGATTATTAACGATAAGATAATGGCCAACGCCAGCCCTGGCGTCACCGAGCTGCACTGCTCGCTGCAAGGACTGAACAAGGCTGCGCTGGAGGTGGTGGCCCTGCAGACCTCGCAGCCCACGGAGCTCCACATCAAGCGCATCTACCTCAGCACCGAGCCCATGCCGAGCAACACGTTGTCCATCTGGGACGGCGAATGTATCTCCGGCAACTGGGTGAACGGCCTCAATGTTCCCGCTGACAGGTTCGCCACCGTCGAAGAGGGTGACCAGCTGGAGATTGTCTACACCACCGACAACACCACCGACCTGGAGTACTGGCAAATGAAAGCCATCTACAGCGGGGTGAACGAGCTGCTGGAGGGGAACGCCGACGACCAGAACGAGTGGGGCTGCGTTACGCTGGAGAAGAACTCCACCAGCTATACCATTACGCTGACGGCCAACGATGCGGCCCGCCTGAAGGAGACTGGCCTCTTCGTCAACGGCTATTATCTTGTGGTGACGCAGGTGAACCTGCTACAGAGTTAAGAGTTAAGAGTTAAGAGTGAAGAGTTAAGAGTGAAGAGTTAAGAGTGAA
>ERZ842401.7543-NODE-7543-length-11092-cov-4.102020_pt1 | contig 11092 bp, 10 predicted proteins | sample MGYA00521270_ERZ842401 | MGnify/ENA primary metagenome ERZ842401 (study PRJEB31892, sample SAMEA3878208) | bioreactor metagenome | biome: Moose rumen | place: Sweden | collected 2011-10 | study: EMG produced TPA metagenomics assembly of the PRJEB12797 data set... | reverse complement strand
TCTTATTCTTAAAAATGTGTTCAGAAATACCTGGCGCCGAAGAGCAAATCCCTGAAGAATACAGATGGGCAAAGCTTGTAAAAAAAGACGGAATCGCCCTCAAAGATTTTTACAAAGAACTCCTTGACTACCTGGGAACAAAAACAAGCGGTCGCGTTCTTGAGATTTATGCCGGCAGTCAGACTTCAATCGACGAACCAAAGAATCTTGAAAAAATCATAAAATCAATAGATGCGTTAGACTGGTTCAGCGCAAAAGACGAAGGACTGGGCGACCTTTACGAAGGCCTGCTTGAAAAAAATGCCACGGAAAAAAAGAGCGGAGCGGGGCAGTATTTTACGCCGCGCGTCTTAATCGATGTGATGACGCAGCTTGTCGCTCCCCAGCCCGGCGAGCGATGCAACGACCCGGCATGCGGCACCTTCGGCTTTATGATTGCCGCCGACCAGTATGTAAAAAGCCTGACCGACGACTACTGCGACCTTACGGAAAAGGAAGCCGCCTTTCAGGTAAAAGAGGCCTTCACCGGCGGAGAGCTGGTGCACGAGACGCACCGCCTTGCCCTTATGAACGCCATGCTGCACAACATCGAGGGCAAAATCGTGCTGGGCGACACGCTGAGCGAGCTTGGCAAGGCGATGACCGGCTATGATGTCGTCCTGACCAATCCGCCCTTCGGCACCCGCCCCCAGGGCAGCGTGGAGGTATCCGCCAACCGCCCGGAATTCATCAAGACCAGCGACAATCAGGTAAACTTCCTGCAGCACATCATGTCCATCGTGCGCACCGGCGGGCGCGTGGGCGTGGTGCTGCCCGACAGCGTGCTCACCGACGCGGGCACCACGAAGCAGGTGCGGGACAAGCTGATGAAGGGCTACAACCTGCACACCATCCTGCGCCTGCCCACCGGCATATTCTACGCCAACGGCGTGAAAACCAACGTACTGTTCTTTGATAAGGGTGAGCCCACGCAGGATATTTGGGTCTATGATTACCGCACCGGCGTCAAGCACACCATGGCCACCAAGCCCATGACCCGGGCCCATTTGCAGGAGTTTGTGGATTGCTACTGTGCCGGGCATCAGCAGGACCGTCAGCCCACCTATGACGCAGAAACCAACCCCAACGGCCGCTGGCGCTGCTTCTCCGCCCAGGAGGTCACCGCCCGGGAGGATTTGAACTTCAAATGGATCGACTTCACCGAGGAGGACGACCGCTCCGTGGATGAAATCCTGGCCGAAATGCAGCAGGAAGCCGACGGCATCGCCGCAGCTGTGGAAAAGCTGAAATCTCTCTTGGGAGGGATGGAGCTGTGATTGATACCCAGGCGATTCGGAAAAAGATATTGGATTTGGCCCTGCGGGGAAAGTTGACGGAACAGCTGCCGGAGGATGGAACTGGACAAGAGCTACTTCAACATATCCAAGAAAGAAAAGCTGTATTAGCAGGAACAGGGAAAACCAAAAAGTTTGAATCTCTTTCATCACTTTCAGAAGAAGAGATTCCGTTTGAAATCCCAGATAATTGGCAATGGGTCAGGCTGGGAGATATTACAACAAAGATCACTTCCGGTAGTACTCCAACCGGAGGTAAGAAATCCGATGCATATGTAGATAAAGGCTTCTGTTTCTTTCGAGAGCAGAATATCTATAATGATGGTATTCATAGCGAAGGAATGGTTTTCATTACCGAGCAATTGCTAAATACTCGAGAGAACAGCACAGTTATTGCAAAAGATATACTGTTGAATATAACTGGTGGCTCTATTGGCCGTTGCGCCATCGTACCAGATGATTTCTCGAAAGGTAGCATCAATCAGCACATTTTGATTATACGAATGATTGAAGAAGAAACAAGGTTCTTTACACATCTGGTACTATGTAGTCCTTACGTTCAAAGTCATATCAAGAGTAAAGCTGTAGGAGACAAAGATGGTTTCAGCGGCGGACGCTGCAAATACATGCCGGTTCCCTTGCCTCCTCTTCCCGTTCAAAATCGAATAGTAAGGATTATTCATTCTGCATTTTCTATTTTAGACACCATCGACACCCTGCAAAGCCAATATCAGGATAACCTTGCCACCCTGAAAAGCAAGATCATTGATGCCGGAATTCAAGGGAAACTTACCGAACAACTCCCGGAGGACGGTACGGCGGAAGAACTGTATCAGCATATTCAGCAGGAAAGAAATAGGCAGGAGGATAGCGGAAAGATCAAAGCGGAAGCACTATTACCAAGCATTGATAGTCTAAGCGCACCTTATTCAATCCCAGAATCATGGTTATGGACATACTTGGGAAATGTATCGTATATTGTGCGTGGTGGGTCCCCCCGTCCGATCAAGCAATATATTACACAAGATTCAAACGGAATCAATTGGATTAAGATAGGCGATGTTGAAAAAGGTGGGAAATACATATACCAGACCCACGAACGCATTATTCCAGAAGGAGAAAAGAAAAGCCGTCGAGTATATCCCGGAGATTTTCTTCTTACAAACTCAATGAGCTTTGGCCGTCCATATATATCCCAAATTGAAGGATGTATTCACGACGGTTGGTTGCTTATTCGTAATCTCAGTGGATTTGACCCTGATTATTTATATTACTTGCTTTCTTCATCTTATCTGTACAGCCAATTTACAGAAAAAGCATCTGGATCAACCGTTGATAACTTGAATATCGACAAAGTCAAATCCGCCAAGATTCCCCTTCCACCCCTTGCCGAACAAAAACGCATTGTTGCCAAGCTGGAAGAACTGCTGCCTTTGTGTGAATAATAAATTGTACAGAAAGGAATAAATATGATTAAGATAAGGAAACTGGAAGTTATGGGTCACCCAATTCTTGGTGATTTGACTCTTGATTTCTGTGATGCTAACGGAAAACCAGTTGATACAATTCTTATAGCTGGAGAAAATGGATGCGGTAAAAGTACGGTATTAGAATTCTTGTATTCAATAGTTTCTGGAAATCTAAATACAGATGCGATTGTTGAAATTGAAAAAGATGATGAAGAAATTCAACTAACATTTTACCATAGAGGATCTCCAGGGGGATCATTATGGGTAAAAGATTCTAAAGAAATGGATGCTTCTTACGCCTCAAGTCAGTATCGAAACCAGTATCAAATGGCAGGAATTTTCTCAGATGTAGAGATTAATTTCACATCCAACAACCCAAATTCTGTAACAAGTATGGTTCTTGATAGCGAGAACAATAGTAAAAAGTCAAACAGTAATATGCCTCAATTAATCAAACAGTTGCTAATCGACATTCAAGCTTCTGATGATTCAGATATTTCTCGCGCTATTCGTGACAATCCAGATAGCACTTATAAATCATTAGATATTCAGGAGCGCATTCCAAGATTTACAAAAGCTTTTAATCGAATGTTTGAAAGTCTTACTTATAGCAGAATAGAGAATAAAAATAATACAAAAGTTATTGTTTTTGAAAAGAACGGTGCGTCCATACCAATAGATAATCTTAGCTCCGGCGAAAAACAAATTGTTTATCGCGGATGCTTCTTGCTTAAAGATGTAAATGCCTTAAATGGAGCGTTTGTATTTATTGATGAACCTGAAATCAGCTTGCATCCTACTTGGCAACAAAAAATCATGGATTATTACAAAGGAATTTTTACAGATAATGACGGCAATCAAACATCGCAAATTTTTGCTGTGACCCATTCACCCTTCATTATCCACAATGAAAACAGAAAAGACGATAAAATAATAGTGCTTTCCAGAAATAAGGACGGTAAAATTGTTGTAAATGATAAACCTGAATACTATAAATGTACATCAATAGAAGCAGTGAGTGACGCTTTTTCCATATCCAATTTTTCTTCTGACAAACCTACTGTTTATGTGGAAGGCAGGACAGATGAAAAATATTTTAAAAGAACCATAGAAGTATTTAATATGACGGTACCCTTCCAATTCAAGTGGATAGGTTATCTCGATGAAAATGGTCAAGAGGTTAATACCGGAAAAGATTCTCTTAATAAAGCGATTCATTTTCTTACTATGCAGAACTTGCCTATTGTGAATATTTGTTTATTTGATTGTGATGCCAACAAATCAACAGAAAAGAAAGAAAATGTCATTATTACCGGATTGCCACACTATGAAAATGATAGAAGTATAAAAGCCGGAATAGAAAACGCATTAGTATTTGGAAAAATCAATATTGAACCATATAGACATTATAATTCTAAAACGGACGACTACGGAATGGAAAAAAGGATACCAGTGTTTGAAAAAATGTCATGCTGTGAATATATATGTTCTCTTGGTGATGATATTCTTAAAGCTGTTTTCGTAAATCTGAAACAGATGATTGATTTACTTATTCAACTATACAATGGAAAATAGTGTAAGCATGAATTTTTTCTTCCAACAATACCAGGAGAACAAAGAAAAGTCGCTGGAAATGGCCCGGCTGATACAAATCGCCGCCCGGGAGATTCATGCGTATATGGTCGCTGAAAGGGAATGCCGTGCGCTGCGCGACGCTCAACAATCATGCGATAAGGACGGGATGTGGCGCGTCATGCAGCAGCATATACGCGAAAACCAACAACAAATCCGCAATTATGGCCCGTTGATCGGTGTCACCGTCATTCCCGTCGATCAGGCGTCCTACGATCGCATGACGATCCAGGATGTGCGCAATCAAATCGACCTGCTGATCGGCGCCATCTACGCCATCCGCATCCTCAAAACCAGCCAGAAAGCATTTAAGGAATGCCTGCGAAAGCAGATGAAAATCAGCGGGAAATTCACAAAACAGGAGATCGAATTGGTCTGTCGTGATTAAGCGCTTTGATGATGTTTTTATGATACGTTGATAAATAGTGTTTTGTAAAAATGGGGAGGATCCATGAGTACAATAAAACTGACTGCCGATAATTTTGCAAAGCAAGTAACGGAGTACGGCTTCTTTGCAGAAGCTGTACCTCCCTGCTTTACATCAAAAGGTATTGCAAAAAAAATACAGACAATTCTATCAGGAATTAAGGCAACTGCCGGGGAAGCAGAAAAATCAAAAAAGAATACAACAGCCCCTATTGAACTATCAACCTATAAAAATGATATTTCAAGGAGAGTACTATCCATTCCAAATCCTGAGGCATTTCTTCGATTGGTAAAGCTAATCTCAGAAAACTGGGTTGATATACAGGCTTATGCAGAGAGTGAGAATTCTCTATCCCCAATAACATATATGCGTAGTTACATGGAGAGTGATTTGCTGGAAGAAATCAACAATGAAAGCATCCGAGAAGCAAATCAAGTAAAAAGTGATTTTGTGGAAGGACAAAAAAACTGCATACGAGCAGCTATAGGCTTCCAATATCGATTGAAAGTTGATATTGCTAATTGCTATCTATCAATGTATACACATTCCGTTACATGGGCTATTTGTGGGAAAAAAGAAGCAAAACGCTTGTTGCAGATGACCAATGCACAGAGAAAGCTGGAACCGGCATCAATACAGAACGCTTATTCACTGGGAAACCGTCTGGATGCCTTTATGCGTTTTCAAAAGAATAATGAAACCAACGGTATTGTTGTTGGCCCATTTACTTCCCGCATTTTCTCTGAGATCATTTTGTCTGCAATAGATAAAATTCTGCGTGAGAGATTCGTCTTCAGGCGTTATGTTGATGACTATAAATTCTTTTTTCGTTCAGAATCAGATGCATCCGAAAGTGTCAAGATAATAGAAAGAATCCTATCCGAATACAATTTAAACCTTAATCTCGCAAAAACGGAAATAAAGCAATTCCCATATGAGCAAATAAGCAGTATTAAACAATCTTTTGATGCTGCAATAGAAAAAGACGGCATTTTTGGCGTGTTGAATGCAGCAGCATTATTTCATACTTCAGGCGAAAAGGGAGCATATAAATATGCGCTTAAATATATCAGAAATCATCAATTGAAAACTGATGATTTCCCGTTGGTCTTTCCTTTGCTCATCAATATAATGCTTCTTGATCCTAAGTATGGAAAATATGTAATTCAGTTTATGAAAAGGAATAAGCAAATTATTGATACTGAAGAATTACAAAAGATAATAAATAGGGAATTAAAGAATAGCCTTACCCTCCAATTACAGCAAGAATCGCTTCTGTTCATATACATGATCCATGATCTAAAATTGAAAGTTGATGCCTGTAATATTTTGTCAATCATTCAGTCGGAAAATGATTTGGCGATAATTATAGCATTGGATATGTGGACACACCATAATAAAAGAGTATTACGTACAAGGACAGAGGCGCGAGAGATAAACTTAGCAGTGAATGATTTGGCTAATAGCTTATCCCATGAGAAATATGAAGGAAATAGATGGTTATTGCTGTACGAGGCGGAAGCTCATTCTCTATTTCCCAAAGGTGTTTATACACCAATAGCAATGACACCTTTCTTCTCATTGCTAAGGCAGAATGGAATTGATTTATATAGGTAATGAAAGCATCTCATTTAAAGGATTACCACGATTACGCCTTTCATTTCATGAAATTTCTGATTTTGGAGGCGCTGATGCTGGCGGACTGCCTGCTGGCCGAGCTGCTGGCGCAATTTATCTTTAATAGACGGGGGTGACTAAGCATGGAACAGCATCTTTTCCATTTTGATGAAGCTACTCCTTTATTGTCCTTTCTGAAACAGCATCGAGAATACTTTGTCGGACATACTTTAAATGCTATATACGCATATTGCATGTATACAAAATCTATGGATGAAAACATGGTATTTCTTGCATTGGATGATTATAATATCGGGATAGAATACCTTTGGGAAAGTGATCTTTCTATCCTGATAGCGGACAAAAATGATTTTGAAGTAGATAGCGAAATTCATAACGACTCGGGTGACAAACTCGTCCATTTTCATAGCCACCTACCAGAGGTAAGCGATGTTTATTCCGATTGGTGTGTATGGACTCCTGGGATGAACCAAAAAATAGTTGACATAAAAATCGAGAGATTTTCACATGAGTTTAATTCATGTGGCGATGAAATTCGCCCTGAAGGCGGTGACTACTTTTCTACGATCCGCTTGATTCTGGAAGATGGAACAAAGCTTTGCTTCCGCGGACTGGACGCAATTACAGACGGATACATAGATGTGTGGATGGAGGATTTGCCTGCAGTAAAAAACTTGCTTGCATGCCTGAGCCTTCCAGATTTTTCCATTTATGTTCATGCTTTTTTCCGAGATATTCTGGAAGCTTCTCATCCAACCCCTGACGAGCTTGCTTCTGTTGCCATGATGTATATGAGAAAATGTGGCAATCTGTATGCTGAACAGCAAGACTACAGTTATTGTGGGTCTATCCTGAAAGAACTAATCGAAGCATTTTGCACTCATGGCATGAACAAGTATTATGTGGATGAAACAGGCAAATCGTTATTGGAGCTTTTACATGAAATCGGTCCTGTAGAAAAATGGATTACGCAATATCTATTTGATCTATAGTAGAGTAAATAGGCAGACACATAAAATCGGCGATGGATGCACCGTATGGTACGAACATCGCCGGTTTTTCCTAAAGCTGTCTGCTTTTGCTGCTTCTTGTCTTACCCTTCTTAATGAAAGCATTTCATTGATGATATTTTTGAACGGGGCAAACTCGTTGTCCCCCGCCGCGGAGTCTACATTGTCATTGATGGCAATGAAGCGCACGTTGTGTTCAGGGAATACGACCTCCGTGTAGTATCCCGTTTGCAGATAATCGCGGCCTAATCGGGAAAGGTCTTTGACGCAGACGATTCCGACTTTTCCTTCTTCCACCAGGCCAAGAAGCCTCTGGAAATCCGGACGGTTATAGTTCGTCCCAGAGTACCCGTCGTCCACGAAATACTCGCAGTTGATGAATCCCCGTTCCTTGGCAAACTGTCCCAGCAGCGTTTTCTGCGTCTGGATTGATACGCTGTCCCCGCTGTACTCATCGTCACGGCTCAATCTGCAATATAATGCGGTAATTTTGACCTGTTGTTTTAACTTTGACATATTCCATCCTTTCCAAACAACAGATCCAGATGGTTCGCAGGTTCATTATACTACAGAACGGGTCTTTTTTGGAGCCTTTTTTCATTATTTTACGGTTCCCTCTCTTCATCCTTCATCTGCTGTTCTGTTTTCAATACGAAATGACTGACATCACCTCTGCTGCCACCACCAATTCCGCCTGATAACAGTTTATTGGAAAAAGGACAAGAACACATTGAGCGTGAATTGTGTTCAAATTGAGAAAACGCATCCTGGAATCATAAACACGCCGCCCACGTCGGACAATTCTGTCCGGCATGCGCGGCGTTTTTTTTGACACTCTTTTTAACAGATCATTCACCATGTAATAGCTTTTTGCGCAACACCCTGTGGCAGTCCAACCATTTGCAGCACTGCTTCAATTTCTTGCCTTTTTTCAGTCAGCAAGGCTTCGTCACCGTCAAATGCCCTGGAGAAATAATGCAGCGAATCCCGTAAGCTGCATAGGGCTTCCTCAACATTACCAGCGGATAATTGCAGTGTTCCCTTTGCTTGCAGCAGGAATCCGTGATCATAGGAATGAGGATTCACGTCCCGGATGAGCTTTTCCGCCTTTTCCAACCCGATCAATTCCTTTTCTGGCTCGCCCATATCCCCCAGCAGCATCGCGTAATTGATGATCTGTACAAAGCAATCGTGATATTCCGTCAGATGATATTCTTCCAGGATATGCATGGCGGTCTCCATATGCTGCCTGGCCAAAGAATATTGGCCCATCATACGGTAAGTGCCGCCAATGTTGGCATTCAGATTAGAAATGAGCAGTGCGTTCTCCTCGGAAATTTCCGGAAGAACAGCCGAGGCCTGCTTCATCAACTTGAGGCTTTCCTGCGGATCATCCGTCATTTGCGCTTTGCAATCCAGAAGGAGGGCGCGGTCTTTGTCAGTTCCCTAATTATCCTTGATCCGTACTGACAATTCATGGAGGATTTTCTCCATACCACTCCGATACCGGTACTTTTCCAAGTATTGAAATGTGTCTTCCAGGAGCAGAAGGTAAAAATCCTGATCATCCTTCAGCACGTATCGCGCCGTATTGTTGACGATCTGAAAAATCAGCTGATAATCCGGCACGTCAACACCGTGAAGCTGACAGGTGAGACGCACCGGTTCCAACAGCATCTGACACCGGGAAACGCTGGTTTCCAGTTCTGCCCGGCATACCGGGCGCAGCATATTTTGCAGCGCTACCTTATTGCCAGGCAGTTGCTGTAAAAGACCCAATTCAATCAGATCATTCACGTCGTTCAAGTCCTTGAAGCCCATCCAGAATCCCAGCAGCCGCATGGGGATTCCTGCAGCCGGAACCAGCACCATGCACCGAAGGATGTCCTGCTGGGTTTCTGAAAGATTGTATAGGCCGAACAAAGCGTGAATGTGATCCTCAAAGGTGTCTTTTCGGGCTTTTCCGTCCTTGACGATCCGAATTTTGTCTTTTGATCCGATTTTCATTCCATGAAAACAGAACAAAGCAGCGGCAACTTCCGGTATCATCATGCCACGGCCAAACAAACGGGCGGCCAGTTCCACGATCAGGGTATGGTATTGCAAGAGCATCATCAGCTTGAGGAAGAAAGGACGCTTCTTTTCCGCATCGGGATAGAACCGTACCATCAACTGAAACAGCGCTTCGTCGTCGCCGATCCTGTCCACATGCAGGCTCCGCTGGCCCGGCCAGTGATTCCGCGTAGTGAGGATGATCCGGCAACGGTAATGCTGAAGGAAAATCAAAAACCGTTCTTTGATGGAACGCACGTCAAAGTTGTCGATGATCAGCAGCGTATCTTCTTTCAGCGTCCGCAGGAAACGGTCATGCCGGGAAAAGCGTGCCTCATCCGTATCGGATGGAAGATCGTCCGCGAAATACATGTCGGTAATATCCCGCCGCAAATCGCCGGAATACATGATGTAAATGATATTCGTGTATTCCTTTTTGTGTTCTCTGGCGTAAGCTTTGGCGATTTCGCTTTTCCCGATCCCCGCTACGCCTTCCAGGAAAAGAACTCGATGGCGGATCAACGCTTCATGCAGTTCCTTCAATTCCTGATCCCGTCCGCAGAAATGCGCGCAGGGCGCTGGAACCTCATTGCCTAAAATGTAGTCCCGGACAATGGGCGAAAGTGTTGTGGGGGCTGTATTTGTTTTGCGGATATCATGCGCCTGAAATGGGCGATTCATACCGAATATCAGCACGTCCGCCATAAACGCGGCTTCCTCCGCGCACGTTTCACAGGGGTAGCGGCGGCACAGTTCCTGTTTCTTCCTTTCTGATATAGAAGGATCGTGGATCAGCAGTTCATAAATCTGCTGGGTCACCATGGCGCTGTCAGACAGGGAAGGGATAATGGCGTCCTCCAGCGTGATCGCAAGCGCTTCCCGGTTTTTCGCGTCCCGCCGGTAGAACTGGCCGATGGCGGGACTGAGCCGGGCCAGGCCGTTGAGCCATCTGTTCAGAAGCCCCATGTCAAAATACACGTTGCTTTCCTCCAGATAGCTGGCGAACAGCGTTTCCACAAATTCTGTCTGGTTCTCAAAGTTTCCGTCCAGCAGATCATCGCGAATGATCTTGACAACGGATGCAAAATCGCAGCGTTCCATAGTTTTCCTTCTTCACTTCCTTTGGCAGTTCATCCCCATTATACACGAATATCCGGTATCTGTCTGCTTTTTTTCAATGTTCACTCAATTTGCGCTCAATGTGATTTTCCTTCCATTTCGATAGAATGAAGTAGCGGAGAAATCAGTACCGCCAAAAGAAAAGTGGTGCTGACCCTTTCCCATGAATCTATGAAAGGGGGGTGAATCTGTGCATGAGATCATACCCAAACAGGCTGTACCGATGGCCGCGCCTTATCAGCAAAAAATCGGTAAAGTGATTTTTCAGGTTTCCGCCTTTGGAAATCCCCAGGCGAAAGAAACCGGGCAGGAAATGATCCTGCGGATGCTGGAAAACAAGCTGACATTTGAAAAACAGGGAAAGGAGGAAGCCTGCGCATGAACGAGATTCACAGCACCAACCTTCGGCTG
>ERZ842401.7542-NODE-7542-length-11093-cov-7.524733_pt1 | contig 11093 bp, 9 predicted proteins | sample MGYA00521270_ERZ842401 | MGnify/ENA primary metagenome ERZ842401 (study PRJEB31892, sample SAMEA3878208) | bioreactor metagenome | biome: Moose rumen | place: Sweden | collected 2011-10 | study: EMG produced TPA metagenomics assembly of the PRJEB12797 data set... | reverse complement strand
AAGACCCGGATTTGGCAGAGGAAATCAAAAAGCGAATGTTCGTCTTCGAAGATATCGTCATGCTGGACGACCGTGCTATTCAGAAGGTTCTCCGCGAAGTCGATACTCAGGAGCTTTCAAAGGCACTCAAATCGGTGGATACCGAAGTTCAAGACAAAATCTTCCGCAACATGTCAAAACGAGCGGCAAGTATGCTAAAAGAAGATATGGAATTCATGGGACCAGTTCGTTTGAAGGATGTCGAAGAAGCTCAGCAAAAAATCGTTTCGACAATCCGAAGACTCGAAGACGCGGGCGAAATTGTTATCGCTCGTTCTGGCGAAGACGAACTTGTCGTATAATCATAAAACGGGGACACAATCATGGCAAGAAATTTATTTCAGCAGACATTATTTCAACCTGGTCAGTTAAAGCCGAAAGAGGGCGAATTCAAGTTGCAGCTTGTCCATGAATTTGCGCCGCCGGTAGAAGAAGTCGTGGAGGAAGTCGTTCCTGAATACACGGGACCGACTGCCGATGACTTGCGCCGTGAGGCTGAGGCTTTTAAAGCCCAGTGGGAGCAAGAAAAAGAGCAGATGCTCCTCGACGCGCAGGCAAAGGCCGACGAAATCCTTAAAAAAGCCGAAGATGCCGCATTCGCCGAAGTCAAACGGCAGACGAATCAGGCGCAGGTCGTCAAAAATGAAGCCGAGCAGAACGCTCAGGAAATAATCAAAAACGCGCAGGAAGAAGCGAGCCGCATTGTTGAGGAAGCCAAAAAAGAGCAGGAAAATCTCAAATCAAACGGCCATGAAGAAGGATTTACGCAAGGTCGCGAAGAAGGTTTTGCAACAGGAAAAGAAGAAGTTGACCGCCTTGTTGAGCGCACGCACAAAATCTTGGAAGGCGTTATGGCTCGCCGCGAAGAGATTTTGAGCGAAACCGAGCAGCAAATCGTGGAACTCGTGATTTTGATGACGCGAAAAGTCGTAAAAATCATTTCTGAAAGCCAAAAATCCGTGATTATGGCGAATGTCTTGCAGGCCTTGAAGAAGGTGAAGGGCAGGGGCGATGTCACAATCCGTGTGAACATGGACGATGTAAAACTCACCACCGATCATATTCAAGATTTCATCAAGCAGGTTGAGAATGTGCAGGGCATTACCGTTCTTGAAGATTCCAGCGTTGAAAAGGGTGGCTGTGTGGTCGAAACCGACTTCGGCGCAATCGACGCACGAATCCAGAATCAGTTGAGCGAACTCGAAACGGCAATCCTAGAAATCTCGCCGATTAAGACGATTCAGAAAAACGAAACAGTTCCTGTAGCGGAAAATTAGGAAACCACAGAGTATGAAGTATGAGGCTACTAGGTATGAGGTATGAAATGTTGAACTCATATTTCATACTTCATACTTCATATTTCGGTGCTTCATATTTGCACTTTGTGTAATCTGTGGACTAAAATAAAAAGATTCAGGGTGAATGGGATGGAGTCTTTTTTTAATAAATATTTGAATACAATCAAACAAACGGAAACGATTCTCTATACGGGGCATGTCACGGCGGTAAAAGGCTTGATTATCGAAAGCAACGGACCGCGCTCTGTCATTGGCGAAATCTGCACAATCAAAATCGCGTCTACAGGAAAAGAAGTGCTTGCCGAAGTCACGAGTTTTGAGGGAAAGACGGTCAAACTCATGCCCTACGGCGACACGACGGGCATTGAAATCGGCTGTGAGGTCGTGGCGAGCGGGCATATTCTGCAAGTTCCTGTGGGCAAAAAACTTTTGGGGCGCGTGATTGACGCGACGGGCACGCCGATTGACGGCAAAGGTCCTCTTGAAACGAACGAATTTTACCCCGTGTTGGCTCAACCTTCCGACCCGATGAAGCGGCTTCCGATTGACCGCCGCATTGTCACGGGCGTGCGTTGTATTGATTCACTTCTCACCTGCGGAAAAGGGCAGCGACTCGGTATTTTTGCAGGCTCTGGTGTGGGGAAGTCCACGCTCCTTTCGATGATTGCGCGAAACACAAACGCTGACATCAATGTAATCGGTCTTATTGGCGAACGAAACCGCGAGGTGAACGACTTTATTGAGCGCGATTTGGGCGAAGAGGGCATGAAACGCTCGGTTGTCGTGGTTGCCACAAGCGACACGCCTTCAATCTGCCGTTTGCGCGCCGCCTATGTCACCACCGCGATTGCCGAATATTTTCGCGATCAGGGAAAAGATGTCATGCTTATGATGGACAACATGACGCGATTTGCCCACGCTCAGCGAGAAATCGGGCTTTCTACGGGCGAGGCTCCTGCCCAGCGCGGCTATCCGCCGAGTGTGTTCGATTTGATTCCGAAATTGCTTGAACGGGCGGGAACGGGCGAAAAAGGCTCAATCACCGCGTTTTACAATGTGCTCGTTGACGGCGACGACATGGACGAGCCGATTACCGACAAAGTGCGCGGTACGCTCGACGGTCACATCGTGTTGAGCCGTGCGCTCACCCAGCAGCGGCATTACCCCGCAATCGATGTGTTGCAGTCAATCAGCCGTCTTTCGCGCCGAGTGTGTGGCAGGGAGACTTTAAAAGCCGCTACAAAAATCAGCCGACTCATCGCAATTTACGAAGATAACCGCGACATGATTAGCGCGGGCGTGTACCAAAAGGGCGCGAATGCCGAAATCGACCTTGCAATCGACAAGCACGCCGCCATTGAAGAATTTTTGTGTCAGGAAGAAGACGAGCCGTGCACGATTGAAGACACGCTCCAAAAAATGGCAGCACTCGCCGAAATTGAAATTCCCGAAGAAGAATATGTCGAAAATCCCGCACTTTACCGAAAAACGGTCGCGCAGCTTGTCCGCGAACATAAAGAAGAGAATGTCGAAAACGCGAACGAAAAGGCGAGCAATGCTTTTGACTCGAACCTCGCCCCGCAGATTTCGGCGATTAGCGATGTGGCGGATAAACTCTAGCCTATGAAGAAATTCAATTTTTCGCTGCAAAAAGTGCTTGATTTCCGCGAGTTTGAGAAAAAACAGGCTGAGGCTGAGCTTGGAAAGGCGGTCGCCGAGGAAACGAAAATTCAGGACACGCTCGATTTGATAGCACAGGCGCATGTTTCCACGGTGAGGGCGGCGGATTCCACGCATGATGTGTCGGAACTCTTTGCGGCGCAGAATTATTTCCGTCTTTTGAATCAGCGGAAGGAAGAATCGCTTACCGCTCTTGCTCAGGCGCAGGTCATCACCGAAGAAAAGCGAGATGCAATGCGCGAGGCGATGAAAAACTGCAAGGTGCTTGAAAATCTCCGTGACAAGCGAAAATCCGACTGGAAAAAGGCGAATCAAAAAGAAGAAGAAAATCAGATTGACGATATTGTCACGGCAAAATATGGAGATAGACCCTGAAATAAATTAAGGTGACATAAGGAATCAAAATGAAAGAACGGTCGGAACGGCTCAAAACAATCAAAAAACTCATAAAAAACAACCGAATCGAAAGCCAAGAAGAATTATTAAAAGAACTCACGAAAGAGGGCTTCGATGTTACGCAGGCAACGCTCTCGCGCGACCTCAAATTGCTCAAAGTGGGGAAGGTGAGCGACGGGCATGCGGGCTATGTCTACACGCTCCAGAGCGATGAGGATAGGGGCGAGAGCGAGCAGATTTTCGTGCAGGATTTTTTGCGCGGCTATGTAAGCATCGACTGGAACGCGACCACGGTTGTGATAAAAACATTCGGCGGACATGCCGATGCGGTGGCGAACGCGCTCGACTGCCTGAACCTTGACGAAATTTTGGGCACGGTTGCCGGCGACTCGTGCGTGTTTGCGGCGTTGCGGGCGGGAGTTACGGGCGAAGATTTCATGAAAACGCTCAAAAAGCACATTCCCGACTTGGAAGAAGAATAAAATTCCTTTAAAAAGAAAAATTTCTCGCTTTCTTAAAAATCATGGGTTATAATAAATTCCATGAACAACATCTCTTTAACATTTACCGATGGAAAAAAAATCGAAGTTTCTGCCCGTGTCCGTGGCAAAGATATTTTAGATAAGCTTCCGCCGCATGAAGGCACGCTTGTCGCACTCAAAGTGAACAACAAGGTTGCCTCTCTCTGTCGCCCGATTCGTGTTTCAAGCCGAATTGAAGGCGTGTACCTTGCTTCAAAAGAAGGCGCGTATGTCTACCGCCGTTCGCTTTCGTTCATTTTAACGGCGGCGGCGCACAAACTCTTCCCGAAAGACCGTCTTCTTATCGGGCACAGCTTGGGCTATTCGTACTATTACACACTCGACCGCGAAAACCCGATTACAAGCGAAGAAATTGCCGCGCTCAAAGCGGAAATGCTCAAAATTGTCGAAAAAGACATTCCGATTACCACGCAGCACATTTCGTACGAAGAGGCGATTGAGTCATTCCAAAAACTCAACATGCCGGAAACCGCCAAGCAGCTGCAATATCGCTGCTCGGACTATGTGCTTGTCAACTCGTTCAATGATGACGCAAACAAATTCTGCGACATTTACTTCGGCTCGCTCGTTGATTCGACGGGTGTATTAAAAGTGTTTGACTTACAGCAGTATGACGAGGGCTTTTTGCTCCGCTTCCCCACCGCCGAAAAACCAGAGGAAGTTGCTTCGTTTGAGGATTTGCCCAAAATTTTCGCGATTTTCAAACGCTACAAAAAATGGGGTAAACTCGTCAATGTCACTTCTGCCGCCTCACTCAACGAAATCGTTTCGCGCAAAAAAATCAATGACTTCATCGACATCTGCGAAACCTACCAAATGCAGAATTATGCTTCGGTCGCAAAGCAGATTCACGACCGCGGGAATGTCAAAGTCGTTCTGATTGCAGGTCCGTCTTCTTCGGGCAAAACTACTTCCGCGTTCAAAATGGCACTTCACTTGCGCTCAATCGGCTACACGCCCAAAACAATCAGCTTGGATTCCTACTATGTCGGGCGCGACAAAAACCCGAAGGACGAAAACGGCAATTACGATTACGAATGTTTGGAAGCACTCGATGTTGATCTTTTGAATCAGAACTTAATCGATTTGTTCGCAGGGAAAGAAGTCGAGATTCCGTGCTACAACTTTGATTTGGGGCAGCGGTACTACACGGGCGAAAACAAAATGAAGCTTGCCGCCACCGACATTCTCATTATCGAAGGAATTCACGGGCTTAACGACAAGCTCACGCCGCTCATTAAACCCGAATACAAGTTCAAAATCTATCTTTCGGCTCTCACCCAGCTCAATTTTGACGACCACAACCGCGTTCCCACGAGCGATAACCGCCTTATCCGCCGAATCGTGCGCGACGCAAACTTCCGAGGAAAGAGCGCGGCGGGAACAATCGGCATGTGGGATTCTGTTCAGCGTGGCGAGCGGCTTCACATCTTCCCGTTCCAAAACTCAGCCGATGCGGTTTTAAACACGGCGTTGGATTATGAGCTTCCCGTTTTGAAGATTTACGCTGAGCCAAAGCTTCGCGCGGTAAAACCGACCGAGCCTGAATATACCGAAGCGTGCCGCCTTTTGAATTTCCTCTCGCACTTCAACGCGATTTCTTCGGACTATGTTCCCAAGCAGTCGCTCGTGCGTGAGTTTATAGGTGGAAGTTCGTTCAAATATTAAGAAGTGAGGAGTTAGGAAGTAGGAGTGAGGAATTATAAAACTTCTCACTCCTCATTTCTCACTCCTAATTCAACTCAACATAGGTTTTTCCAAATCCGCCGTCTTCGGGGCGAGCGTAATAGAATGATTTTACGCCGGGGTAGTTTGAAAGGTAATCCTGCACTGCCTGTTGCAGAATGCCGTTTCCCTTGCCGTGAATCACGCTGAAAGACTTGAAGCCCGTCATGGCGCACAAATCGAGCTGCTTTTGGAGCGCGTGAATCGCTTCTTCCTCGCGCATACCAAGCAAGCGAAGTTCAAAGACGGGGCTTCCGTTTCCGCTCTCGCTGTTGAGTTCCACCGTGTAGTCGGCAAAGCCTGTGCGGGCGGGCGCGATAAGCTGCATGTCCTTTTGCTTTACGCTCATGCGGATTGAGCCGAGCTGCACGAGCCACACGCCTTTCTTTTCTTCGCGGAGGAGCGTTCCCTTTGAGCGGGTCGCGCCTACGAGCACATCCGCGCCCTCACAGAATTCAAATTTCGGCTTGGGGGCATTTTTTGCGCGGGGCGCGAGATTGAACACTTCTTCGTCAGTGTAGGTCGCTTTTGCCGTTTTGAGTGCTTCTTTGTTGCTGATTTTTTTCTTCGTCTTTTTGTTTGAAGCAGTGCGGTTTTCTGAAGATTTTGAGAGTTTCATGCCGTTTTCAAGCACGATTTCTTCGTTTTCGATTCGCTCGCGAAGGGCTTTTTCTTCTTCTTCGAGTTTTTCCTTTTCTTCTTCAAGCGCGATTTCTTGCAACTCCACATCTTCGGTCAAATCATCGATGAATTTCCGCATTTTGAGCGTTTTTTCACGCGTGATTTCGCCCTCACGGAGTTCGCGCACGAGATTTTCAAGCGTTTTCCTCGTTTCGCGCAAGAATCGGGATTCGTCTTTGCTTTCCCGTTCTTTCAGCTCGTTTTCTTTTTGGCGGAGACGCAAATCTTTTTGTTCAAGTTTGAGAAGCTTTTCGCTCTGTCTGTTTTCTTTGTCGGCGAATTCTTTTTCGCGGCGGTCAAGTTCCGCGTGTTTTTGCGTTAAGCCCCGAATCAAGGTTGAGACATCTGCCTGCTGATTCGTGAGATATGATTTTGCCTTTGCGACGATTCCGTTCGGAAGACCCGACCGTTTTGCGATGTCGAGTGCGTGGCTTTCGCCGGGAACGCCCATCACGATTTTGTATGTGGGGGCAAGCGATTCTGCGTTGAATTCCGCGCTCGCGTTGATGCACGACGGCGTGGTGTAGCCGTAGTTTTTAAGGCTTCCGTGGTGCGTGGTGACGAGAACGAAGGCTTTTTTTGCGATGAGACTGTCCAAGCACGCCATTGCAATCGCACCGCCTTCCTGAGGGTCTGTTCCGCCGCCGAATTCGTCAAGAAGGACAAGAGAATGTTCGTCCGCGTGTTTGACTGCCGCCGCAATGTTCTTCATGTGCGCGGAAAATGTTGAGAGCGAGTTGTCGATTGACTGGTCATCGCCGATGTCAGCAAAAATCGCATTGAAAACGGGAAGCCTCGTGCCGTCTGCGGCGGGAATCGGGAAGCCCGACTGATTCAGCATGGAAAGAAGCGCAAAAGTTTTGAGCGTGACGGTTTTTCCGCCCGTGTTCGGTCCCGTGATGATGAGGATATTTTTTCCTGAGAGCCATTTGATGTCAATCGGAACGGCTTTTTCGCCCAAAAGCGGATGCCGTGCCTGCAACAAAAGCGAAGGATTTTCTTCTGAGAGGTCGCAGTGCTGTGCGTAGGTGCAGAGATTTTCTGCTCCCCAGCGGGCGGCGGCGTAGGTCGTGTCAAAGAGCGTCATCGTTTTGAGCGCGGATTTTAGCTCACCGTAGAGCGGGTGAAGGAGCGCGGTCGTTTCTTTGAAGATTTTGCGCGTTTCTTGTGCGAGGCGGGCTTCTTCTTGCAAAAGCTCGTTGTTTTTCCGCACCACTTCTTCTGGCTCGATAAAAAGCGTCTGCCCCGAAGAAGAAACCTCGTGCACGATTCCAGAAATGCGGTTGCGCTGGCTCGCCTTTACCGCAAGCACCTGTCGGTCGGCACGGAAGGCGGGCACATTGCTTTCAAGCACCGAATTGAGCGTTGAGTCGCTCGTGTATTTTTTGAGCGCGGCTTTGATTTCCGCATTGATTTGGGCGATTTTTGAGCGAATTTCCCGCAGAATCGGCAAATCTTTCAGCTCGCCGTTCTTGTCGATAATGCGCGAGATGGTGTTTTGCGTTTGTTCGAGCGCAGAATAGGGGAGCGTTTCTGCCACATCGAGAAGATTTTTAAGCGAAAGCTCGGCAGACGACAGTTTAACTGCTGAATACACAGAAAGCGCAGAGTCGGCGAAGAGCATGAGCGAATACAGTTGCTCCTGTTCGAGCGTTGTCCCCTCCGCCTGCAAGAGTTTTACGAACGAAGCAATTTCGCCCCAACCCTGCAATCGAATCGGATTTTTTGACTGAATTGCCCGCTGCCACTGCGAGGAAAGTGTTTTGAGTCGGTTGATTTCTTCAATCTGTTCGCGCGTGAACGGTTCTCGCTTTAAAAGCGCGTTTTTTCCCTCTTCGCTCACGCAGAAGCCCGCAATCTCGTCTCGGATTCGGTAATAGTCTAATTGTTCAAGTGTTTTTCTGTGCATACAATTTCGCTCACTACTATAGCACATCTTGGCAGAAAGAAAAACACGGGCTAAGATAGACACATGTGCCATGCGATTCTTTCTCTTGTTTCTTTGCTCGCTCTTTCCGCGGTTTTTGCCGTGCAGAATATTTTCTTGCTCACTTCCGCGCCGATTGTCTTTTTGTACGAGACGCTTGGGGCGGCTGAACTGTATGCGAGCGCGTGCTTCTTGTATTTTTCGCTCCGGTTTTTTGAAGAAAAGCGCGATGCAGAAATCCGCTGGCTGTTTCCGAAAGTGTTTTCCGTGACGGTTTTCTATTCGCTTGCCGTGCTTTTGAATTGTGACTTTAATTCTCTTGCCGTCCTTACTTCGCTCGTCTGTTTTTTGTTTGCCTGTGCGGGCTGTTCGTGCGTTCTCTTTGCGTTTGCGTTCAAAAAAGCCGTTCCTCAGTTTCCCCAATCGAATTCTGAATTTTCTCTGTTTTCTGCCCGTGAGTGTGAAGTCATAGACCTCATTTTGCAGGGAAAGACCACGCAGGAGACCGCCGACTGTCTTTTTATCTCACTTGCCACGGTAAAAACGCATCTCCAGCACATTTATGACAAGGCGAATGTCCGAAATCGCGCTGAACTTGCCCGTTTTGTGCAAAATCATCCGAACGGCTGACGGCTTTTCTCAAAAAATCATTCCTTTTCCCGATAGTGCGCCGCGATTTTTTAGCGGATACTGAAAGTGTCCGAGTGACAAGGAGATTCCGCTATGAAAAAAATCCGTAACATCCTGCCGTTTTTGGCTGTGCTCGTGCTTTTGTTTGGCTCGGTGGCTCTTTCTCGCCTGATTCATACGAAGCTTGAGAATTTTTATCATGTGAACACTGCCCCCGACAAAAACGGTGAGATTCATACCATTCAGTTGTTCGATTCCATTTCTTCCGTGATGATAATCGACTTTGACAACCACACCAAGAAAAAGCAGCTTCCGCGCGAAGAATACGAGTACGACAAAAGCACCACCCGTCTTATGCTCAAAAATCCGCTCCCGTTCAAAAATCCCGTGATTCATATTGAAGGAATCGCAAGCCAACCCGAAACTTTTTTTCTGCATGATTTTGAGGGCACTCGTGAGGATTTGCTTGTACTCTTGCGTGACCGTGAGGCAATCGAGCAATATGAATATTCCTACGACAGCACTACGCGACTTCTCACTTTCCGAAACGACATTCACCCCGAAAACGACGGGAATTTCATCATCACCTACAAGACGAAGGACGGCGAATTGCATTCGTTCGGAAACTGGGGCAAAAAAGACGGGGACAAACTCGCGGAATTGCAGAACAACTGGCTTTCAAAAATCGAAAACACGAGCATTCCCGTGATGAAAGAGCGGAACGGCGTTTCAAACAGAAAACTGAGCCGTGAAGTGGGATTTAAAATCAATCTTCCCAAAGGAAATTCGACCTTTCTCTGCGAAACGATGGAAGAAAACAAGAAAAAAATTTCCGTGATGCGCTGGTACGACGAACTCGGCGCAACGATTGAGTGCAAGCCCACTCCTTTTGAGCGCGTGGAAGCACAGAATCAGATGTTCGTGCGCGACTGGGAAACCAATGGCACCTATTACCGCCTCACGGGCGAAGTTGAAAAGAAGGATGAAATCGAGCGGTTTTTAGAAAAACACTAATTTTCAATTTTCCGTTTTCAATTTTCATTTTTTTTTAATCTTCCCACGAACCTGTTCTGATTTCCTCGCGGATTCGCTTGAAGCTTTCAAAGCGCTCCTCGCTGATGACGCCTGATTGCACGGCTTCGAGGATTTTGCAGCCCGGCTCGCGGTCGTGCTTGCAGTTCGTGCCGAATTTGCAAGTTCCGACGAGTTTTTCCATTTCGGGAAAGTAGAGCGCAAGGTCGTCCGCCTCGATGTCGTTCAAGACGAAGCGGCGCACTCCGGGCGTGTCGATAATTGAAGCGTAGGCATTTTGCACGCCGCCGACGATTGACTCGTTCAAGTGGATGTGCATGAGCGTACCTTTTGTGGTGGTGTGCGAGCCTTTTCCGTATTTGCGGCTTAAGCTTCCCGTTTTTAAAACGCAGGAATTGTCCAAAACATTCACGAGCGAGGATTTTCCGATTCCCGACTGACCGACAAGTGCGCTCAGTTTGCCCGTGATAAGCTCGGCAAGCTCCGGCAATCCTTCCCCTGTTTTTGCCGAAATGCGAAGAACTTTGTAGCCCACTTCTTCCCAGATTGAAAGGCGGTTCTGAAAATCAGGCTCCTGTGCTTCGGGCAAATCGTATTTGTTTACGACGATAATCGGCGTGAGGTTCTGGTATTCTGCTTGGACAAGCTCGCGGTCAATGAATCGCGGGCGGAATTCCGGTTCTCCCGGCGTGGTAACAAGAATGATGTAATCAAGATTTGCGGCAAGAAGCTGTGGGGCGCGCCCTTTGACATTCCAGCGGATAAAGGCATTTGTGCGCGGAACAAGTGACAGAATCTGCCCCTTTTCGTCCTCAGAATCTTCAAGTTCGACTTGGACGCGGTCTCCCGGGGCGAGTGGATTGTAATAACGGGCGTCGAGTTTGAGCCGTTTGCTTTTGAAAGAACACTGCCGTACTATGTGATTGCTGTCGTCGTCAGTGTCGTCACATTCTATTTCGAAAATATTGTTGCTTCCGCTTAAAACGGTGCCTTCTAATTGCATATTCTTTTATTGTATGGGAGAAATTTAGAATTTGCAAGGGAGAACTTATTCCTAAAAATATTCACCGCACGGAACGATTTCAAATTTTTCATTGCTGTCCAATTAACTTAGAAAAGTCTTTTTAAAAGTTAAGATCCTTG
>ERZ842401.7539-NODE-7539-length-11096-cov-3.615796_pt1 | contig 11096 bp, 13 predicted proteins | sample MGYA00521270_ERZ842401 | MGnify/ENA primary metagenome ERZ842401 (study PRJEB31892, sample SAMEA3878208) | bioreactor metagenome | biome: Moose rumen | place: Sweden | collected 2011-10 | study: EMG produced TPA metagenomics assembly of the PRJEB12797 data set... | reverse complement strand
GTCTCAAAGGACGGCAAAATTAGACCATTGAAAAATTATCTGCGGATTTTAGGTTAAAAAGACTTTTAATTGCTATATTAAGAAAAACGAAACCTGGTTCTAACTTGTCAGAAGAAAGTATACCTGTCCTTTCTAAACTGAAGATATTAGACCAAGAACTTTGCTTAAAATATTCCAAATATTGATTCCAATCATTGCCTGTATTCCATCGCAGTCCTCCAAAGAGTGCCACAATTATACACAAAGTTGCAAGTATATAGAATTTTGTATTCTTCTTACAGAAGAACTCTAATAGACATGACCCGAATATAGTGAGTTGTATGGTCCAGTATATTTCCATTATGACATAATCTTTAAAAAACTCATAGATACCTTTTTATTATGAGAGAGTTTATAATTCACACGCTCCCAATTTATCTCCGTATCCTCAAACTTAATACCTGTTATTTCAAAAAGTGATTGAATCCTTGAATTGCCTCGTCTAATATTGCCACAATAGTGAAATTGCTTTTCGAAAATAATAGAAAATACTGTTCCATGATAGCTATCTGTAATCACATAGGCTGCATCATGAATAGATAAAAGCCATTCTGTTATTGATAAGGTTGTTTCAGAAAGACCAGCTATTATCACTTGAAGATTTAATTCCTCAGATTTCCTTTTTATATAAACCTTGATTTCTTCTGTCATATCTAAAACATAACAGAAGATTTTACCCTTGGTAGGTTCTAATAAAGTCGTACCTTCACACAAATCTTCCCACTCGAACTTATCCAGTAATAAGGTGGGATCTAAACATACGGATACACCAGCAGCATGGCATCCCATTGATTCTAGAATTCTTAATGCTAAGCTCTCTCTCACTGATACAGAATCAAAAGAAGAAAATAGTTTCTTAAAATCATCGTATTCTTCTCTGTTATATTCTGAAGAATCAATACCAAAAGAAACAGCATATGCAATTCTCTTAACATGTTCTCCTTTTGTAAATTCCAAAAGAAAATTTCTCCATCCAATAGATCCACACATACTTTTCCGCCATACTTGATCACTACCTACCACATATGCATCAAACTTATCTTTAGTTTCATTTATAACATCGTTAATTGAATAGCATTTTTTTGTATGCTTAATATACTTATTATAAAAAGGCAGAACATTTTCAATTCTTTTTTCATCCTGCCTATTTCTATAAAATTCTTCGTTTATATGAATATCCCTATGAAGCAAATATCGAAGGATAAAACGTTTGGGATATGAATATGGCTTCTTATACCAAGGAAGAGTCCATTTAGATTCTATGTCTATATGAGTAACATCATGCCCCATATTCTGGAGAACCTTCATCAAGGCGTATCTCTGAAGATTCCCTCCATAATTATTATCAACTGGCAGATTTAATATTGCTATCCTCATTCTACAATCATCTTCTTAATAAGAAACATTCACTATCACCTTGACATCATGCTCCCTTACAGTTTTCCTTACAGCATCGATGTCGGTAATATCGAGGATGGTTGTCTCCTGTCCTTCCAGCTCCACCACATCCGTAAAGATGTAATTATCCTTTGAACCTTTGGTCACTATACGCATTTCATTGCCAAGCTGACCATTGGCACCTGTCACAAGAATATTCATAAGTTGGGATTGCCTGTACGTTTAACTTCATCTATCACCTGCAAAAGATACCGGCCATACTGGTTCTTCAGCATAGGTTGGGCCAACTCCCGCATCTTTTCTTCATCTATCCAGCCTTTTCGGTAAGCAATGCCTTCGAGACAGGCGACTTTCAACCCTTGACGCTTCTCTATGACCTCGATATAAGTAGATGCTTCTGCCAAGGAATCATGGGTACCTGTGTCAAGCCATGCAAAGCCACGACCTAAGGTCTGGACTTTCAGATTGCCATCCTTAAGGAATTCCTGATTGACGGTTGTAATCTCCAATTCGCCACGGGCAGAGGGCTTGATATTCTTGGCTACCTCCACAACTTTATTTGGGTAGAAATAGAGACCAACTACAGCATAGTTGCTCTTCGGCTGCTCTGGCTTCTCTTCGATACTCAGGCAATTACCTTCCTTATCGAATTCTGCAACGCCGTAACGTTCAGGATCGCTTACCCAATAGCCGAATACTGTAGCCTTATCGTTCTGCTCTGCATCCACTACAGCTTTCTTCAACAAGGCACTAAAGCCATTGCCATTAAAGATGTTATCTCCGAGTACTAGGCATGCAGAATCATTTCCAATGAACTTCTCGCCAATGATAAATGCCTGAGCTAATCCATCAGGTGAAGGCTGCTCTGCATATTCAAATCTTACGCCGTAGTCACTGCCATCGCCAAGCAGGCGTTTGAAGCTTGGAAGGTCGTATGGTGTAGAGATAATCAGAATCTCACGAATACCAGCCAACATCAATACAGATATCGGGTAGTAAATCATCGGCTTGTCAAAGATAGGAATCAGTTGCTTAGAGATTCCCTTGGTGATAGGATATAGTCTCGTACCACTACCACCTGCTAATACTATACCTTTCATATTACTCTTAAGTTAAAGGAAAGGAGGCTACACTTGCCTCAGGAAGTTGCCCAAATCCTTTTGGCAAGTGCATTCTCCAAAGTCATTTATACAAATCAACTTAAATGTTAAATGGACTATCAAAATCTTTCAGATGTGGATGCTTCGTGTCCTTCTCACTCAGAATTGCCTTTTCTATGGGTATTCGCCAGTCTATGTTCAGTGAATCATCCAAAATACAGATACCTCCATCAGCCTCTGGATGGTAGAACTCATCGCATTTGTATTGGAAGATAGCCGTCTCAGAGAGAACTGCAAAGCCATGAGTGAACCCCTTGGGAATAAAGAACTGACGATGGTTATTCTCTGTCAGTTCCACGGCCACATGCTGGCCGTAAGTGGGGCTGCCCTTTCGGATATCCACAGCCACATCGAGCACTGTGCCCTTAACACAGCGAACTAACTTGCTCTGAGTGAATGGTGGGCGCTGGAAGTGCAAGCCTCGCATCACTCCGTAGGATGATTTACTCTCGTTGTCCTGAACAAAAGTTATAGGACATACCTTCTCATCGAACTCCCTCTGGGAGAAGGATTCGAAGAAGTAGCCACGCGCATCTTCAAATATACGGGGCTCGATGATTACTACGCCGTCTATGGCGGTCTTGATTATGTTCATATGCTTGGTTCCTCACACAGAGGAGGATTATTTTAAGGTCACACAGAAATCACGGATATCACAGAAAACGGCCTTTGGCCTTGAAAGGTCACACAGATTGCACAGATGACACAGATTTATTATGCGGCGAGTAATCTAAAGTTTCATTACCTTAAAGTACCAGTTACATTAGCCCTGAGTGTATGATATACTAACATCAAAATCACTCGAGAGGTGTACAATGAGATAGCTATTGTCATCAGCATATGAATGTACAAATGTACATCGTATACTTAGCTATTCACTTGTCATAATTAAAGCTTTTGTTTTTCACGAAGTGGTTTAATTCTTACCGCTCCTGCACGGGCAGGCATTTCGCTGCTTGCACAGTGAAGGTATCCAGAACACTGATGTGATGAATAAACAGGTCCGTGCTTGCTTAACCAGTAAACAAGTGCATTGCAAGGATGCTTTACTGTACCGGCAGAGGATATATAACTCTTCTTTGGATTCAGCGCGTCGATCAACTTGGTGTTCATATTCCTCTTGCTGCCATGATGGGGCACTTTCAACAAATCCACATTGCGGAGCCACTTGTATTTGTCAATCATCATCTGAATACTTGTAGTATTAGCATCACCAGCGAAGAGCAGTCGCTTGCCATCACCTGGTTCATAAAGGAGAATCAAACTACTGGCATTAAACGGAGATGAATCCTCTTCGCCGTCAATCACACTCTTCGCTTCGTCGTCACTAATCTGGAAAGCAGTATCGTATTTATTTTTGTCACTCTCATCGTAAGTCTGAACACCATACTCCTCTATCATCAGTTTGGCAGATTCGAGGTAGTAATCCTCTGTGGGTCCAACTACAGAGATGGGTAACTGGGAATGCTTGATACCGTCTATAACATGCCGCACCACAACTTTACGTTCTATAGCCAGATCTATGAGATTCTTAGTCTCATCGTCAGACTTGCACCACATCTTACGCAATGCGTTGATGGCATTCGCCCTATTGTGATATTTCTTAATGTCTGTTTCGTCCATATAGTATGCAGGATCAGACAGCCAAAGTTCTTCTATGGTGATGTCTTCATCCTCAAGCAGTTCGAAGAAACCGTCCTTGTGATCGCTATCCGGGTGTGTGCAGATGGTGAGATCGATGTAGTTTGTGTCGAAATACTTTTTGATATGTCGCTTTATTTTTGCACCATCACCAATGTTTCCGGCATCGATGACAATGACAAACTGCTCATCACCAATAAAATGCCTGATAATGATGGCATCAGCATCTCCTACAGGCAAAAGTTCATATTCGTATTTCATGAGTCACGATTTTGCTTAAGATATTCTATGAGCACTTCACGGGCATAGTAATAGCCGCGCTCCTTGAAACGCCTCCAGCAAATATACCAGATTGGAATTATCAGATATACCCGCCAGTCCGAAGAAGAAGAAACGATAAGGGCGACTGTCACAAAAGTCACCGCAGTGAGCAACACACGTGAGAATACATAGTTGGCATTAAAGACTGGAACGCGACAGTCTTTATTCCCATTGGAATAACTCATGGCACGGCCAAACATCTTGCCTATAGAGGCGTTGGGGTCATTTAACTCAGCTTTCAACTTTTTGATTGCTTCTTCTCCATCGTAGAAACGGATTTTATCGGTTCCTGTATATTCCTTACCTTCCTTCAAAGTCAGGAGGTTGTTGGACGGCATACCACCTATAGTCTTGTACCAAAAACCTTCCATCATACTGCTGACAGCATTTATGACATAGCCTAAAACATAGGCGGCTGCAATATAGGCTACAGCATAGTCCTCATTGTAGTCAATACCCAAGGCATACAGATATGCCATCATAGTAAAGTAACCCACTATGATGTTGGAAAGAAGGTCGTAGTACTTGAATTCCATAATTGAGTTAGTTCCAAACTTCTTTCAAACCATCTTTCCAAGCTGGGAAGGGAGGGTTTGAATTAAGTTCGTTGTACATTTTTATATTCTTGTTAACCATTAGCATCACCTTGTCAATGACCTCCTTTGTAATGCAGGCATACATTGGAAGGTCTTCATCAACAGGGATGGTCATGCCGAAGCCATGATACGACGGGCCATCATTATGGGCAGTTTCGAACTCGTAGACTCCGTCTTTGTCTTCGCCTGTCATCACGGCATAGAGCTTGGGGCAGTTCTTGGCTATTCTCGGCATCTGGACAGCTGGATTCTGCAAGCGCTCGAAATAGCGACCCCAGTTTACAAAGAGCATGGCTTCGCCTTTTGCCTGATGCAACATGTGGATAATCATATAGAGGCCTGGCTTCAGTTTGAATATGAATTCAAGACTCTCTTTGCGGACGCAGAGGGTCAGATTGGGGGTCTCATAGTGGAATGAGGCACCGGCCGTAGTAGATAAGAGTTTACGCATCTTGAGAATTAATATATAGTTCCATTGAGCTTCAACCACCTGATAACGAGCAGTTTAGGCTGCCATTCTGACCTTCGATGTAATTTAGTGAGCTAGGGTATACCAACTTTATATAATAATAAAGGTTTATCTACCCGATGAACATTTTTTCTATATGGAAGTTCGCGTATATATAAATCACAAAATCACGTGATGTCTTATAAGGTATTGTCACACAGACAAATAGAGAGGAATTACAATATCACACAGAAATCACGAAAATCACAGAAAAGGCCTTTGGCCTTGAAAGGTCACACAGATGACACAGATGATACAGATTTCACAGATTTATTATGCGACGAATAAGCTAAAGTTTCATTACTTTAAAGTACCAGTTACATTATGAGTAAGTACCGGTTACATTATAACTAAATGTAGTTTGTGTCTTAACCTCACTGAATCGTTGGAAATGCCGATAAACACTGCGTTGTAGGGAGTGAGGTTATGATGAATTAACCTCACTTGTAACCTCACTTTAATCTCACTCTGACATACCTGATTTCATTTGAAACAATGAGGTTGGAGTGAGGTTAAAGTGAGGATAAATAAAGTTATCTCACTTCCTGGATTGCCTTTATACAAAGGGAATGCAGGGGATTTAGTGAGGTTAAGTATATATTATATGAGAATACTTCTGAACTGAAGAGAGAACGTACTTCGATGCATCGTTGATTACGGTTCTCCCTTATGGGGCACACAGAAAGCACTGAAATCACAGAAAGACGGCCTATGGTCTTGAAAGAAATGTCAAACTTCAAAAGACTCAACAAATTTTAGCGATTCAATAACCCTTCGTGTATGAAACGACAATTGGTCGTAGGTCTTGTATGCTTTAAGTTGCAATATAGCGGCCTCGGCACTCAAAACACCGCTCTCGAACAAGTTGACTGTAGTGAAGACCTTATCATTAGCCACAGGTCCTTGCACCAAGTCATAGTCGTGCTTGCGGGACTTGCGGCAGTCGGTGACAAAATAGAGCCACGACTCGTCTGCACCGTTGAACAGACGGATATTCAAATCAGGACTCTCAAGCAGCGTCTCGTCAAACTCATAGACACTGACAACAGCGCGACGAGCCTCTTCACGTTCTTGCTTGATATGTGCCCAACGGACAGCCTGTTCATAATTACTTGTGGTATAGAATCCCTTACCAAAATCGGCATTGGAGCGACCAGGACGAAGTGAGGGCTTCCTTACTGCTACTGTTGAACCATGATATAGTCTGATCATCTCTTTCTCCTGTTAATAAACCGCTGGATATCATCCAGCACATATTCCATTCCTTGAGTATGAAGCAAATCGTAGTTACTCGTAACATACTCGTCAGCTCCTGACTCTTTGAAAATCACCCACGCACGAATACCACTTATCCGCTTACGGGTGGCATAGTTCTCCAGACAATAGGTATAGAACTCAAACACTTCTTTCGGCACCACCTTCTGCTGGCGGATGCGCCGGAGTTCAAACTCCTCGTAGAGCGCCTCGGTACTGAGATACCACCACTTGGCTTCTTCGTCATACAACCGCTCATACATCGGATTGACATAGATGTACACCAACGCATCATCCAGCGAGATACGCTTCACCCGCGAAACATACTCCGCTAAATGCGCTATCTTGATTGGTATTATGTTCTCTTCGTATACACCCATTGTCACTTTTGCTTTTGCAAATATACAACTTTCTCAGCTATCCTACTGCAAAACATTGAGTTATTTAACGTTTATTGAGATTCTAATGTCACACAGAAAGCACAGAAATCACAGAAAGACGGCCTTTGGCCGAAAAGGTCACACAGATGGCACAGATGACACAGATTTGTTTACAATCTTATCTCATGGAAAAGCCTCTGCCTCACGGCAGGGGCTTTCTTGATTTTATTGGAATATATTTACGGGTGGTAAATATCTACATTGGTAGAGGAAAGGCGGTCTACGGTTTGGGGCGACGGGCCTTTATACTCTTGATGATGGAGAGATAACGCCGGATGATGTCGGAACCGTCCGGGTGAGTCCGATGAAATTCCTTGACTGCCGTGCGCCACTTGGCATTCCGCGTGGCTATGAACAAGGCGATCATCAAGTAGGCTTCAGAGACACTCGCCGGCACATCGTGACCGCCGAGCTGCTCCATAGCCTTCTCCATCAGGGTCTCACGCTTCTTCTTATGGTACGACAGACAAGCACAGACGAGCTGGAGAGAAAGGAAGCGGGCCTGCTCTCCGGCATCCTCGACATAGACCTTGTCGTAGGTAGACAGACGGCGCAGACGGGACTTGTCTTTCTGAGACAGAGCGTCGTCACTTCTGCTGCCCACCTGATGGTTCAGGATGTCGATGATCTCCTCCTCGAAATTGGCAATGGGATTCTCGCACAGCAGACGGCCCTTGCCGGCATCCTCAAACAGCACGTCGCCAACCTTGATGTCCTTGAACTTGATGCTCTTGGTGCGACCGAGGATATTCACGCCGATGGTCATCGTGGCACGACCGTCGCGGATGCGGATCTTGGAGATATGACCGTGCTTGCCCGTCCAGGGCTCCATCTGGAGGATCACTTTGTCGCCTTCGGAAAACTCGTCGAGCGGCTGGTCGATGGAGAACTGCAGATGGCTGTCCTCGAAGGTTGCTATCAGCTGGTGCATCTCAGCATCGCTGATGGTGACCTCCCGGCGGTTGGTGTCACGATAGTAATGCAGATGGATCCTGCCCTGGCGGTTCCATGCTGACTGCACGATGTCCCTCACCCTTTCTCCCGATGCCTGAATGAACACGAAGCAGCGCATGTCGTTGCGCAGGGCGTTCTTGTCGTTCAGGGGGTCGTAGCCCTTCTGATCGTATTCCGACTGTTCCTTCTCGAAGGAAGAAACAGTAGGCATATAAAGATAAGGTATATAGAACTTATAGGGCGGAAGAGCGTCCTCACCCTGCCGGAACAGGCCTTCGCTGTCACGCTGCAGCAGGATTTCTATCTGCTGCGGATTCAAGTGATGCATCACATACCACGATGCGCCCCGATTGCTGTTTTCGTCTTTAGGCATATCTATTATCTCTCCTTGTCCGTACAACCTACGTTGCAGGACTAAGCTTCTGAAAATAAGCTTGTTACCAAACGGTTCGCCTTCATCTCGCGGAATCCCGAGAAACCCTGAGAGGTTTTCGTCCGACGCCAGGCTCACCTGTCTTCCTCCGGCACTGCTGCCAGGGGCGTGTTGGAATCAGCGAAGCTCAGATTGGAAACCTTGGTCGGAGATGACCTAAGGATACAAAAAGAGCGTGAACTCTCACTCTGTCCATCCGTCATTTAGGTCCTGAGAAAACCCCTGCAAATAAACAGACAGAATTAATGCTCACGCCGTTGGTATATACTCATTGCACCCGAAAAGTGTGCCTGAGGCTACACGAGCCTCTGCACACTACGGGTGTGCATCATATACCTACCCGTGACATCCACTTCTGCTATGTTCCCGGATTGCAGTTTTGAATTTCTCAGGTTCAAATGACCGGTAACGCAGCGTTGTAAGACGCCAATTCTCAATATGTTCTCCCACTCCTTCACTGCCTTTGCAGGCAAGTACGGCGTGAAATCGGCGGCAAAGGTACAAAAATAAATTGAAAGTATTATTAAAAAAGAAGTAAAATCTTACTCTTTTACTGATTTTTTACATATTTCGCTTTGAGGATAAAGAAGAAAGTTGTACCTTTGCAACTGATTCGACAAACAAACTACTAAATCATTATGAAACGACTACTGATTGCACTGACACTCATAATCTATAGCGCATCGCTGACGATTTCTGCCGCCCAGGTGGTATGGTTCGACGGCTCAAACCCCATTAGCTACAATGTATCCAAGAAGGCCGACCCCGTGGTGAAGATAGCCCTCGACATGTTTAAGAGCGACATGCAGCAGGTGACGGGCCTGACACCCGTAGCCAACGCAAAGGGTACCATCCAGATTATCCAGAAACCCGGCAAAGATGACGGTTTCCACATCTATGTGAAGAACGGGCAAATCACCATTGAAGGCAACGGCGGGCGTGGCACGGCCTACGGCATCTTAGAACTCTCACGCATGGCAGGGGTATCGCCCTGGGTATGGTGGGGCGACTGCGTACCAGAGAAGAAAGACCGTCTGACCATCGACAGCGACTTTGAGACTGCACAGAAGCCGAGCGTGGTCTACCGTGGCATCTTCATCAACGACGAAGACTGGTCTACACGCCCCTGGAGCTACAAGAACTTTGAGCCTGGCCCCGACGGCCGCATCGGCGCACAGACCTACAAGAAAATCTTCCAACTGCTGCTACGCCTTCGCGGCAATGCCATCTGGCCAGGCATGCACGAAGGCACCACGGCCTTCTTCCAAGTAGAGGGAGCCAAGGCCGTCGCCGACTCGTGCGGCATCGTGATCGGGACTTCCCACTGCGAACCCCTGATGCGTAATAATGTCGGCGAGTGGAATGTGGCCGAACGCGGGCGCTTTAACTATAAGACCAACCGCGAGGCTGTACACGACTACTGGATAGAGCGACTGAAGGAAGTGAAGGGTAAGCAGAACAACATTTTCACGATTGGCATGCGAGGCATCCACGACAGTTCGATGGAGGGCTACAGCACCCAGCAGGAGAAATACGAGGGACTGCAGCAGGTCATCGACGACCAGCAGCAACTGATCAGGAAATACGTGGGTAGTCCTCATAAGCAGACGCAGATGTTTGTTCCTTATAAAGAGGTACTGGAACTCTACGAGATGGGACTGAAGGTGCCCGACTACGTGACGCTGATGTGGTGTGACGACAACTATGGCTATATGACCCGCTACTCCTCCGGCGCAGAACAGCAGCGCATCGGCGGAGGCGGCATCTACTACCACCTGAGCTACTGGGGCCGTCCGCACGACTACCTCTGGCTGACGACCACACAGCCAGGCCTCATCTATAACGAGATGCGCGAGGCTTACGACCGCCATGTACGCAAGATGTGGATCGCGAATGTACACGACCCCAAGGTGGCGGGCTACGATCTGGAGCTCTTCATGGATATGGCATGGGACATCAACAGCGTCTCGGCCCTTACCCTCAACGACCACTATTGCCACTGGCTGTGCCGACAGTTCGGCGAGAAGGCCGGCAGGCATCTCTTTCCCGCCATGCGCGATTTCTACCGTCTTTGCGGTGAGCGCCGACCTGAGTTCACTGGATTCACACAGGTGGAACTCGACAAGAGGAAATATCCTGGTGGCAAGTCTGTTCCCACAACGACAGAGTTCACCCGCAAAGAGGCGTTTGAGCGAATGAACGACTTTGCCAGAATCGAGGCAACAGTTGACGTTTACGCACAGATGGTGCCGGAATATCTGCAGGATGCCTATTTCGCTCATGTGCTCTACCCAGTTCATGCATCAGCAGCTATGACCCGAAAGATGCTTTCGAAGAGTGGCAACGACTATA
>ERZ842401.7538-NODE-7538-length-11096-cov-10.647949_pt1 | contig 11096 bp, 10 predicted proteins | sample MGYA00521270_ERZ842401 | MGnify/ENA primary metagenome ERZ842401 (study PRJEB31892, sample SAMEA3878208) | bioreactor metagenome | biome: Moose rumen | place: Sweden | collected 2011-10 | study: EMG produced TPA metagenomics assembly of the PRJEB12797 data set... | reverse complement strand
TTAAGGCAGGTTCCGTATCGGCCACGGACAAACTGCTGGTGGATAAGGCGGTGCTCGCTGTAGATGATGGTACTTTGCAGGCCCAGCAAATTATCCTGCGAGGGAATGTAACTGCAGATAATCTTGACTTGACTTTGCAGGCACCTGAGGCGGCTATCGGTGATGGCATTGTTGATACCGTGATTACGGCCCGTTCTGTAATGGGAACGGAGGATTTGCTCATCGACAAAGCCAGCTTCGCGGTCACGAATCCTATAATTGCAACTGCAGGGAATCTCACCTTGCAACATGAGATTGTGGCGGGAGATACGGTTGGCTTCCAGGCAGGTAAAGCTATTACCATGCAGGGGATGTCCATGGATAAGTCCACGGATGTCAGCTTTGAAGGCAAGCTCATTGATATGCGCGACAGCTCTATCAATGCCGGGAAGGACGGAAAACTATTCTTCGCTGCCTATAGCGTTAAGACTGAATCGCCATTGAGCTATACCTTCCAACCGGATAATGAAGTCATCATTGACAATTCACGTCTGGATGCTGGCGAGATGACCATGCTGGGCTATTCCATTATCGCCCGGAATGGCGCTGAGATTTACGCAGACAAGACACTGGATGCTTTGGCGGCTAAAAAAGTGGCTATGGGCAATTTGGGAAATCTGGAAATAGTCTCGCAGGCAACCATGAGCACAGAGCCGCAGAATAAACTCTTGCAACAGGATGCGATTATTGAGGTTGGCGGCAGGGCTTATCATAACTTCCGCTTTATTCCTGCTTCGGCGTACCAGTCAGATACCATTATGCGCTATCTGGAAACCATAAATGAGATGCCTTGGCAGATAGGTTCCGATAATTCGCCCTTGTCGATTGTTGGAATCCCTGGTCTCAGCTTGTACCGTTTCCAGTATCAAGATGGGATATCCGATGCAATTTCAGGACTGGAGATGTATTTTACAGTGGAACCCCATGAAGGGGCGGTGAGAGAAGAAAAGGAAAAGACAAATGAGTGAGAATACTGCACAAATAGCTTAATAAAAAGGAGCTGTGACATCAAATTGTTGTCTGTGAACTGCTCCCCGTCAAGAGGACAATAAAAAATATAAAATTTCTTTGGTCGGCAGATTCGTCTGTCGACCTTTTTATGCGGCTAAATACAAGGTATGTTTCTCTATCGGCGTCAAAATACCAAGATTACGTTGCACACGCTCGTAGTTGTAATAATGAATGTATGCTTCAATCGAACGCATAAGTTCGTGCTTGCTGGTAAATCGCCTACCATAGTACATCTCCCGCTTTAGAATTCCCCAGAATCCTTCCATGGGCCCGTTGTCAATGCATGTGGAAAGCGTAGCGCTGATTGTGAAGCAGGAAAAAAATAAAATTTTAGTAAACAAACGGATAAAGCAGGACTTTTGATGCGGGCATGGAATTTGAACAGGGAAGAGCTGTTTATTTTAGGAGGAAGAGCATATTATGAAAGACTTGCATCGAGCCATAGACATTATGCATCACCCACATCAGTACTCTGACTTAGATTTGGAAAACGCAAGTGAAGCTATTCAGGAAAGTTCGCTGAAAGAGTTTTATAAGGCGTATTATAAGAGGTTGTATAAACGCATCCTGGAATGTAAGGCAAGGCATGAAAGTGCTGAGGAGCAGATTGGTTATTTTGGAGGATGACCATGGATAAATATGCATTGGAACGTGCTCGTGGCTGCATGACGGCGGCGGGGTTATTCTTCCAGCGGGGCGCAGAGGATATTTCACAAACAATCGAATTAGGCTTGCGTACGGATGCAGAGCCAAAAGAAATTTATGAAACCTGCATCAGCAGAAGTACTGCTGATAAGAGTGTACTGGCTATGGCGTCATTGATTATTTTCTTTTTGGTCAGGGATGGCGTGAAGGTCAAAAAGGCCTGCATGTCTGCATGGCAGGTGGCGGACAAATTCAATGACCCGATTATTCAATCCATTTCCAATGCGCTTATGGCGGCAGAAAATCCCAAGCGTCGCGGCCAGTTGGTCGCTGGATTTTTGACCTCTAAGGATTTAAAGGATAAGCTGAGCCTGGCGATTTATCTCAATGTGGCTATTAAAGAAGATTCCTTCCATGCGCACATACAGGAACTGAAAAAACAGCCGGACAATGAGACTCGTATTATGGGGGCGGCTTTTGCCGGGGCTGTTTACGGCTTAAAGGAAGTAACGGCAGAGGGAAAACTAAAAGGGTAAATAAGATTTTATGAGTTATGATAGCGAATTGCGTAATAAATTAACCGCAAAAACAGATGAACTGTGGCGGAAAGCCATGCTGGGAGAAGAGTATAATTTTTCTTTCCGATTGAAACCACCGGTGGAGTTGGCAAAGAGTGCAGGACGGATTCATGAGGTAGATGACTGGTCAAGATTTTGGAAACAGCAAAAACAACCATGGCATTTAATCACAGCCAATAAGCGCCCCAAAAAGACAATAGGTTCGCAAAAAGACTTTCCTGTTAAGGTGGAGTTTAGAACTGTGGAGGCTGCTCTGCGATACCTGCATGAGTGGGGACGTTTTCAGCGTTTGCAGAATCTTTGTGAGAAGATAGTGACAGATTTTCCGCAATTGCGCAGCTTATGCGCGGATTATCGCGAGGATATTCTGTCTATTGCAGACCGGGCTGATTGTATTTGGCAGCTGGCTCATTATTTTTCGGGCAATTATCGGACGCATTGCTATTTGCGGGAATTAGATATTCCCTATGTAGATACGAAGTTTATTGAGAAAAATACAAAGCTGACAGTAGATATTTTCTTTGCCTTGCATAAAGACATGACAGTCCATAGCTTTGGCAATTTATGTGCCGTACTGCATTGGCAGGTGCATGCCCCTACGCCGAATATCTATCTGCGCTCGCTAGACCCTAAGAAAAGCATTGGCGGTCTGCAGGAACTGATGGTAACGGCAGATCAGTTAGCTAAGTTGTCGATTCCTTTTGACAGGATATTTTTTACGGAGAACAAGTTAAATGGCTTTGGTTTTCCAGAAGTTGAGAATGGCCTGATTATCTTTGGCGCAGGCAATGGTGTACTGAAAAGAGAAGATACTATTCCCTGGCTGGAAAACCATGACCAGCTTTGGTATTGGGGCGACATTGACAGGGATGGTTTACGTATTTTGTCTCGCATGCGAGCGAAATATCCTCAGATACGCTCTTTTTTGATGACGAGGGAGTTAGCAGTCAAGTATGCGCACTTCATGACCGCTGATAAAGGTAAAACAGGAGAAATGCCTGCTAATTTGACCGGGCAGGAACAAGACTGCTGGCTTTATCTGACTGGTCAGCCAGCAGAGGCTAATAGGCTGGAACAGGAAAAGATTCCTATAAGTGAAGTCAGGATGTTCCTGCAATTGGTTAAGGCATATTAATGATTATAATTTTTTATGGTAAAATTAACGCATGTGTGGTAGAATATGGGTTGTGAGTTAGTTCACATAGTTTTGAACTGCATAGGAAGGAACAGGTGCAAGCCGGCGCACATCCGGCTGCTGAAAAGAGAAGCTGGTTAAAGGCCAGCGCGGTCCCGCCACTGTAAGGGGAGCAAGCCTGCATAGTTAAGTCACTGAAAGCCATGCTTTTGGGAAGGCGCAGGGGAGCAATGAACCGAGCCAGGAGAACTGCCTGTTTGACAATCACCGTAGCAGCTGTTGGGAGGCTGCTGAACCTGCGAGCGATGGGAAGGGGATTTCGTCCTTGGAGATGGAGGCACTTTTCTGCGCTTTTGCAGAAAGGTGCTTTTTCTGATGCAGAGAAGTCTTTAGGGAGGTTTTTTTATTTATGAAAAACTGGCAGAAAATGTTAGCAGCAGCTATTGCCTGCGGAGCCGCTTTCTCCGCAAGCTATGTACCGGCAGAAGCAGCTTATCAGCTCAATGAAGAAGTCAAGGCTCCGACCAAGGCACTGAAGCAGGCTTCGGAAATCGGCGTACTCAAAAACGAGAATCCGGCAATGGCTAATCTGGCCAACAAGGATGCCATTGTGGTGATGACCTTTGGCACGACTTACAAGGAAACCCGCGCCAAGACCATTGATGCTACGGTAAAGGCCATTCAGGCCAAACATCCGAATACCAAGGTGGTAACGGCTTATACTTCCCATATCATCATTGACCGCGTGAAGAAGAACGAGGGCATCAGCTACCCAACGCCGGAAGAAGCTTTGGAACAGCTGAAAAAGGAAGGCTACACCCGTGTAGCGCTGGCTACGCTGGATGTAATTCCGGGTATGGAATACAATTATGATTTGGGCGTATACCACAACTACAAAGACCAATTCAAGAAGATGACGCTGGGCACGTCTCTGATGTATTGGCAGGGGCAGGAAGAACAGGCTGATGATGTAACGGAAACCATCAAGGCACTGTCCACTCAGTTCCCGAAACAGGGCAAGGAAGATGCTATCCTGATTATGGCGCATGGTACGCCGCAGGTTTCCAATGCGTACTATTCCGTAATTCAGGCTAAGCTCGACGAAGCCGGTTACAAGAATGTTTATATTTACACGGTAGAAGGCTGGCCAAATCTGGAAACGGTTATGCCGAAACTCCAGAAGAACGGCATCAAGAACATCACCCTCATGCCCATGATGATGGTAGCTGGTGACCATGCCAACAATGACATGGCTGGCGCCGAAGAAGATTCTCATAAGTCCATTCTGGAAAAAGCCGGTTATAAGGTTAATGCCTACATCCATGGCATTGGCGAAAATAAAGCCATCCGTAACCTTTATGTAAAACGGGCGGAAGATGCCTGGAACGAACTGGAAAAATAAGATTTCACCATATTCATCTATATTCATCGCTGTGTTAAGCCGTCTGCCCCGCCTGAAAGATTGGGGCGGGCGGCTTAAACACACTTAGGGTTATTTGACAGGTGATAGTCAGCATAGTATGATAGGCTAAGACACTATTAATGGAGGTTTTTGATTCATGAGTGGAATCTTTTATGGTATCGGCGTGGGCCCCGGCGACCCGGAACTTTTGACGGTGAAGGCAATCAAGGCCATTGAACAGGTAGATGTGCTCATTGCACCAAAGACAGAGAAGAAGGACGGCAGTGTAGCGCTGACGGTAGCGAAACCCTATCTCAAGAAGGATGTGGAAATCGTCTATCAGGTATTTCCTATGGTGAAAGGCTTTGCCGAAAACAGTACCGATGCCTGGGAATCCAACAAGCAGGAGATTTTGGAACTGCTGCGGGCAGGCAAGAATGTGGCATTCCTGACCATTGGCGACCCCATGTTCTATAGCACCTATATCTATGTATTCCGTCTTTTGGAAAATGAAGGCGTGGAGATTCAGACCATTCCCGGCATTCCGGCTTTCGCCGCTATCGGCAGTCAGCTGGGCTATCCTATTGTGGAAGGCGATGATGTGCTCTCGATTATTCCGGCTACGGCCAGCCCGGAAAAGGTGGAAAAGGCTATGCAGGCCGCGGATAATGTGGTACTTATGAAGGTCTACAAGAATTTCGAGGATGTCGCTGACCTGCTGGATAAGAATGAAATGGCAGAACAGGCCGTTCTCGTAAGCCGTGCCGGTTTGGATGATGAAAAAATCATCTATGATGTACTGGCGCATAAGAAGGATAAGCTGAACTATCTCTCCACGATTTTGACGCGCAAGAAATGATAGGGGATGATTGTATGAAGCGTCCGCTGCATATATTACTGCCTGTTATGCTTATGCTGCTGGCTTTGCTTATGACTGGTTGTGGACAGGAAAAGCCGCAGGCTGCAGATTCGGCAAATTTTACTGTGGTGACGGATGATTTAGGCCGCACAGTGGAATTAAAGGAAAAACCTTCCCGCATTGTGGTGACTTCGGCTTCCTTTTTGGAGCCTTTGGAGGCCGTGGGCGGCGCTGATTTAGTTGCAGGCCGTCCGGATTCTAAGACCAAAATGCCGGATTATGCCAAAGATATTGCCAGCGTGGGCAAGGTTTACCAGATTGATACGGAAAAGGTGCTGGCCTGCCAGCCGGATTTGGTTATCATCAACAAGGGCATGAATGAAAAGCTCGTAGATGCTTTGGAAGCCAATGGGATTAAGACACTGGTTCTGGATATGAAAAGCTATGATGATGTAAAGCGGGAAGTGGCAACGCTGGCTGCTGTGACCGGCAATCCCGACAAGGGGCAGCAGCTTATCCATGATATGGATGATAAGATTGCCGCCGTCAAGAGCAGTATACCGCAGGACAGGCGGAAGGTGTCCATCATTCACAGCACCAATCAGGGCCTTACGGTTCAGCTCGATGGCAGTATCGCCGGTTCCATTGCCAATATGCTGGGCTGGGAGAATGTTGCCAGCGGCAGTAAGCCTCTGGAGAAGAACCCTGATGCTGCACCTTACAGCATGGAAACCTTGGTGGAGCAGAATCCGGAAATCATCTTTGTGACGAGCATGGGCAAGCTGGAAGCCATCAAGGCCAGTATGGAAGAAACCATGCAAGGCCCGGCCTGGCAGAGTATCCCTGCCGTGAAAAACAAGCAGGTCTACTATCTGCCACAGGAACTTTTCCTGCTCAGCCCCGGTATTCACTATCCGGAGGCAGTAGCCGAGATGGCAAAATGTGTTTATCCTGACTTGAAGTAAAGGAAAGTATAATGAAACAAGCAGATTTTTCTGCGGGCAAAAAACGGCGGACGCTGATGCTTATCGCGTTGGCCGCTTTTGCCTGTTTAGGAATGCTCGTTAGTGTGGGCAAAGGCTCTGTGGATATTCCTGTGACGGAGATTACAGCGTTTCTGGCAGGGGCAGGCAACAGCCCGCATGGACAGATCATCTATAATATTCGCCTGCCGCGCAGTATTGTAGCGGCTTTGGTAGGCATCAATCTGGCTCTTTCCGGAGCTATACTGCAGGCGGTGATGAAAAATCCACTGGCCGACCCGCATATTATCGGCATATCTTCCGGAGCAGGTCTGTTGGGAATCCTCGTTATGCTGGCTTTTCCGGGCTTTGGTTATCTGGTGACGCCGGCGGCCTTTATGGGGGCTATGGGAGCTGCCCTGCTGATTTACATACTGGCCTGGAAAAACGGCATCCGGCCTATCCGGATAATTCTGGCCGGGGTGGCGGTGTCGGCTTTTTTGAGCGCGGGGATTTCGGCGCTCTTAATCTTCTACAGTGACCGCGTGCATAGTGCTTTAATGTGGATGGTGGGCGGGCTTTCTGCCCGCAGCTGGCCGCAGGTGGAAATGCTCTGGCCTTATACGCTGGTCTGTGCTGTGCTGGCGCTCATATCGGCACGGCATCTGAATATCCTGCAATTAGGGGATGAACTGGCCAAGGGACTCGGTTTGCGTGTCGGGCTGACCAGAATCCTGCTGTCAGCCCTTGCAGCGCTGCTGGCAGCCAGCGCTGTGTCGGTGGTCGGGCTTTTAGGTTTTGTCGGTCTTATCGTACCGCATACGGCACGGCTTTTGGTCGGCTCAGATTATCGCGTGTTACTGCCGGCTACGCTTTTGCTCGGAGCAGGAACCGTAACGTTCTGTGATACCATTGCCCGTACCATTGTAGCACCTGTGGAACTGCCCGTGGGCATCATCATGGCGGTGATGGGAGCGCCCTTTTTCCTGTATCTTTTAAGGAGGGAGTTATGATGGATTTGGAAGTACGCGGGGTAAAGGTTGCCATTGACGGCAAGGAAATACTTCATGGAATCTCCGCAGCGTTTTCCACAGGCCGTCGTACTGCCATCATTGGTCCTAATGGGGCAGGCAAGTCTACTTTGCTCAAGGCGTTGGCCGCTATTAATACCGCTTACACAGGTGAAGTCCTGCTCGCCGGACAGGAAATCCGGACAATGGGACGCAAGGAAATTGCCAAAAAAATCGGCATTTTGCCGCAAGGTGCTGCAGCTCCACCGGACACTACGGTGTACCAGCTCGTGGATTATGGCAGGTTTCCCTATCGGGGCTTGTTTTTCCGTGATGCCAAGGCGGACAGGGAAGTGGTGGAATGGGCTATGGCGGCTGCGCATGTGGAACAGCTTGCCAATCGGCAGGTGCAGACCTTATCCGGCGGTGAACGGCAAAGAGTGTTCCTCGCTATGGTGCTTGCCCAGCAGCCGGAGATACTCCTGCTCGATGAACCGACCACTTATCTGGATATTGCCCATCAGTTAGAGGTCATGGAGATTGTGGAGCGCCTGAACCGTGATTATCACATGACGATTATCATGGTGCTGCACGATATCAATCATGCCTTGCAATATGCCGATGAAATCATCATCATCAAAGACGGTACGCTAAAAGCGCAAGGATTGCCAGCTGAGGTAATGACGGTTGACAGTCTGGCCGCAACCTTTGGTGTAAAGGCGGATATTTTCGTCAATAGTCAAGGGAAAAAAGTATTGTCACCAATAGAATTAGTCAAATAAGTCTTCGACAGGAAGGCTTATTTTTTTTGCTAATGAAAATTTTTTCCATTTGTAAATGAGAATCCTTGACAAGTGTTATTGATATGCGTTATCATAGCTTAAGTAGAAATAATCTCATTATTATTATCAAGTAACGAAATTGGGAGGCGTTGATTTTGACACTGAAAGACGGCAAGACCGGCATGACGCTGAAAATTCAGCAGATTGGCGATTCCGACCTCAAGGAAAGATTGATGACCATGGGACTTACCCCGGGCACGAAGGTTAAGGTACTGCGCAGTGCACCATTGGGAGATCCTATTGCTATCGGTGTTCGTTCTTATAATCTGGCTCTGCGCCGTGATGATGCGGCCAAGGTTCAGGTGCAGCAGGTAAACTAAAACGCAACGGAATGGATGAATGAACAGAGGAGATGTGTAAATAACAATGTCAACATTAGCAGTAGCACTTACCGGTAACCCCAATGTGGGTAAATCCACAATTTTCAACGAGCTCACAGGTGCTCGTCAGAAAATCGGCAATTGGCCGGGGGTCACGGTAGATAAAAAAGTCGGTTATACCCGTCATAACGATAGAGCAATTTCCATTGTGGACTTGCCGGGGACCTACAGCATCAATGCCCGCTCTCCGGAGGAAAAAATCGTTATCGATTATCTCATGAACACGAAGCTTGACCTCGTGGTGGATGTGGTGGACAGCTCCAACCTCGAACGCAACCTGTTCCTGACGATTCAGCTCTTAGAACAGGGAATTCCCCTTCTCATTGACCTTAACATGCAGGACGATGCAGAGCGTCGGGGCATCAAGGTGGACTGCCGCAAGATGGAAGATGCGCTCGGTATGCCGGTAGTAGAGACCGTAGGCCGCAGCAGCAAGAGCACCAAGAAACTGCTCGATGTCTTCACCAGCACGGTAATGGCAAATTACCAGCCCAGCGACCGTGTAAAGGCACATATCGCCAAGGTGCAGGAAATTAAGGCCAGCAGCAAAAGTGAAGACCAAAAGAACGAAGAAATCATCGAGGCTCGTTATGCGCTGATTGACACGGTGATGGCTGATGCCGTAACCGCCAGCAACATAGGTGCTACCACCTCGGAAAAAATGGATAAATTCCTGGCTAACGGTATTTTGGCACTGCCGATTTTCCTGGCTATCATGTATGCGGTATTTAATATTACATTTGAATGGATTGGCCAGCCGATTGCCGATGCTTTGGATGCAGCCATCAATGAAGATTTCCTCGAATTTGCTACGGAATCCTTGGAAGCAGCAGGCGTTGCTGACTGGATGGTATCGCTTGTCTGCGATGGCGTTATCGCCGGTGTGGGCGCAGTGCTCACCTTCGTACCGCTGATTTTCGTGCTGTTCTTCTGCCTGTCCTTCCTGGATGGCACGGGCTATATGGCACGTATCGCCTTCATCATGGACCCGATTATGCGCCGCTGCGGCCTCACGGGCAAAGGCGTTATGCCGCTCATGATGGGCTTTGGCTGTGCTGTTCCTGCGGTTATGGGCGCACGTGCTTTGGATTCGGAAAAAGACCGTATGGTTTCCATCATGGTTACGCCGTTCTTGACCTGCGGTGCGAAACTGCCGATTATGGCGCTGTTTGCTGCGATGTTCTTCCCGGATGATGCCGCTAACGTAGTATTTGCGATGTACATCATTGGTGTAATCATGGCAATTGTTGTCGCAAAAATCCTTGGTGGCTCTGTATTTAAGGATGGCGGTTCCACGTTCCTGCTCGAACTTCCGCCGTATCGTATGCCGGACATGAAGACGGTTCTTTTAGAAACGTGGGATAAAGGCAAGGGCTACCTCATTAAAGCTGGTACCATTATCTTTGCTGCATCCGTTCTGCTTTGGGTAATGTCCAATTACAACTTTGACGGCCCCTGCGAAATCGATGAATCCATCCTGGCAATGCTGGGCAACTGGATGAGCACGCTCTTTGTGTTCCATGGTTTTGCCACTTGGGAAGCTGGCGCGGCACTGCTCTCCGGTATCATGGCCAAGGAAACGGTAGTGGCTACTATCGGTGTGCTTTATGGTGCAGCTGATGTTTCCACGGAAGCAGAAGAAGCTGTGGAAACGGCTGGCACGCTTTTGGAAACGGGGATGGCAACGAGCTTTACGGCACTGTCTGCCTTCGCGTTCATGGTATTCTCCCAGCTCTATACGCCTTGCGTAACGGCTTTGGGTACCATTAAGAAAGAAGCCGGCGGCTGGAAGTGGATGGGCTTCTCCGCTGTCTATATGTTTGTTATTGCCTGGGTAGTGTCCCTGCTGGTTTACCAGATTGGCAGACTCTTGGGCTTTTGATTGGAGGAATGACTATGGCAACCTATGTCGTAGGTTTAGTGCTGGCTGTTGCCCTGTTCTTTGCCTTGAAGCATATATATCACAACTTTGTTTCCGGGCATAACGATTGCTGTGGCAGTGAAAGCGGCGGCTGCGGTTGTGGCTGCTCCGGTTGTCATGGCGAGCCTGTGAAGAAATAAAACGTGAATTAACAACTCAATAAATAAAAGCGCAAGACGCATTGTTAAAAATAGCAATGTGTCTTGCGCTTTTTTTGATTGCAAAAAAGAATTAAAAATAGACTTTTCCTGAGGATAAATATAAAATTTTTTCATTAATGTCTTGTGGGGGGGGGCATATGTGCTAATATAA
>ERZ842401.7537-NODE-7537-length-11099-cov-7.327870_pt1 | contig 11099 bp, 12 predicted proteins | sample MGYA00521270_ERZ842401 | MGnify/ENA primary metagenome ERZ842401 (study PRJEB31892, sample SAMEA3878208) | bioreactor metagenome | biome: Moose rumen | place: Sweden | collected 2011-10 | study: EMG produced TPA metagenomics assembly of the PRJEB12797 data set... | reverse complement strand
GTCCTGATGAAAATTATAATGATGACGAAGAGGACGACGAAGACGAGTAAAAAAATTTGGGAGAGAGTTTTTTCAGCTCCCTCCCTTTATCTTTTTTACGTTGTTATTTCTCTCTCTTGTTGAAAGCAACAAAGAAATCCCAGCTGTAATATGGCACAGACAAAATTACATTTTCATTAATGTCATATTTTTCACTCTCAACCATAAACCAGAACACAGTATCACAGCGTCCTGAAGTTAAAGCTGGAGTTCTAGCAATTGCGTCAATTTCCACAAGCTCAATATTCACTTTTAAAGCACGGCCGATTTCAGCAAGTAACGCAGTATTAAAACCTTGAGGCGTTCCATCAGAAGCAATAAAATCAATAGGCGGTAAATCTCCAGTTATTGCGGCTTTAATCGTCTCGGCACCGTCAAATTTCTCAAATTCTACGCTCTTGAACTGCATCAAGTTAATATATTCATGATATAAAACGTCAAGTTTTCCGTTGGATTTAAGCTCACTGAGCACAGAATTAAATTTTTCTTGAAGTTCCCGGCCCTTGTCATCATTAAGAAAACCGAAAGCCAGAAAATTACTTGCCGTATGAAGAGCACGCGAAACTTTTAACTCAGGATTTGAAGCAACAACATAATCAGCAACGAAACAAGGCACTGCAACTTCATAAATATCTCCACGATTAAGAGCAAACATCATTGAAAGTAGTGAATCATAATAAGAATAATGATATTTATCTGCAAACTCCGGGACCGTCCATTTCCAAGAATTTTTTATGACGGCGTTAAAATCTTCCTCAGAAATTCCGGCCTTAGCAATCACTCCGATATTCTCAGCATAAGCGGCAAAAGAATACACAAGGACAATCAACAGCGAAAATAATACAAATTTTTTCATAAATTCAACACTCCTTCTTGATTTTTTTAATATTTAATACGCAGGAATATAAACAAGTCCGTTCACTCTCACTAAATCGACTTCAGAGTATTCACGATCCCGAACTTCAACGATATAAACATCTCGGGCTTCAGGCCTATGAAGATTAGGAGAGATATTCAAAACTTGATTGCCAAACGGAATATTTCTAACATTCGCTAAATTTCTAAGTAATTGATTTCTCGGTAAAGTATCTACAGGTTGAGGCATTATGTCAATTGCCCGTTTAAGCCATTCGTATAACGCAATCGCTCGTCCCGCCGCAGGAGTATCATTAATTGCCATCGCTCGAGTTCTCCAGAGTAAACGCTTTGTCTCGATAAAGCCCCCTTTTGAAGCGAGCAAAATATTCTGGTCAGCAAAAATCATTCCCCTGCATGATAAATAGGTCCTGTCGGGTTCAGCGCAGTTCCATAATCTCCAGCTGGTTCTAATGCGCATAAAGTTACGCCAAATCTCACGCGCTCCCATTCCTCCCATGAAAGAGATTACAACTCCGGCCTGTTCACCCTCGAAACTTTCAATCTCTTCGGACATCATGTAATAAGTATCCTGCACTGACGCGTCCGTCCAGTAAGGCATCGGCATAAATCCTAAGTTGTCGAGCATGGCATAACATATCTTAGCTTCCCGCTCCTGATTTACCGTGAAACGGCTCGCGGCTAATGCAATTCGTTTATTCTTTTCGTAAATTGCCTTAGCATATTCAGCAAAAGCCGGACATCTGTAATCTCGATATAAATCAAGCGCAAAAATATTAGCAATCGGCCGTCCCGCACGGTCAATCAAGACGTTTTCACCGCCAGCAATCAACAACGGAACGTTACTTCCGGCCAATCTCGCAGTGAACATTCTATCAGCATCCGGCTCAAGCGCAAAACTCATCACTGCCGCAGTATGTTCATCAATGTTAATCTCAATGTCACGGGCGTAATTATCACTGCTTTGAGGCAAATCGAGACGAACGAACTTAATATCATGGCCGCCGATACCTGAACTGCTCTCTGAAATTTCACGTTCACACCAGGATAAAGCCGTGCTGATTGATTTTCCCGGCTCTGCTTCCCAACCTGTTGAAGGCGGTATAATTAAAACGTTCCATACCCAATCATGAGGCTGGGCACAGAACGCTTGATTTACGTTAATTGCGCATAAAAAGATTACGAGTAACGCAAAGATTTTACGCATTGTTAGTGTAATTATTTTTTCCGTGATAACTGCTGGATTACATCTGCTGTGATATCAACTCCACCAATTAAGACTACGAACTTGTCAAGCACGAGCGTCAATTTTCTTTTTACGGCGACTTCACGAACAGCCTGCTCACAATCACGATAAATCGGAGCCATTAATCTCTGTTCTTCCTGAGCAAGTTCCATTCTCTTGGCTTGGACTGCTTGAGCCTTCTTCGCTGTATCAGTCTCTTTGTCGGCGGCAGCTTTAGCTTCGTTCTCTTTCTGACGGGCAATATTCGCTAACTGCTGACGAGCTTTTGCAAGTCCTGGATGATTATTGAGAATTTCTCCCCTATCGACAACCCCGACAAATTCAGCTGATGCTGGAGCAGCGGTGGAGGCTGTTGATGCTGTGGATTTTTTGGCGGCGGCTGACGCTGAAACGGCAAAACTTGCTACGATAAGTGAGACTGTGATGATGAGTAATAATACTTTTTTTGTTGACATACTAAAAAATTTCCTCCTAATTTCTATGTATCCTGCATTCTAGCATTCTACGTTGTATGCTGAAAACGTAAAGTTGACTAAATCAAACCGCGCTATTATACAAAATTTTTCCGACTTGTGAACTTATTCATGCTAATTTATTTCTCGTTAATTAATAAAAAATTCTCTCGTCATAAAAATAGAACACGTTATATTTTCCCGCTCTTGCTAAAAATTATTCATGAATAATAATTTCCCGCTTTTCAAGAACTTTCATCAATGGAACTCCGACAAGATAACAAGCTCCGGCCTCACCAAGTCCAACGTAAAGGCATGTTGCGATCAACGGGACTTCGATTAAGTAATACAGTTCCAAGCCAATTATTATCGCGTTCGAGATTACAGGCCAGAAAGCTGCGATGAAAATATTTTGTGATTTACGGGTTAATAATGCCGCAATTAGTGTTGCAAGTGAACCGAAGACCATATCGACAAGTCCGAAGCCTCCGAAGAAATTTGCGAAGACACAGCCGATGAATAATCCCGGGATTGCCTCAGGAAAATAAAACGGTAAAAGCGTAAGTGCCTCAGAAATTCTAAATTGAATTGGCCCGTATGAAATTGGAGCAAGTACGATTGTTAAAGCTGCGTATATTGCTGCGATTAATGCTCCTCGCGCGAGTTTTTTTGTGTAAATGGTAATTTTTATTCGCTCCTTACTGTAATTTTGGGGGATATTTTACTATTTATACGTATCGAAATATAAGGCTCTAAAACTTTTCTGACGGCTTCAAGCGTTACAGTGTTGACATAAAGCGGGAGTTCCTTATCGCCAGGATCCATAACGAAAATTCCGGCATTCATGAAGTCATCAAGAATTTTTTCACGAATATTTTCCCTTTCACATTTAATCTCAACGATATAGCCATATGGAGGCAATAAATATTCCCGTCTGGCTTTGAGTTCGTCCTCAAAAAATTTCTGCCATCCCTGAGAAAGAAAACTTGCTGTCTTCATTCCAGATGGTCGAGCTTGAACTAAAACTTTTCTGTCAGAATTTTTCATACGTCCCATGTAATAAGAGTTATAAAGCATCCGAAAGACGTTATAACGCGTATTATATTCCGGCCTCCAAAGGTCTAAATCCAAATCAAGCCATGCAACTAAACCAGGATTAATTTTTTCGCAAAGTTCAAGCCCCTTGTGAGTTGAGAGAATAAGCCCCTTCATCTGTGAAACTTTCGAGCTTTCATCGTAGACGTGAAAATCATTGCTGTAACGTGAGACAACTTTAGAGAGAGCTTCAATTCCCGGACGTTTTCCCTTGAAGAATTTATGCCCGCAAAAATCGCATTCCTCCGGCAATTCCTGAAGATGACCGCAAAATTTACAGCATAAAATTTTCCCGTCAGTCTCGCCCCGCATAATTCCGCCGCATTTCCCGCATTTAATACTTTGTCCGCATTTCTCACAGAAGACCTCAGCGCTTTCACCCTTTCGATTTAATATCCAGATGACATTGCGTTTTTGAGCAAGAGTTTTCAGCGTGTGCTTGATGAGTGAAAACGTTAACGGGATTTTTCCATCGATGCCGTCAAATTTTTCTTTGCGTGAATATTTAATGTCGACAAGGATTATATTTTTTCGCTCGGGAATAATTTTTTGCTCCGGCTTTGCTCGTACAAAAGTCTTGAGTGATGGCATTCTTCCGGCTGTGATTAACTCGGCATTGAGAAACTGAGCACGTCTTCCGGCTAAACTTCGTGCTGAAATTCTCGGTGAATGTTTGAGTATATATGACTGGCTTGCTTCATCCTCGACGATAATTTTTTGAGGCGATAAAGGCGCAAATATTCCAGACGGTGAAGCTATGACGATACGATATTTCCCTTTGTAAACATCCTGCCATTCCCAGCATCTTTTAACGGCCGGCCATAATAACGCTTCGTGTTGAAGATGTTCCGGAAGATTCGAGTAAAAATTTTTCGCTAAGGCATGATTGGGGAATAATATTAATGTTCGTTCGGGCTTCTCAAGTTCACTCACGAAAAAATTACCCCGCTCGAAATCAAACGGGCTGAAATTATTAACCTCGTGAAACTCACTTTGAACTTTTGAAATTTCTTCGCATGAATATTCGCACTGTATATTAGAGCCGCCTAAAAATTTCTGGTTTGATTTTGATAATAACGTCGTGAACTCTTCATTGCCTATAACCTGATGAGGGAGAATTAACTTCAAAACGGTACCGGCTCCACACATGCTTACTTTACCGGACCAAATTGCTAAATCCAAGATATCCGGCGGCACAAAAGGCTCATCATCGTCAATTATTCCCTCAACAGGCTTAATTTTTCCATTGAAATCGCTGACACTCTCACCAAGCACGAAGCCGACATGTAAACTTTTCCGAACATCAACGATTACACGAGTTCCAGGAGTAATATTCACAGGAGATGAGTATGTGAGGTTGTTTAAGCTCATCTCAGGAATACAGACTTCAAGCCTGAATAATATTGTTCCAGACATCGAAGGCTATATCTTCTTTAAGTCCCGTGAAAATTTTATCGCCTGGAATTAATCTCAGCGTGTTAGTGTCATAAGCAAAACCGGATTTTTGAGCTGTTACGTCGTTAGCAAGAATGTAATCAAGATTTTTGCGCGTTAATTTCTCCTTAGCGTGTTCGATTATGTCCTGAGTTTCTGCGGCAAATCCGATTAAAACTTGTCCGGGACGCTTAAGCCTTCCAACTTCGGCGGCGATATCCGGGTTCTGCACAAGCTCAAGATTAATTACGTCTCTTCCCTCGCGTTTAATCTTTTGCGAATGAAACTCTTTAGCTCGATAATCACCGACGGCGGCAGCTTTCACGATATAATCAGCCCAAGAAAGATTATTTTTCACAGCTTCGAGCATCTCAACAGCTGACTTAACATGAACGACATCAAAGCCGTAATCATCAAGTTCAACCGGACCAGCAATAATTTTCACGTTTGCTCCTCTGTACCAAGCTGAACGAGCCATAGCAACGCCCATTTTCCCAGTCGAAGGATTAGAGATATAACGTACGGGGTCTAAGTATTCGTGGGTCGGTCCGGCAGTAACGAGAACATTTTTCCCCGCCATGTCATGAACTGGACATAATGCCCGGAAAATTTCATGCATAATCTCCTCAGGTTCAGGCATTCTCCCTTTTCCTGAAACTCCACAGGCCAATGCTCCAGTTGAAGGCTCAATGATTTTTATTCCTGAGAACGCGTGAGAGTTTTTCTGAGTTTGCAGGATATTTTCGTCCTGTGCCGATTGAAGCTGTCGTGTCGCAATAACGCGTAAATTTTCCTGAGTAGCCGGATTATCGTACATGTTTTCGTTCATTGCCGGGAAAATCAGGACTGGACAAGTTGAAGCGATAACGGCAGAAGTCAGCAAATTATCACAAATTCCGTTCGCTATTTTTCCAAGCGTGTTAGCTGAACACGGAGCAATGATAAACGCGTCGGCCCATTGAGATAATTTTATGTGAGGTATCGTGTAATCAAAATCGTCATCCGTGAAAACTTTTCGGCCTGAGAGTGTAGCTAAAGCCATCGGAGCGACGAAATTTTTTGCTGAGTTAGTCATAATGATTTCGACTTCACACTCAGCCTTACGAATTAACCTCACCAAATACGGAATTTTATAGGCCGCAATTCCGCCGGTTATGCCCAGCAGGATTTTACGGCCAATTTTCCAGTTATTCATTTTTCGCGTTAATCGGACTTTTTCCCTCTTCGATTTCGAGCAGGACATTCGAGATATAGCGTTCATTGCCGGGATTATTTTTGTCGTTCAGGCTTTCTTCGCTTTCTCGTCGTGCTTCCGCCGCAATCTTCGCAGTAATCTCATATTTATTGTCAGTTCCACATTTTTCTGCGAGCCATTCGAGATCATAAAATTTCATGCTGAATAATTCCTCCCATTGAAATTGAAAAGCTGTGTATATTTTAGCGCACTTATGAAGAACTCCCAGCATTAAGAGCCTGAAGCCATGCACGGAACGATGACGGGTTTCTTGTCTGGATTAAAACGGGGCCTGGACCTCGAAATCTGCACACTAAGCCTTCACCACTCGTTAAACTTGAGAACCAGCCTGCAGAAGCCTTCTCAACTTTATAGTTCATGTAATCCGGCCAAGCTACTAAATGCCCGTTGTCGATTATTATTTCTTCGCCGTCGGATAAATTAATTGCGTGGATTGCTCCGAAGCTGCTCAAGAAGACTACACCTTTTCCGTGAATGTTGAGCACGAAAAATCCCTCACGAGAGAATAAGCCCTGAGATAGGTTCTGCATTGCCGTATCAACTTCAATACTCTCTTCGGACGCTAAAAATCCGTTTTTCTGAACTCGAAGCCCGTAACTTCCGTCAAGTCCAACGTCAATAATTCCGCCTGGAGCAGGATGACCAAGCAAGACATTTCCCGGACCTCTTGAGGCAGTAATTCTCTGGAAAAAGAAACTTTCTCCGGTCAAAAATTTTCGTGCAAGCCCGCCTAAAAAGCCTTTATCGCCAGTTGTTCCGGTTATGTCGAGATTGGCAGACATTGCGACCATAGCGTCGGATTCAGCCTTTATGCTCTCGCCTCGCGATAATTCGCACTGAACGACGGGAAAAGCGTTTCCGTATAAAATTTCGTATTTCATTTACACGTTAACTCCGAAATTCTCGCATAACGCTTTAAGTCCTCCCTTGAAGCCTGAGCCGATCGCGTTAAATTTCCATTCGCCGGAATTTCTGTATAACTCTGCGACGACTACAGCGGTCTCAATTGAGAAGTCCTCGCCTAAGTCATAGCGTATCAAGTTCTCGCCTTTTTCCTCATCAGCAACACGAATGAAAGCGTTTGAGACTTGGCCGAAGTTTTGTTTGCGGGCTTCAGCGTCATGGATTGTTACGGTGAATGAAATTTTCTCGACTGTTGCCGGAACTTTCGCGAGGTCAATCGTAATTTGTTCGTCGTCGCCTTCTCCTGCTCCTGTTCTGTTGTCGCCTAAATGGATTACTGAGCCTGACGAGTGAGTTTTGTTGTTGTAGAATACGAAGTCAGTATCGCTTGCAACTTTGCCATTAGCACCGAGTAAGAAAGCTGCGGCATCGAGGTCAAATGGAGATTGTCCATCGTATTTATTAACGTCCCAGCCGAGACCGATTAAAACTTTTGAGAGTCCGGGATTATTTTTCGTGAGGTCAACTTTCTGTCCTTTGAACAAACTTATCATGAATAAAACGCCTCCTGTGAAAATTTCTGAAATTATAGCAAAAAACAGTCCGACTTTGAGCGGGGCGGGTGGGTGGGAGCGAAAAGTCGGACTGCAAGAATTTTACATGTGATAATATTCTGAGTATAAAAATTTCATGATAGACAGGAGATTTTACACATGAATTTTCTTCGCAAAGTCAGTGAAGCCTTCGGGCGTTACATGGCCGCAATCGTCGTTGTCGTTACGCTTTTAGCTCTGTTCGTCCCTCAGTCCTCAACATGGATAAAGACCACATGGATTAATCCCCTCTTAATGATCGTAATGTTCGGAATGGGCTTAACTCTTGACTTCAACGATTTCAAACTCGTATTCACTCAACCAAAATATATTTTGCTTGGCTGCTTGGCTCAATTTATCATTATGCCGGCTCTTGCTTACGGTTTGAGTTTAGCGTTTGCTCTTGATGTCGCGTTAATGGCAGGAGTCGTCTTAGTCGGGACATGTCCGGGCGGAACTTCCAGCAACGTAATAACTTATCTTTCAAAAGGTGATGTTGCTTTAAGCGTAGGCATGACGAGCGTAAATACCCTTCTTGCTCCGTTCTTAACGCCAGCGATTACGTATCTTCTTCTCAACACGACAATCAAAGTTGATATAGTTGCAATGTTCATGTCAATCGTTCAGGTCGTAATTGTCCCAATAGTTTTAGGCTTCATCATCAACAAACTCTTCACGAAATTAACCCGAAGCCTCGTTGACGTTCTACCTGCTGTGAGTGTTACGGCAATATGCTTAATCGTTGCTTGCGTTGTCTCACATAATGCCGCCAGAATTTTATCAACCGGTTGGCTCGTGTTCGTCGTCGTCTTTCTTCATAACATGCTGGGATATTTATGCGGTTTTATTTTGGGAAAAGTTTTAGGGTTAAGCGTTGCGAGGACAAAAGCAATTTCGATTGAGGTCGGAATGCAGAACTCAGGACTTGCGACGAGTTTAGCGGGCTCAACGTTCCCGGATTTGGCGATGGCGACAGTTCCCGGAGCACTATTCAGCGTCTGGCATAACATTTCAGGAGCTTTACTCGCGAGCGTTTATCGGCGATGGAATAACGACTAGAAAAATTTTTCATCACTAAAATAGAACGTGTTATATTTTGATGGCATGTTCTATTTTTTTACTCTCTTGACCCCCCCCAATTTTGCATATAATACTGAAAATAATTCGTACTCAGGAGGAAGATGACAAAATGCAGATTAACGGGATTAATAATAACTCTTCATTGCTCACAAATCAGCCTAGAGTTCATCATAAAACTTTTTCGCTCCCGTCAGTTCATCAATCAGATAAATTTGATATTTCCGAAATCGGCAGCTGAATGAACCTGTGAGAAATATGGATAAGGCAATGAAGAAAGCTCAAAGTATTCTTGAGAACATGCAGAAATTGGCCGAACTCGCAAAAGATAATTCCCTAACTGACAGCGACCGTATAGAAATTCAAGTTGAGATTGAGGACTTACGCGATAATCTCGTCATGATACCTACGGACTTAATGACAGGCAGGACAAATTCACGCGAAAGTTGTGACGAAAAATTTTACAATGACATGGGAATAACTTTCGGAGAAAACGGCCAATTCGGCGACGGAAGCAGCATCTTTGACAGAATGCGTGAGAGAATTTCACGTGGCGAAAACTGGAACGTCCGCGAAGTTTGGAGCCCTGAGACTACAACGATAATTCACACGGACAAAGAAACCGGCGAGAAAATTTACGAGGTAAAAGCACCTGGCTGGTACACTGTTGATGAAGAAGCTAACGTTTATTCCCGTTCAAGAAGTGATGAAGCGTTTATGGAGACAAGCAAGAAAGTTCCGACGGTGAAAGAAACTCTTAAAGCCTGGAGCCCTTATGTAGTCATGGACGCTGAGGGAGCCGAAAAAACTTCGGAGTTATTATCAGAGCAGATTGACTTTGTTAAAACTTGGCGCGAGGAATTTCCTGGAAAAATTGCGGCGGCTCAAGATAACGCTAAAGCAAGAGACGCAATTATGAGTGAAGCATATGATTTTCTCTCAGAACTCGGCGGAGGACTTGAAAACGTTTCACTCACAAACTCAACAATCGCTAGCAATTTTCTCTTCGGCGAAAAAGTTTATGACAATTTCTTAGGACGTCTCGACTTCAACGGAATATTAACGTTCAGCGACGACGGCGAAGAAGTTACACCTTACGGCTCACAAATTGAACTCTCGAACGAAAAAATTATTGATGAGCTTCCGGCCAATTTAAGAATTTCAGCACTTTCACAAAATTTTCTCAGTAGCGCAAACAATATCGGAGAACCTGACAACGGAATTTACGCTTCAATCCCTCCCGACGCAAAAACAATTTACACCGAAGGCCTGAATAAATACAGATTGAGTTGACATTTTTAATTCTGTAGTGTAACATGTCTTTCGCTTTTAATACGGAGGGTTATAGCATATTAAAAAGTTTTATGCGCTAGTCAGTTACTCGTTCAATTTATATTTCTAATCAACAATTATTACTCTACTTAATCTACAAATTTTTTAGCAATATTATTATTATTTCGTGCAAGTGTAAAATTTTTTATGAGGTGAAATATTCTAATGAAAAAGTTTTTGTGTGCAGTTATCGTTATCGTGTTAGTTATGTCGTTATGCAGTGTCGTTAATGCCGCCAGCAAAGATGAGAACGCAAAACTTCAAGTTCAAGTTGATCATGAGAACAAGCAGAACGGCGGATATGCTAATACACCCCAACAAAATGGCCGAAAATGGCAATACGGCTTGGACAAATGGAGAAAAGGCGCAAAATATCAGATCACTAATTGGAGCTTCTCACCAGACAAAGTTACTGCGGAGTTAATCGACAGAAAAGGAAACTTTGTTAAAACACTTGAGCCTGTAAAATTAGCGGACGGAGGCTTTCAGTTACCATCGGGAGGCATTCCGCAGGGAACTCAGCTCATAGTCCCGGAAGGCTGTCTTTTTTGCGGCAATGAAGCGTATGTAGGCAAATCCCAAAAATCAGGAACAGCGGACTTTGAAGGCGGAGAACATGTTTACTATTTCTCAACTGACCCCAAATACGGCTTCACAATTTATCCCTATCATAAGCCTCTCAGTTCTCAGTCTTACACTATGCCTGATTACGAGGAATAAATCAACAGCGTAATCCCTTTATACTTGTCAACGTAAAAATTCGCGCGTATAATTCAAGCAATTTCATGATTACAAAC
>ERZ842401.7535-NODE-7535-length-11104-cov-4.171961_pt1 | contig 11104 bp, 20 predicted proteins | sample MGYA00521270_ERZ842401 | MGnify/ENA primary metagenome ERZ842401 (study PRJEB31892, sample SAMEA3878208) | bioreactor metagenome | biome: Moose rumen | place: Sweden | collected 2011-10 | study: EMG produced TPA metagenomics assembly of the PRJEB12797 data set... | reverse complement strand
GCCTGATGGAGACTCGCCCTTTGAGCAAGACCAAGAGATGGAGATTAGTTGAAATAATCGAAAAAGCTAAGTAATTATGATTCAAGCAGAAAGCAGATTAACAGTTGCCGACAACAGCGGTGCAAAGGAAGTCCTCTGCATTCGCGTGCTTGGAGGTACAGGACGCCGTTACGCTTCGGTGGGCGACATGATTGTCGTTACCGTTAAGAACGCCATCCCTTCGAGTGATATTAAGAAAGGTACAGTATCGCGCGCGGTAGTCGTTAGAACCAAGAAGGAGATCCGTCGCCAGGACGGCTCTTACATTCGTTTCGATGACAACGCTTGCGTGTTGCTCACCAACGCCGGTGAGTTGAGAGGAACCCGCATCTTTGGTCCCGTAGCTCGTGAGCTGCGCGCCACCAACATGAAGATTGTTTCTCTGGCTCCCGAAGTATTGTAATACAATAACAACGCAAAATCAATTTAAGAAATGGCTATGTTACACATAAAGAAAGACGACACCGTCTATGTTCTCGCTGGTGACGACAAGGGTAAAACTGGTCGTGTCTTGAGCATCGACGCCAAGAAAAACCGCGCCATCGTGGAAGGTGTCAACATGGTATCGAAGAGTACCAAGCCTAATGCACAGCATCCACAGGGTGGCATTATCAAGAAGGAAGCCCCCATTCACCTGTCAAACCTCAACGTGGTTGACCCCAAGAGCGGACGTAACGCACGCCCTACTCGCGTAGGCTTCAAAGTAGAGCGCGACGAGAATGGTAAGGTGGTAAAAAAAGTACGTTATTCTAAAAAATCAGGAGAGGAGATTAAGTAATGGCTACTACACTGAAGAAAAAATATGACGACGTGATTGCTCCAGCACTCATGAAGCAATTCAACTACAGCTCTCCAATGCAGATTCCGCGTCTCGTGAAAATCGTCCTCAACGAGGGCCTTGGCGACGCCACACAAGACAAGAAAATCATTGAGACAGCTATTACCGAGCTCACCACTATCACTGGCCAGAAGGCCGTGCAGACAGTATCGAAGAAAGACATCTCTAACTTCAAGCTGCGCAAGAAGATGCCTATCGGCGCTCGCGTGACACTGCGCCGTGACCGCATGTATGAGTTCATGGAGAGATTTATCCGCATCGCTCTGCCACGCATACGCGACTTCAAGGGTATCGAGGGCAAGCTCGACGGACGCGGCAACTACACCGTGGGTGTTTCGGAGCAGATTATCTTCCCCGAGATCAACATCGACAACGTGAACAAGATGACAGGTATGAACATCACCTTCGTCACCACTGCCAAGACCGACGAGGAAGGTTATGCTCTGCTCAAGGAGTTTGGACTGCCTTTCAAGAACGCTAAATAATTTTTTAAAACAAGAAGATTTAGATTATGGCAAAAGAATCAATGAAGGCTCGTCAGGCCAAGAGAGAAAGAATGGTAGCTAAGTATGCCGCCAAGAGAGCAGCCCTCAAAGCTGCCGGCGACTATGAGGCTCTGCAAGCCCTGCCACGCAACGCTTCGCCAGTGAGACTCCACAACCGCTGCAAGATCTCGGGACGCCCCAAGGGCTACATGCGTCAGTTTGGTATCTCACGTATCAACTTCCGCGAGATGGCCTCTCAGGGTCTCATCCCGGGCGTGAGAAAGGCTAGCTGGTAATTATCTCTTTAGAGAAACTAAAACAAAAAAACACAGTAGTATTAAATATTGTTCGACTAACAGTTCGAATTAATTTAAACAACATTTCAATAAAATGACTGATCCAATTGCAGATTATTTGACAAGATTGAGGAATGCGATCAAGGCACAGCACCGTGTCGTTGAAATCCCTTCTTCGAAATTGAAGAAAGAGATCACTAAGATTCTCTTCGATCAGGGCTACATCCTTAACTATAAGTTTGTAGAACCCGAAGACTCTCCTGTAGGTACCATCAAAATCGCGCTCAAGTATGACGCCGTAGATAAGGTAAATGCAATCAAGTGTCTCAAGCGTGTCTCCAGGCCTGGTCTGCGCCAGTATGCCGGTTACAAAGACATGCCCCGCGTGTTAAATGGTTTAGGTATCGCCATCGTGTCAACCTCTAAGGGCGTCATGACCAACAAGCAGGCCAAGGCCGAGAAGATTGGTGGCGAGGTTTTGTGTTACGTTTATTAATAATAGGAGGATATAACTATGTCAAGAATAGGTAAATTGCCAATCGCTATACCCGCCGGCGTAACAATCGACATGAAAGACAATGTCATCACCGTTAAGGGTCCTAAGGGTGAGCTCAAGCAAGCAGTGAACCCTAACATCAAAGTCGAGATTAAGGACGGCAACATCACAGTCACTCGCCCCGACGACAACCGCGAGTCGCGCGCACAGCACGGTCTTTACAGAGCTCTCATCAACAACATGGTTACCGGCGTGAGCACCGGTTTCAAGAAAGAGCTCGAAATCGTGGGTGTGGGTTACAAGGCCGAGAGCAAAGGACAAGTTCTTCAGCTCACTTTGGGTTACTCTCACGCCATCTATCTGAAGATGCCCCCCGAGGTTTCGGTAAACGCCGTGACCGAGCGCAACAAGAACCCGCTCATCACTCTCGAGTCGTGCGACAAGCAGCTTCTTGGACAGATTTGCGCCAAGATACGCTCATTCCGCAAGCCCGAACCTTACAAGGGCAAGGGTGTTAAGTTCGTTGGCGAGGTTATTCGCCGCAAGTCAGGTAAAACGGCTGCTGCCAAATAATAATTAAGACACTTACACTACTATGATATCAAAAGAACAAAGACGTAGAAAAATCAAGGCGCGTATCCGCGGCAAGATCAGCGGTACTGCCCAGCGTCCACGCTTGTGCGTCTTCCGCAGCAACAAGCAAATCTATGCCCAGCTCATCGACGACGTGGCAGGCAACACTATCGTGTCGGCATCCTCTAAGGGTATTGAGCAGGGTACTAAGAGCGAAATAGCAGCTCAGGTTGGCGAGAATGTAGCCAAGAAGGCTATCGCCGCAGGTATTGATACTGTCGTTTTCGACCGCAACGGTTTCTTGTTCCACGGCCGCGTGAAATCGCTCGCCGATGGAGCTCGCAAGGGTGGTCTCAAATTCTAAAATCACAATTATGGCTAAGAATAATAGAGTTAAAGTTTCAAGCGATGTGGAATTGAAAGATCGCCTCGTGGCTATCAACCGCACCACCAAGGTTACTAAGGGTGGTCGCACTTTCACTTTCGCTGCTATCGTTGTCGTTGGTGACGGCAACGGTGTGATTGGTTACGGTCTCGGTAAGGCCAATGAGGTGACTACCGCTATCGCCAAGGGCGTGGAGGTGGCTAAGAAAAACCTCATCAAGGTACCCGTTTACAAAGGCACTATCCCCCACGAGCAAGCCGCTAAGTTTGGTGGCCCCCGCATCATCATGCAGCCCGCCACTCCAGGTACTGGTGTGAAGGCTGGTGGTGCCATGCGTGCTGTGCTTGAGAGTGTTGGCATTACCGACGTGATATGTAAGTCGAAGGGATCTTCTAACCCTCACAACCTGGTGAAGGCCACTTTCAAGGCTCTCTCGGAGCTGCGCAGCCCCATGACTATTGCCCACTATCGTGGTATTTCTTTGGAAAAAGTGTTTAACGGATAAAATAATTGACTACTATGGCTAAAATCAAGATTAAACAAGTCAAGAGCCGCATCAATCGTCCGGCACGTCAAAAAAGAACCCTCGATGCACTGGGTCTGAGAAAAATGAATCAAGTCGTTGAGAAGGAAGATACTCCTCAAGTCTTGGGTATGATTAACCAAGTTCGTCACCTGGTAGAAGTAACGAACGCTGAATAATAACTTACAAGCACTATGGAATTAAGTAATTTAAAACCGGCAGTAGGTTCCAACAAGAGCAAGCGTCGCATTGGTCGCGGACCAGGCAGCGGCATGGGAGGAACTTCTACTCGTGGACACAAGGGTGCAAAGTCGCGCTCAGGTTACAAAAAGAAGGTGGGATTCGAAGGTGGACAGATGCCGCTCCAGCGCCGTGTGCCTAAATTCGGATTCAAGAATATCAACCGCGTTGAATATAAAGCTATCAATATCTCGACTATTGAGCAACTCGCTAACAACAAGAACCTCGACAAGGTTACTGTGGCCGACCTCATTCAAGCAGGTTTCGTTCGCAAAAACCAACTCGTGAAGATTCTTGGTGTAGGCACTCTCAGCAAGAAGATTGATGTTGAGGCCAACGCATTCTCTAAGAAAGCTGAGGAAATCATTACCGCAGCCGGAGGTACTATCAACAAACTTTAATTAAGAGATAATGAAACTCATTCAAACATTAAAGAATATCTGGAAGATTGAGGACTTGCGCAAGAGGCTCACAATCACCTTCTTTTTCATTGTGATATATCGCTTTGGATGTCAAGTGGTGTTGCCCGGCATCTCTCCTAATCAGCTCCAAGCATTAGGCCGCCAGACTAACGATAATGGTCTCATGCAGCTGCTCGATATGTTCTCGGGTGGTGCCTTCTCACAGGCTTCAATCTTCGCGCTCGGTATCATGCCCTACATCACTGCGTCGATTGTGATACAGCTGCTGGGAATGGTGATGCCAAGCTTCCAGAAGATGCAGCGCGAGGGTGAGAGCGGACGCATGAAGCTCAATCAGTACACTCGCTATCTCACCGTGCTCATCCTCTTGGTGCAGGCACCAGCCTATCTCTTTAACCTCACCCATCAAGTGGGTGGTAGCTTAGGCGGGTTTAATATGGTATTCCTTACCATAGTCCTCACGGCAGGTGCCATGTTCATCATGTGGCTCGGTGAGAAGATCACCGATAAGGGTATTGGCAATGGTATCTCACTCATCATCTTTGTGGGTATCATAGCGCGATTCCCAACTGCATTCTCTTCCGAATTTGTTTATCGTTATCAGAACGCCCAAGGTGGTCTTGTGATGTTCCTTGTTGAGATTATCGTGCTCTTTGCTGTTACAGCAGGTGCCGTGATGCTCACTCAGGGTACTCGCAAAGTGCCCGTGCAGTATGCTAAGCGCATCGTGGGCAACAAGCAGTATGGTGGCGCGCGCCAGTATATTCCTCTCAAGGTTAATGCTGCCAACGTGATGCCTATCATCTTCGCTCAAGCCCTCATGTTCATCCCCATCACAATCGCGGGATTTAGCTCTAGTGGCTCGGGATTTGCCGCTACGTTCAGCGACATTAACGGATTCTGGTACAATCTTGTTTACTTCCTCCTCATTGTGGCATTCACCTATTTCTATACCGCCATCACCGTGCGACCCACTCAGATGGCAGAGGAGATGAAGAAGAACAGCGGCTTCATTCCTGGCATCAAGCCGGGCAAGAAGACTGCAGAGTATCTCGACTCTATCATGTCGCGCATTACCCTGCCAGGATCTATTTTCCTCGGCATCGTGGCTATCATGCCGGCTTTCGCGAGACTGTTTGGAGTAAACCAGAACTTTGCGCAATTCTTCGGTGGAACATCACTGCTCATTAGCGTGGGTGTGATTCTCGACACGCTGCAGCAAATCGAGACTCATCTCCGCATGCACCACTACGATGGTCTTATGAAGAGCGGTAAAATCAAGGGAAGAGCTTCTTAACGCATTCACACCCCTTATCGATTTTAACTCAAGTTTTGAGTATGATTTATTTAAAGACCGAAGAAGAGATAGAATTGCTCAGGGAAGCTGACCTCGTGGTGGCACGCACACTAGGCGAGCTCGCCAAGTGGGTCGCCCCCGGGATCACTACCCGAAAGCTAAACAATATCGCCGACGAGTACATACGCTCCCAGGGATGCGTGCCGGGGTTCTTAGGACTCTATGGATATCCGGCATCGGTATGCATCTCGGTCAACGAGACGGTAGTACACGGCATCCCTTCGGGATATGTGCTGCGTGAGGGCGACATTGTTTCTATCGACTGCGGAGCGGTAACAAAAGAGGGCTTTAACGGCGACTCTTGCTACACCTTCTGCGTGGGAGAGGTGAGCGACGAAGTGAGACAGCTACTCGTCACTACCAAAGAGTCTCTCTATGAGGGAATCAAGAAGGCCATCCCTGGAAACCGCATCGGAGACATCGGTAACACCATACAGCAATATTGCGAGAAAAGAGGATATGGAGTGGTGCGCGAGATGTGCGGTCACGGAGTGGGCAAGAAACTCCACGAGGACCCCGACGTCCCCAACTATGGGCGACGCGGCACCGGACCGCTCATCAAGAACGGCATGACAATAGCTATCGAGCCCATGATTAATATGGGAAGCAAGAACATTGTCATCGAGCGTGACGGATGGACAACGCGCACCAAAGACTTCAAACCCTCGGCTCACTTTGAGCACTCGGTGGCTGTACACAATGGCAAGCCCGATATCTTATCTTCTTTTGAGTATATCAAAGAAGCGCTAGGAGATCGATTCATTTAAATAAATTGTTAATACTCACATCACACACACGATTTCTTTATGGCTAAACAAAATGCTATCGAACTGGACGGAACTATCGTAGAGGCATTGTCGAACGCTATGTTCCGCGTCGAACTGGAGAACGGTCATCAAATCACAGCTCACATCTCTGGCAAGATGAGGATGCACTACATCAAAATCTTGCCTGGCGACAAAGTGAGAGTGGAGATGTCACCCTACGACTTGAGCAAGGGAAGAATTGCTTTTAGATACAAATAATTTTGATTTATTTTAAATCACAACTTACATAAACACACTACTATGAAAGTTAGAGCTTCAATAAAAAAACGCAGCGACGACTGCAAAATCGTGCGTCGCAAAGGTCGTTTATACGTGATTTGCAAGAAAAATCCTAAGTTTAAGCAACGTCAAGGATAATTTTTATTAATTTTGCACAAAATTTCAGTTTTATAATATGGCAATAAGAATTGTGGGCGTTGACCTGCCCCAGAACAAGAGAGGTGTTATCGCTCTCACTTATATCTACGGCATCGGTCGTAGCTCGGCTGCCAAGATCCTCGCCGAGGCTGGTGTGAGCGAAGATACTAAGGTCAAAGATTGGACCGACGCCGAGGCTGCCAAAGTTCGTGAGGTGATCGGTGAGAACTACAAGGTCGAGGGTGACCTGCGTAGCGAAGTACAAATGAACATCAAGCGACTCATGGACATCGGTTGCTACCGTGGCATTCGCCACCGCAACGGTCTGCCAGTGCGCGGCCAGAGCACCAAGAACAATGCTCGCACTCGCAAGGGACGCAAGAAAACTGTTGCTAACAAGAAGAAAGCTACTAAATAATTTTAAGGTATGGCAAAGAAAACAGTCGCAGCTAAGAAGAGAGTTGTTAAAGTTGACGGTGTGGGGCAACTGCACGTGCACTCTTCGTTTAACAACATTATTGTGTGTCTCGCCAACAGCGAGGGACAAGTTATTTCATGGTCTTCGGCAGGCAAGATGGGATTTCGTGGCTCTAAAAAGAACACCCCCTATGCAGCGCAAATGGCGGCCCAAGACTGTGCTAAGGTGGCCTATGACCTCGGACTTCGCAAGGTTAAGGCCTATGTGAAAGGACCCGGCAACGGACGCGAATCAGCAATCCGTACCATCCACGGTGCAGGCATCGCAGTGACCGAGATTATCGACGTTACTCCACTGCCACACAACGGATGTCGTCCTCCTAAGAGAAGAAGAGTTTAATATTTCCTTACATTCAGGAGTTGACAACTGCTTCACAGTATTTATTATTTTTTCGCGAATCTCTGTCAGTGATTGGATTGCACCTTTTTTAACAACCTCTCTGCAATCGCGGCTGCACTGAAGCGATTCATCCAGAACTTAACTTTTTAAATTTTAAACAAAAAATGGCTAGATATACCGGTCCAAAATCAAAAATCGCACGCAAATTTGGCGAGCCAATTTTCGGAGAAGACAAGGTCCTTGCTAAAAGAACCAACCCTCCAGGTCAACACGGTGCCAACAGAAGAAGAAAACTCTCAGAGTACGGTACGCAGCTTCGCGAAAAACAAAAGGCAAAGTACACCTACGGAGTGCTTGAGCGTCAGTTCCGCAACCTCTTCGAGAAAGCATCGTCTTCTAAGGGCGTCACCGGTGAGGTGCTTCTGCAGCTGCTCGAGTCAAGGCTCGACAATGTGGTTTATCGCCTTGGCATTGCTAAAACACGTGCCGCAGCACGTCAGCTCGTCCTCCATCGTCACATTACTGTCAACGGCAACGTTGTCAACATTCCTTCTTACTCTGTGACTCCTGGCGAACTCGTGGCTGTGAGAGAGAAATCTAAATCTCTTGAGGTGATACAAGACTCTCTTGCAGGCTTCAACCACAGCAAGTACCCTTGGATTGAATGGGACGAGAGCGTGAAGGGTGGCAAGATGATCAACGTGCCGCAGCGCGACGAAATACCCGAGAACATCAAAGAGCAATTGATCGTTGAGTTGTATTCTAAACAGTAAAAATTAACATCCATGGCTATTTTAGCATTTCAGAAACCCGAAAAGGTCTTGATGCTCGAATCCGACAACCACTTCGGCAAGTTTGAGTTCAGACCCCTTGAGCCTGGTTATGGCGTCACCATAGGTAACGCTCTGAGGCGCATCTTGCTTTCTTCTCTCGAAGGATTTGCGATTTGCAACATTCGCATCGACGGCGTCAAACATGAGTTTGCAACTATCCCGGGGGTTAAAGAAGATGTCACCAACATCATCCTCAACCTCAAGAAAGTGCGTCTCAAGCAAGTCGTTGAGGAAACCGAAACCGAGAAAGCTACTATCAAGGTTTCAGGACAGGATGTTTTTCATGCAGGCGACATTGGCAAAGTGCTTAACGGTTTTGAGGTTCTGAATCCCGACCTCGTGATTTGTAACCTTGACCCTAAAGCCAGCTTCCATCTCGACATAACAATCAACAAGGGTAGGGGATATGTCCCCGCCGAGGAGAACCGTAGCAACAACGACCCTATCGACGTGATTGCTATCGACTCAATCTACACTCCCATTGTTAATGTGATGTATGCTATCGAAAACTATCGCGTTGAGCAAAAGACCGACTACGAGAAACTCGTCTTCGAGATTACCACCGATGGCTCGATACACCCTAAGGAAGCACTCAAAGAAGCCGCGAGAATACTTATTCAGCACTTTATGCTTTTCTCCGACGAGAAGATCGCTCTCGACGCTACCGAGAACGAAGGAAACGAGGAGTTCGACGAGGAAGTTCTCCACATGCGACAGCTGCTTAAGACTAAGCTAGTGGATATGCAGCTCTCGGTTAGAGCTCTCAACTGCCTCAAGTCGGCCGAGGTAGAGTCGCTTGGCGACCTCGTCAAGTACAACAAGACCGACCTTCTCAAGTTCCGCAACTTCGGCAAGAAATCGTTGTCAGAGCTCGAGGAACTTTTGTCAAGCCATGGCCTCAACTTTGGCATGGATATTTCAAAGTATAAATTAGATAAAGAGTAATAACGATGAGACATAATAAGAAATTCAATCACCTAAGCCGCAAGAAGGGACACCGCGACGCCATGCTGGCCAACATGACCATCTCGCTGATCATGCACAAGAGAATTTTTACCACTCTGCCTAAGGCTAAAGCTCTGCGCGTTTATGCCGAACCCCTCATCAACCGTGCTAAGAAAGACGATACCGCTTCGCGAAGAGTAGTATTCAGCTATCTGCAAAACAAGCAGGCTGTTAGCATCCTCTTCAACGAGATAGCACAGAAGATTGCCGACCGTCCGGGTGGATACACTCGCATCCTCAAGATGGGCAACCGACTCGGTGACAATGCCAAGACTTGCTTTATCGAACTCGTTGACTACAACGAGGCTCTTCTCGCCGAGAAGAAAGAGACTGCCAAGAAGGCTACTCGCCGCAGCCGCCGCTCAGGCAAGAAAGCTGCCGCCGAGAAGACCGAGCAGCAAGCCGAGGAATAAGATGACTGCAATATAAGCGCACATTCTTCTAACGAAGACACACACCTAAATTAAAGCCAGAGACATCAACGATGCCGCTGGCTTTATTTTTTGCGGTCGGTATGTCAGTACTTGGTCTTTAGCCTGAAAAACCTCACGCCTTCGGTCTTTGAACTCTTGGAAAGCTGCTTCTTCAAGTCAACATCCTCAAGCATCACCTTCTTGCCTGTCGATGATGCGTCAAGAAGAACAATGTTGCCCTCTGCGTCAAGCTCTACGACCCCCAGGTGAGAGATGTCCAACCCATCAATGCGAGTGACCAGACCAACGAAATCGCCACGCCGGACTACAGTCTTCACATCTTTTGAGTTAAGGCTCTCCTTCTTTATATATGGAAAACGGTGATTGCGGTAGCCTATCTCAAAATTCTTGATTTTCTCAAATATAGTGTCGTTGGCAAGCGATGGGTAACTCTCGCGATGAGAGCTCATGTAGTTGATAGTCTTAATCTTATAGCGAGCGCACTTGATGTCGCCCGTCACGTCAACTATGTTGCCGCGGTTGCTATTGTCAATAATCCAGTCGCTGATGTAGTGTAGGCGAGTGGAATAGTCACCCATCTTGCCTCTACGGTAACGCAAGTCCTCAAGATGATGAGCATAGTCACGCCATGAGTAACGACCGTTGAGCGTGGTGCTAGTCAAAGCATACAATGTCTCAACAAACGTCGTGCAATCAAGTTCATCAATGTTGATGGTGAGCATCTCACTCTCGCCCTCAAGAGTGTGGGCGACGTAAGGCGTGCCCTCAAGCTTGTGGGCATAGAAGCACACGAGTTCATTGGCATCGCTAATGCCACTCTGCAAGCCCTCCATCAGCAACGAGTTAATCTTTATGGTGTCATTCTCGCAATGAAAACGCATGCGCTCAATACCGGCGCCCTGAGCAGTGGCATTGCCCAGCGCGCCATCCTTTGAGATGCCACTTAACCCAGCTGCAAACACCGCCAGGCACATCAATAATATCTTCTTCATTCTTCTCACAGCAAATAACATTAGATACAAAACTGCAACAAAATTAGAAATAAAAAATCATATCCACAACAATAAAGCCAATAAATATAAACCTAGTCACTATATATAATAAGGTGTAGCTTCGCATTGAGGTTGTTGTCGTTGTGTTGCGGGCGTTGATGTTGTGGTGTGCGTGGTTGGTGTCT
>ERZ842401.7534-NODE-7534-length-11105-cov-4.233394_pt1 | contig 11105 bp, 11 predicted proteins | sample MGYA00521270_ERZ842401 | MGnify/ENA primary metagenome ERZ842401 (study PRJEB31892, sample SAMEA3878208) | bioreactor metagenome | biome: Moose rumen | place: Sweden | collected 2011-10 | study: EMG produced TPA metagenomics assembly of the PRJEB12797 data set... | reverse complement strand
GATCCTCCAGCGGCCGCAGAGGATTCTCCCGGGAATAGACCACCTTCAAATGCTTCACGCCGCGTTTTTTCAGTTCCCGGCGCATGACCCGGGCCAGCGGGCAGACGGAGGTCTGATAGATATCCGCCACCCGGAAGGCGGTGGGGTCCAGCTTGTTGCCCGCGCCCATGGAGCAGATGATGGAAACGCCCGCTTTTTGAGCCGCTTCCACCAGCATCAGCTTGCCCTTCACCGTGTCGATGGCGTCCACCACATAATCGTATTGGGTAAAATCAAACTGATCCGCCGTTTCCGGCAAATAAAAGGTTTTGTAGGTGTTCACGACGCAGTCGGGGTTGATATCGTGAATCCGCTCCTCCGCCGCGTCTACCTTATATTGCCCGATGGTTTTGTGGGTGGCGATCAATTGCCGGTTCAGGTTGGTCAGGCTCACCCGGTCGTTATCGATCAGATCCAGGGTGCCGACGCCGGAGCGGGCCAGGGCCTCCACCACGTAGCCGCCCACGCCGCCCACGCCGAACACCGCTACCCGGCTGTTTTTCAGCTTGTCCATGGCTTCCCGGCCCAATAAAAGCTGGGTTCTGGCAAATTGATTCAGCATCGCTTTTCCCGCCCCGTTTCCTGAAAATGATAACAAAGGCTATCACAAATTTTCGTTTCAGTCAATAGATCGAGCTTTGTCGGCGAATGAACGCGCAAAAATGGCGAACCTGACGCCGGTCACGGTTCGCCTATGGAACGATGCTGATTTGGAATAACGGGATGGATGAAAGATTTACGATTCATTGATAAGCGGATATTCTAAAAAGGCATAAGAAATGACGCTTTTTTCATTCGTCTTTCTCGGAAAGGGGTCTGTGGGAAACCGCTCTTTGGACACCAAAGAGCGGTTTCCCACAGCAATTTTATTTTTTTTAGACTGAATCCGGCTTTTTCCTTGCAAGCCAGCCACGGAAAATGCCGCCTTCAAAGACCGAGATGATGATGAAGAAAACATCCGCAAACAGGATGAAGATGAACGAGGGGATCAGGATGCGGGTGTACTTTTTCCCGAAGAAGCCGCCTTTGCGGATGGCCGCGCCCATTTGAAACAAATAGAAAAGCACGCCCAGGTTGAAATAAAGCAGCAGCAGCGCGTTTTCCCCGAAGCTCACAAAGGCGTCGGACGGAAAGAGATTTCCGGTGCGGGTAAAGCTGAGCAGCATATTCAGAAGCAGCAATCCGATTTGCACCACGAACAGGATGCGGGTCACATTCAGCATCACGCCGCCGCCGATACCCACGCCGCCGCACCATGTCAAACCGGCCCGGGCGCAGAAATGCTCAAAGCACTGCATCAGCGGCTCGTTTTGCTTGCCTTCAATAAAGCCGTTGTTGGCAATGCAGAAAACCCGGAAATGCAGACTATTCTTTTGGCAGAAGGCTTCCAGCTCCTCCAAAAAGAAAAGTACATGGGAGGGAATGCCGTCCACATACAAAGGAAGAACGAACACCGCGGCGTCCGCGTTTTGAAGCTGCTGGAGAATGCGCTCGTGGTTCCCCTTCGTGCGCAGCTTTTCCGTTACTTTTTCCCCGCCCACGAAAAGCCGCTGGAGGGACAGAAAATAGGAGGAAGCGCAGAAGCTTTTCTTGGGGCTGCAATTGATGAATACCGTTTTCATAGCTGTGCCTCCAATTCCTTTAGATCATTCAGAAAAACCACCTGAGAGCGAGCGTAGCCGTCGTTCAGGGCGTTTCTTTCCGCCATGTACCGGAAGGTTTCCTTTTCCGCATCCTCGGCGTCGCCGTAAACGATCACCTTCCACAGATCGTGCTTACCGTAGCGCAGGGTGTGGTGCATTTGCCGGCCCCGATAGGTGCTGAATGGGGTGGAGGTGCCAATGGAACGGTCCAGCACGTTTTTGATGGGCGCGCTGTACCCGCCGTACAGGTTTTTCGTCACGATCACCAGTTCATCCGCCTGACCCAGCACGCGGCAAGCCTGCTGCAGCGCATCCTTCATAAAGCATTCCGCGGGATGCTTGGTCCAGCAGCCAAAGCAGCCCTGGCACGGGGCGTATTTTCCGTCCGCGTGAATGGCCTGATCGCATTTGTCCGCGATCAAAGCGCTGTATTGCTCGTCCAAATCGTGCAGAATGATTTTCATGGCATTTCCTCCTCCTTTGCCGCCAACATCGCGCCCATAAACACCCGCTCCAGATGAGCCGTCGCTTGCGCTTCGTCGTATTCCAGAGCATTATTGGCAATGATGCTTGCGTAGCCGTGGGTAAACACGGCCAAGGTTAAAAAAGCTTCCTTCATCTTTTCCATATCCAACCCCGTTTCCGCCTGCATGGCGGACAGAATGGGGGCCGCCTCCGGCGAATCGATCATTTCCAGCAGATTGGTTTCGGAAGCATAACCGGATTGAAACAGAAATCGGAACCAATGAGGCTCCCGGATGGCGAACCGGATATAATTCAAGCCGATTCCAAGCATGGGGTCCTCTCCGGGGGGAACGTTCAGCAGAAATTCCGTGTGCAGATGATCCAGCCGGGCATAGGCGGCCTTTTTTATATCCTCCACTGTGGCAAAGTGGTACATGACGGGCTGAGTGGAGCAGCCCAATTCCTGGGCCACGGCGCGGGCGTTCACGCTCTCCGCGCCGTTCCTTCTCGCAACCTGCAGCGCCGCTTCCACGATCATTTCCCGGGTGATTTTGGCTTTGGGCGGCATGAATTCACCTCTTTGATAAATAATAACTGTTATATAACGTAGATTATAATATATTTAATTCAGAATGTCAACACGATGAAATATAAAAAAGCAGCCCGGACAGGAGCTGCTTTGTGAAGACGGCATATTGCTGCAAATCAGATAATATTTTCAGCATGCGCAATATGATTGCCGGTATATGGCTGCATCAGGAATCCTTTCCATCCTGCTTACCGCCTATCTTCATTGATCGAAATAATATGGAACGGTACAGCGATGGAGGATTTTCAATGATTGTATAAAGCGTTTTTGGCTTCTGACCGTCATCCTCGACATGTTTTCGTATGACGATTTTGCTTGCAGCTGGAAAAATATATACATTGCAGATAGAATGCTTATCCCGATCAGCCGCGTTCTTTTTGATATAGCGGGCCAAGGCTTGATACTCTTTGATCAGCCAATCCGGGGTTGGAGGATCAGGATAGGAAGCCGTAGGAAGATAAATCCGCGAAACAGGAAGAGAATAATCCAGAATGCCCGCGCCGTGTTCGGCAACTTCGATGCAGTGATAGCGGGTCTTTGCAGACAGAACGGAACGGCCCGAGGTGTGCAAAGCCATAGTGACTTTCGAGTGTGCAGGAAAATACACAAAGGCAGCGCCGGGAATGGTAAAATCCGGGTCCTCCGGTTGGATTTCTTCTCCGTAGATTGTCAGCGGAACGCCTCCTCTTGTTTTGAGAAAGAAAAACAAATCCCGAAAATCTTCCTTCGCAGCAACGAACAAGGTCTGTTTTCCCATCTTGATGGCTCTCCTTTAGATGTGTTCTTTCACACCAAACTTCGTCAAACACCTTATGGCTTGGGTTTCGAGGGAAGCTTGGCACAGCACTTCGCCATTTTTTGATACCATTTTGGGAAATAAAGGAGTAGCAAGATAATCGGGATCGCATATTTCATTTTTGGGAGGAAGAATGATTGGAAAATTGCCTATAGATGTCAATTCATATTGTTTTAGCATATTTTTGCCTGTGCACCGGATAGATGCTTTAAAAACAAATGAAGTTCCGTCCTTTCTGGGTTGAAAGGGAATATAGCCCAATGCATTCATTTCATCGTCGGTTTTCGGTATAACTCCCGGCTTGGCGATCGATAGATATACAAGCTGATACCATTTTTCATCCGGACTTAAGTATTCCCCCGTTTTTCTAATAATCACGGACCAGCCTTCAAGACTGTGTTTTTTTGCGTTGTCCCCTTGCAGACTATAGAGAAACGCATCGCCAATCTGCCAGTCGGGCTGATAAGGCTTTCGCTTCCTATATACCGCTTCAGGACCAATGGCAGCGGAGACACAATACTTCTGACGGAACTTGAGGATGTTTGGCGCTAAATCCGGGTATTGTTTCATTAATGCCGCGCAAGCTTCCTCAGCGTCGGACAGGATGCGGTCCATCATTTCCTGTTTTTTGGCGGTTCCCTTCGCAAGACCAAGGATGACGGGACAGGAATCATCCTGATCCATAAGCTCTGCATGGTAATGGGAAAGAATGCTTGAAACCGCCTGATCCCGATTGCTGCCGAGAGTACGCATATTTTGATATTTTTCACAGACTTCATCAATGAGGGGAAAAGCTTCAACGAGTGATCGCATGATGATTCTCCTTCCAGAAGATTCAAGAAGAATGCTTCTGTGAACTGCTTGTTGATCGCCTTGTGAAGTTCATCCGGCACATGGAAACCGTTATTCAATGAACCCCATCACATCCACGACCTTCTGTCCCGCGCCGTAAATCAGCTTCAGCTTTTTTTTCCCCTGGGCACGGGTGTATAAAGCGGCGGAGGGGCCCCCGTCCAGATTGTACACCCATTCAGGGGCATATTCCCCGATCATGAAATCATTGGCTTCCAGCAGGGTCAGGCCCACGGCGGAGGTGGAAATCAGGATTATGTAGGTGTTTTCTTCTGGCAATTTGGCGATCACATTGCGGATGGCCCGGCGGGTGGCAAAGGGCCATTCCCGGTCCAGCAGCTCCCGTCCGTCCAGATACATGGGACAGCCCTCATAGAAGGACCAGGTTTGCAGGGGGTCCTTTGCCAACACCGCGTCGTTGTCCGCGCCCGCGTACAGGTGCAGCCCATCCGCTTCCAGCGTGAGGCCAAAGTAGGGGATACCGTCCAGGTATCTGTACACTTCCCCGTCGATCACGGTCAGGGAGCCCAGGGGCGTATAGTAGTAATCCGGGCTGGCGCCAGGATAATCGTCCGGTATTTCGGGATAGGTGGGGCTCACGTAGCCGCTGCCGTTGATCACCAGCGCCGCGCCGGGAATCTGCTTGCCTAACTCCTCCGCCTTCATCAGTTTTTCATGCCAGGGAGAGGAGGCCTTTTTGATTTGCCGACCGGGGTCCTGCATCCATACGGTGGCAAGATAGCACTTGGTTTTGTTCAGGTACAGCGTTTCCACCGTGTATTTCAGCGTTTCCGTATCGTATGCCGCTTCCGTTTTCCGGCGGGAAATGGTGTAAGCAAGCGAATCTTCCCCTAAGCATCCTATCGGCAGCAGGCAAAGCAGCAGCGCCAGCGCGGCAAGGCGATCAAACAGCTTCATTTTATTTATCGCTCCACAGTATATTGGCCGCTTCTTCGGCATCCGCGAAGGGTCCGGGCAGGGTATCCAAGCCCCGGTGGGAACCGAAGTAGTCCCGGACAAAGATGATTTCCGTTCCGTCGGGGTTTTCAAAGCGCTGCTCGGGCTCAAAGGCGCAGCCCAACGTGTCGCTGGTGATGATCCCGTCCCGGAAATCCTTCAGATAATCGTACAGGTTGGTTTTCAGGCAGTATTTGCCTTCTTTTTCAACCAGCTCCACGGTGATCTTGTTTTCCTCGTCCCACAGGAAATGCTTGTCGTGCTTGCTCACCTTGGCCCCGTTCAGGTAGGCGTTGCCATCCACCCACACCGGCAGATGGCCGAAGTGGTATTCCGCCAGGCTGCCCATGTTAGGCTCGTCCCCGTGCCAGAAATGGGCATGCCATTCCTCGTAGCTGGGGAAGATATCGAAAGGATCGGTGCCCACCACTTCGTAATCGCTGGCCGTGGGCTTCCGGTCGGGATCGGTGATGGGGTAATGCTGCACGAAAATGTTGTTGTAGATTCGGTCGTCGCCGTGCAGGATGGTCATGAACCCGGCTACCTCCGTGCGGTGGCGGATGTGGTAGGGCGTGTAGCGGGGCTCCCGCTGGCCGTTCACGATGCTGTCCACGCCGGAATTGATCAGGCCGAAGCCGCCCAGCATCAGATTGTGAACGCAGGCGATGCCTTCGCTGGGGATGACCACGGAGGATTTGGAAAGCAGAAGATTGTTGTCGATCAGGGTCGGCCCGTGGCCCACCTCGATGAACACGTCGCAGTTGAACATGGCGCCCTGAGCATGGCCCCGGCCCTCGGGCTTCATGTTGTCGTGCATCAGATTCTGGGAAATGCGGGCCCCCTGGGCCTGCCAATCGCACCAAACGCCCATGATGCAGTGATGAATGTGGTTGCGGCGGATGGTCACGTCAATCGCGGCATGCAGCTTGATGCCGGCGGTTTCCGCGCCGCCCAGCTGCTGGGAATTGCAGATGTGGTGGATGTGGCAGTCCTCGATGGTGGAGAACACGCCGCCCATGCGGCCCACGATGCCGGTCTGCTCGCAGTGGTGCACCTCGCAGCGGCGGATGATGTGGCCGCCCACCTTTTCCTTGAGCCATCCATGGTACTGACCCCGGCACACGGCGTCCCGCTCCATCTGGGTGGGGGACTTGACGTGCTTGGTGTAGAAGTACATATCGTTTTCCGGGTCCCGGTACTTGCCCAGGGAAATGCCGCAGCATTTGCTGTTGCTGATTTCGCAGTCCTCGATGATCCAGCCCCGGCTCCAGTGGGGGCCGATCATGCCGTCCTGGTACGCGGCGGGAGGGGCCCAGGTGGTGGCGGCCTTGTCGATTTTAAAGCCGCTGACGGTGATGTAGCCGATGCCGGTTTCAGAGGGCATGAAGCAGTTGCGCCGCACGGTGATTTCCACCTTTTCCTTATTGGGGTCCTTGCCCTGGAAATTGGCGTACAGCACGGTTTCATGGCCGTCCTGCTCGGTGTACCACAGATATTTGGCTTCCTCCTGGTTCCAGGCGCAGGGATCGGGATTGCCGGCGATGCATTCGTCCAGCGTCACGGTTTCATACAGCATCCGATCGTTCAGGAACACGCTGCCGGTGTGACGTACGGTGGGGGCAAAGTACCAATCGCCGCAAACAAAGGTGGTATAAGGGTTATAGCTGCCGAACACGCCGTTGTTCACCCGGTTCACCCAAACATTGCCCTGATAGGGCAGCCAGCCGGTGAGGGTTTCCGCGCCGGTGATCACCGCGCCCAGGGGCTCCTGGGACCGGTAGGTGATGCGGTTGTTTTCTTCGCCCGCGTTCACAGGATTCACATATTCCCGATAGATGCCGGGGGCCACCAGCACTTCATCCCCGGGCCGGGCGATGCGCGCCGCGTCGTCGATATGGCGGAATGGCATTTCTTTGCTGCCGTTCCCATCCCGGGAGGCTTTTGCGTTCACATAGTAAATCATGAGGTAACCTCTCCTTTCTGAAATGAAAAAGCAATGATTATTCTGTTGATTATGCCGCTTTTATGGTACAACAAGGAAGATGAAAAAGCAAGTATAAAATAGTAGGAACGTGGGAAAGAAGCTATCAGTTCGCAAGAAATGAGCAGGAAAACCCAATTCAGGGGAAGGAATTCGGACGAGAAATCTGAAAAGCAAAAAACTTTGCAAAAACGTCAAAAAAAATGTTGGATTTGCCTTGACAAAAATACCGGAATTTTGTATAATACCAGACGCATCAATAGACTCCGCTAGCCCCGGGTGCTATTGTACAGCGCTGGAAGGTGCGACCATCACCGGAAAGCAACCTAAAAGTTTACCTGATTTTCAAGGAGGAAATTCACTTGAACACCTATATGGCAAATGCGCAGAACGTAGAGCGCAAGTGGTATGTCGTTGATGCAGACGGCATGGTGCTTGGTCGTCTCGCCAGCCAGGTAGCCAATATCCTGCGCGGCAAGAACAAGCCCATCTATACGCCCCATGTGGATACCGGTGATCACGTGATCATCATCAATGCTTCCAAGATCGTTTTGACCGGCAAAAAGCTGGATCAGAAGATTTATTATCATCATTCCGGTTATGCCGGTGGCCTGAAGGAAACCAAGTACCGCAAGCTGATTGCTGAGAAGCCCGAATTCGCCGTGCGTCATGCCATCGTTGGCATGCTGCCCAAGGGACCCCTGGGCCGGCAGATGGCTTCCAAGCTGCGCGTTTACGCCGGCTCTGAACACGAGCAGGCTGCGCAGAAGCCCGAAGTGCTGGAACTGATCAAGTAAGAAGCTGAGCGGAAGGAGCATATAAATCATGGCTAATGATTTCAACGCCGTTGGCCGCCGGAAGAGCGCGGTCGCCCGTGTACGCCTCGTGCCCGGGGAAGGCAAAATTTTGGTGAATAAGCGCGATATCGATGATTATTTCGGGCTGGAAACCCTGAAAATGACCATTCGTCAGCCCATGAACCTGGTGAATGTTGGCGGCAGCTTTGACGTGCTGGTCAATGTTCGCGGCGGCGGTTTGTCCGGCCAGGCCGGCGCCATCCGTCACGGCATCAGCCGCGCCCTGTGCAAGGTGAACCCCGAACTCCGCGGTGCCCTGAAAAAGGCTGGCTTCCTCACCCGCGATCCTCGTATGAAGGAACGCAAGAAGTACGGCCTCAAAGCGGCGAGGCGTGCACCTCAGTTCTCCAAACGTTAAAAATACCAGGAAACCCAGGAAAATCAACGTTTTCCTGGGTTTTTTGTTTTCATAAAGTTTGTCTTTTTTTGCACTGGTTTGACCTCGTTTAGATGGGTTAAAAATGGGTTTAAGAACCAAAATGGGTTTAAGAATGGGTTTAAGATTGAGCGTAAAAGATATTTTTTTACCTTGGTCAATTTAACCCATTCAGGAGAATTGGATGTAATCACCAATGAATAATTATTCTGATGTAGTTTAATTCAATTTGTCATGATATAGTCTCTTTTATATTTATATCGGCATAATTGCTGGTCTTCCATTTATACTCCTCAAAATGGTGCAAAGTGTTCGGGGTTCACTCTGAACACTTTTTCTATTTCTCACAAAATATAAAAAGGAGGATCTCTATGAACAGTAACAAGAAAACTATTAACAAGAATATGGCTTGGAGCGCCATGCGCTGGAGAAAGTGGCGAAATCTAACTTGCTTTCAGAAAAAATGGATCATGGAGAAAGCGCACAGACTGTATACACAGTTTGTAACCGACAGGCAAAAGTTTCCCCATTGTGCAGAACGCAGAGCCTTGATCGAAACCCTGTATGCTCTAATTCTAAACAAAGGGATCATGATTTATAGGGGTGAGGTAAAACGCATTGTGGATTTCAGAATGAGAAAATGGAACAGGCGGTATCTAAAAAGAGAAATGGAAGTAGCGCAGGAAACTATGTTGCAAAAAGAAAATGAAACAGCAGAGTAATCCAACAGCCCAGCACTGGTTTTAAGGCGTTCAGAGAAGTGACATTCATCTGAACGCCTTTTTTCGTTTTTGGAAGGAGGAGAGAGAGTGAACGAATTGACCGCTGTTTCTTATGAATACGACCAGAACAACCGACCAGGAATTCTTGGCACACAGCTTCACCAGGTACTGGGAATCATGACTGACTACCGCCATTGGTTTCAGCGGATCTGTTTGCGGCTGGAATTGAAAGAAGGGCGGGATTATACGACGCTGGTCAAAAAAGTCCGGCGTGGTGATGGCGTTGAGATGCCCGGAAAGAAAATCGATCACCTGCTGACCATTACAGCAGCAAAGGAAATCTGTCTGGTGCAGTCCTCCCCCATAGGCCGGATGCTGCGGCGGCAGCTTATGGCTGCGGAACAAAAAATTCAGCAGGCATCGGAAGTCAGCCAGCAGGAGATCAGTTATTATCGGCAGCAGTTACAGGAATCCAATGAGAGAAATATGCAGTTGACGGCAGATTTAGCAGCGCAGAATCAGACTCTGGCAATTCAAGCCGTCAGGCTTGCCCAGCAGGACGAGATCATGGAAAAGCAGCGGACGATGATCCAAAAGCAGAGCAAGACAGTGCGGCAAATGAAGCCAAAGGTGGATTATTGCGACCGGGTTCTAAACTCCAAAGATGTTCTCACTGCCACAACCATTGCCAAGACCTATGACTGGTCGGGGCAAAAGCTCAATACTTTTCTAAAAGAACAAGGCGTCCAGTATAAATGCAATGGAGGCTGGGTATTGTATGCCCGGTACAGCGGGAAAGGGTATGCCAAATATATCACCTACATTCGGAAGTGCGACGGCATGGAAAGGACGCGCATCGTGATGAAATGGACACAGAAGGGCCGGCAGCTGATCGACCGGAAAATGCGGGAGGCTGGCTGGATACCGAAAGATGAGGAGGAAGCGTAATGGAAGAAACCTGTATTCTCTGCGGAGACATTATTCCGGAAGGGCGGCAGGTGTGCCCTATCTGTGAACAAAAGTATGGCGGGAAACTGGACGAAAGAAAAGCCATGGACTTTCTCTTGCGTCAATCGGTACTGAAAGGGCCTCCTGGCGGCAAAGAAATCATCATACGTGGGCAATTCATGGGAGATACCTTGAAATGCCCAGACACAATAGCATACGATACCGCGAAGAAACAGCGGCACAGAACGGCGTTCAGACGGTTTTTCGACTTTCTGAACGCCTATTTTATTTCAGGAACAAGGAGGACGAAAAGTGAATCAAACCATTATTGCCCTGGCAAATCAGAAAGGCGGCACGGGCAAAACCACTACATGCGCCAATTTGGGCGTCGGATTAGCCCGGGAAGGAAAAAAGGTGCTGCTGGTTGATATGGATCCCCAGGCTTCCTTGACTATCAGCCTGGGTTATCCGCAGCCGGACACCCTGCCAATCACGGTCAGCGATCTCATTAAAAAGACGATCATGGAAAAGCCCCTGGAGAAAACGGAAGGGATTCTCCATCAGGCGGAGGGCGTGGATATTCTGCCTGCCAGCATCGAATTGGCAGCCATGGAACAGAACCTTGTCAGCGCCATCAGTCGGGAAACCATTCTGCGGCAAATCCTGAAGGAAATGGGAAAAACCTACGATTACATCCTGATCGACTGCACCCCTTCCCTGGGGTTGCTGACACTGAACGCCCTTGCCGCAGCGCACAACATCATTATTCCTGTCCAGGCCCAATACCTGCCCTTGAAAGGGATGGAGCAGCTTCTGCATACCATCCACAGGATACAGAAGCAGATCAATCCTGAAGTAAAGATCGAAGGGGTGCTGCTGA
>ERZ842401.7533-NODE-7533-length-11107-cov-3.288364_pt1 | contig 11107 bp, 12 predicted proteins | sample MGYA00521270_ERZ842401 | MGnify/ENA primary metagenome ERZ842401 (study PRJEB31892, sample SAMEA3878208) | bioreactor metagenome | biome: Moose rumen | place: Sweden | collected 2011-10 | study: EMG produced TPA metagenomics assembly of the PRJEB12797 data set... | reverse complement strand
CCTTGCGCCCGTAGAATTAGGAGGAGCACCCATAACTATAATTAAGTTTGAGCCAAAGCCCGCCACAAAACTTTCAACCTGCTGAGCCGCGCCCCTGCCGATAGCCGTCATAGTAATGACCGAGCCTACGCCTATAATAATGCCGAGCATAGTGAGCAAAGAACGGGTTCTGTTAGAGAGCAGAGAAAGTAAAGCGGTTTTAAAAATTTGCATGAATGAAATCACCTCAAAGGAAAATAGTAATGTTATAATAGCGTAAAGAAGTCAAAGAAATGTGGTAAAAAGCAGGAGGATATAGTAAAGATGACAGTAGAATATAAACCTTCATGGAAGAGCTTCTACAAGGAATTTATGTTGATGTTGTTAGTGTTGCTTGCCGCCGGTGCAGTGCATTATTTCAAAGCCGGTGATGAGTGGCTGAAATGGTTGTGGGCAGCAGCATTATTTATCGATGCTGTTTTGCTGGTCTACGTTATAGTGAAGCGCGGGACTATGCTTCTCGTTTTACGTGATATGCAGGACAGCCCAGCTAATCAGGAAGTAGCATTTATAACCTGTAACCCGTTGAAGCCGTTTAGTTCCGACTTCCGCAAGTCCGTAGAAATAGGATTAGCAAATGTAATGCACATAGAAGTAGGACAGAATTTAGTACAGACAATATTAAAGATAGGCGATATAATAATAACATCTTCAGGCACAAGCGGAGAGGAAATTCGAGCGAAGAATATACCTAATCCATATGAAGTGCGTGATAAGATTCAGGAACATGCTAGGCATTACACGATGGGAGGAGTATTGCCTCCCAAGTAGCAAGTCAGGTCTGAATGCGGAGTACCGAAACATAAAGCAATGCATAAAAAGCACCCATAACCAACACGCAGAACGGAAGCGGAGGCACAAGAAAAGCAAGTGTCTCCGTTTTTCCATGTAGAGAAAATTAATGCAGGAAAGTTCTCAAAATGTTAAACATGTCATTTTTCTTAAAAGGTTTAGGCAGGAAGTCGTCAAAGCCCATAGCAATATATTGATTTCTTGCATTACCGCCCGAATTAGCAGTGAGAGCAATGAAAGCAGAAGCAGGAGAAATTTTTTTAGCGCGGTTAAGAGTTTCCACGCCGTCCATACCCGGCATTTTATGGTCAAGAAAGACAATATCATAATGATTATTTTTCATGAGAGCGAGAGCATCTTCCCCGTTTTCTGCCGTATCAATATGAGCTTCAGAAGATTTCAGCATGCCTTCAGCGACGACAAGATTAACCGGAGTATCATCAACGACGAGGATAGAAGCCTCAGGCCAAGCAGAAATATTATTATTATGAGAGTTGTCATTTACAGTAATTTGTTTAGAGATAAAATTTTCATAATCCCCGATAGTCATAGTATCAGGAACAATATTTTGCGGAATTTTAAGCGAGAAAGCAGAACCTTTTCCGTAAGAACTTTTTACGGAAATATGACCGTTCATAATGCCTGCGATACTTTTAACGAGAGTCAGCCCCAGTCCTGCGCCTAAAATATGTCTTGTTTCGACGACATTAGCGCGTTCAAAGGGTTCAAAAATTTTGTCAAGTTCATTCTGATGAATGCCTATGCCCGTATCATTAACGGAGAAGAGTAATACAGCCTGATGAGCAGATATTTTTTCTGCAGCTACACTAAGAGTAATATTACCTTTTTGAGTATATTTCGCTGAATTAGTAAGCAGATTAACAAGTGCTTGTTTAAGCCTTAAAGCGTCTCCGTGTAAATGTTCCGGAGTATTATCATCAGTAATAATAGAGAAGCGTATATTATAATTGCCCATAAGGCGTTCAGTCATAATGTTTTCGCATTCTTTAAGAATTTCCCATAAATGGTAGTCAGTTTCATAAAGTTCCATTTTGCCGGCCTCAATTTTAGAGATGTCAAGAATATTATTGACCAGAGTAAGTAAATATTCACCTGCGCTTTTAACTGCAAGAGCGGCGTTTCTGCATTCTGTTTCTGGATTTTCAGCAAGTATCATATCATTAATGCCTAAGATAGCGTTCATAGGGGTTCTAATTTCATGAGAAGTGCTTGCAAGGAAATTACTCTTAGCCTTATTAGCAATATTAGCGCGCATAATAGAAGCCTCAGCCTGTTTTCTGGCGGCATCAATTTCTTTGTGAGCAATAAGTAACTGCCTGTAAGTCGGAGCTTCTAAGTAGAAGAAAGTGAAGACGAGCATAATAGTAGCGACAGTATAGACGAGGGGAATATTCTGCCTGAAGAGGTATTGCATTAAGAAAGCGTCAATGAGGAGAATGAAGAGAATATTCATGACGATAAACTGCCCGTTGCCGTAATACTGCTGAAAGATAAGCTGTAAGACGAAAGCCTCAAGCATAAAAAGGATAGTGAAGGCCGGAGCGAACATCATATGAATGCCTGCAATATCTTTTACGCTGAAGAGGACAATCAAGCCACTAGAAAGGAGGAAGAAGTTAGAGCCGATAAGTCGTTTGGAATTGCTGCCGGTATAAGCTGCAACGTAAGTCATGAGGCAGTAAGAGTTAATATTACTGAGAGCGTAAAAAATTTTAGTGTAAATAGGTACGCTGTGAATAAGCGGCGAAATGTCAATGGCAGCTTCTAGAGAAGCGGCGGCTAGAGTAGAAATGACAAGGTACAGGAAGCGTTTATTAATTTCAGAAGAAGTAGCCATTCTGCCGGCTAAGAAGACGGACATAACAGCCAGAAATGGAATGACAGTAATTTCAAGCCAGATGTAATTAATATCAAACATGATAAGCACAACTCCTTAAAGTCAAGAAAAATAGGATATAATTGATATAGTATAACACTGAGAGTAATAGCATCATGATATAATTCTGGCAAAAACAGGCATCTCAAGAAGCGAAGGACAAGACGAAAACAGTGATAGAGAATAGTAAACGAGAGAAGAAATTAGTGCGCCGTTTAACGCCGTTAAATGTATGGTCATTATCATTCGGCTGCGTAATAGGCTGGAGTGCATACGTAATGCCCGGTACAGTATTTCTGCCGAATGCCGGGCCTTTAGGAACACTAATAGCTATGGAATTAGCGACAGTAGTAATGTTGATAATATCATACAATTACAGTTACATGATCCAGAAATTCCCAATGACAGGCGGAGAATTTATATATGCGAAAAGTGCATTTGGTAATATACATGGATTTTTATGCGCATGGTTTCTGAGTTTGTCATATTTATGCGTAATCCCGTTAAACGCCACAGCCTTAAATTTGATAATGCGTGCAGTATTCGGTGAAGCGTTTATGTTTGGCTTTCACTACACGGTAGCAGGTTATCATGTGTATTTTGGTGAAATGTTGCTGGCTGTCGGAGCATTAATGGTATTTATGCTTCTGACTTCCGGCGGAGTGCATATTACCGGAGAACTGCAGACGATATTAGTTATGATATTGATAGCCGGAATAGGAATAACAGCCGTTAGCGGAATAATAAGCCCGTTATGTTCAGCAGAAAAATTACAGCCTATGTTTCATCCCCGCAGTGAAATATTCAACAGAGGAGTAACAGCGCAGATTTTAGCCGTAGCGGTAACAGGTCCGCAGTCATTTGTAGGATTTGACACAGTTCCGCAGTTGATGGAGGAGACGAAGTTTTCAGTAAAGCGTGTAAAAGTATTAATGGACACATGCATAATAAGCGGCGGACTAGTATACATAGTACTGACATTATTTGCGTGCGTAAGTTACCCTGAGAATTACGGAAGCTGGGTAGAATACATAGATGATTTGCCGAAGTTAAGCGGAATAAACGGCATAGCGACATTAAACGGTTCGCATGAGATATTAGGTAAAGCCGGATTAGGAATAATATTCAGTTCCGTGATAGCTGCGATGCTGACAGGAATACTAGGATTTTACACAGCGACGAGCCGGTTATTGTACTCGATGGCGCGTGACGGGATGATACCTTCATGGTTCAGCCGTTTGAACGGCAATGGAGTGCCAGTATCCGCAGGATTATTTTGCACAGTAATATCCGGAATAACATGTTTACTAGGCCGAGCAGTGATGGGTTGGGTGTTTGATATGGCCTCAATAGGAGCGTCAGTAGGATTTGCATACACGTCAATATCAGCGTGTAAATATGCATATCTTGAGAAGCGTAAGGACATAGTAATATTTGGAGTATTAGGATTTATATTGTCATTAGGGATGGCCTTATTACTGCTTGTGCCGCTGCCTGGTCTGAATGTTTCATTAGGGAGTGAGTCATATATCCTGTTAATAGTATGGATAGTGCTGGGGGGAATATTTTACTACCGGAGGAAACTGCATTATGCCTGACTATGTGTCGAAAAATTCCTCAGGATTTGAGCGTCGTTTAAGCCTGATAAATGTATGGTCATTAGCATTTGGCTGTATAGTAGGATGGGGAGCGTATGTAATGCCCGGGACAGTATTTTTAAAGCGAGCCGGGCCGTTTGGGACATTAATAGCGATGGAGACAGCGGCGTTGATAATGCTGATAATGTCGTACAACTACGCCTACATGATGAAGCGGTATCCTGTAAGCGGAGGAGAATTTGTGTATGCGAAACGTTCATTTGGAGATAAGCATGGATTTATCTGTGCGTGGTTTTTGAGCCTTTGTTATATCTCAATCATTCCCATGAATGCAACGGCGTTATGCTTAATATTCCGAGCTTTGAAGCCTGAGGCATTACAATTTGGATTTCATTATGTGATAGCCGGATATGATATATATTTAGGAGAAGTATTATTAGCACTGAGTGCATTAATAATATTTGCATTGGTGAGTATGAAGCGTGCAGAAATAGGAGGTAAATTACAGACGATATTTGTGATTATATTATTATGCGGAATAGGCATAGTGATATGCGGAATAATATTTAACCCTTCAGCCAGTTTGTTGAAATTACAGCCTATGTTTCACCCCAAAGATGCCGAGCACGGCGGTGTAGTAAGTCAAATAATTTCAGTATTAGTAGTTGCGCCATGGGCATATGTAGGATATGACATAGTGCCTAAATTGACATCTGAAGCTGAATTTGAGCCTAAGTTTATAAAAAGTGTAATGGATACGAGTATATTATGCGGGTGTTTTGTGTATACGGGATTGACATTAACAGCGGCGATAGGTATACCAGAAAGTTACAGCAGCTGGGTTGAGTACATAGCTGATTTGCCGAAGTTAAGCGGTGCGGAGAGTATAGCGACATTTTCAGCCGCCAGACAAGTATTAGGGCAGTTAGGTGTAATAGTGATAAGTATATCAGGAATGATGGCGATGCTGACGGGAATACTAGGATTTTACGTAGGGACGAGCCGTTTATTATACGCTATGTCAAAGGCCGGAATGCTGCCCGAATGGTTTAGTGAACTAAATGCGAATAAAGTGCCCGGCAATGCAGTAAAATTTTGCTTATGCGTATCATCATTAGCACCGTTTGTAGGTCGTAATGCATTAGGGTGGACAGTAGACATGTCATCGATAGGCGGAGCGGTAAGTTTAGGTTACACGTCATTATCATCAATGAAGATAGCACTAGCGGAAGGGCGAACGGACATGAAGATATTTGGGAGTGTAGGATTTATATTTTCAGTAATATTTGTGTTACTGCTGTTAGTGCCTGTAAGCGGATTAAACTGTTCATTAGAGATGCCGTCATATATATTATTGATAGTGTGGGTAATATTGGGAATGAAATTCTACAGCCGCAAATATTAGACAAGGAGCAAATGTGTATATGGTTAAACGCTTGTCATGCCTTCGCGTTTAACCTCCCGCCCACCCTCCCCGCAAAAAAGAACATGTAAAGTGAAATTACTTGACAAGGCTGACATTGAGCGCATATAATGCACAAATCATGAGCAACGATAACGATATCTTAAAGCGCAGGATACATTATGACCTGTTATACGATTATTATTCGCCTTTACTGACAGAGCGTCAGCGTAAAGTGTATGAGACGTTATGTTTCAGCGACCTAACGTTGAGTGAAGCGGCACAAGTGCTAGGGATAAGCCGACAGGGAGTATATATTCTGGCCCAAAACATAATGTCCAAGCTGGAAAACACAGAACGTGAATTAAGTTTTGCGTTGACGGCAGGCAAACTAGAACGCCGTATACAAGAGCTTGAGGCAGAAAATGCAAAGCTGCGCCAAAAACTTCAAGCAAAGGAGGAAGAGCAGTCCTGATGTTTGACACGCTAAAAGCCAAATTGAGCGGAATATTTACGCGTCTAAGCAGCAAAGGTCGCCTAACAGAAGCAGACATAGACACAGCCTTACGCGAAGTGCGCCGTTCATTACTGGAAGCGGATGTAGATTTCCGAGTGGCCAAAGATTTCATAGCCCGAATACGTGAACGCTGCCTAAATGCGGAAGTGCTGCAGTCAATTACAGCGCACGACCGAATAGCAGCCATAGTTTATGAGGAACTCGTAGCACTGATGGGCAAAACCGAACCGCTGAAAATTTCTCCCAAGCCGCCTACAGTAATTCTGCTGGTAGGGCTTCAAGGCTCAGGAAAAACAACCAGTGCAGTAAAATTAGCGCGTTACCTGAAAGGCTCACATAATCCTCTTGTAGTGGCATGCGACCTGAGACGTCCAGCCGCAGTAGAGCAGCTCAAAGTATTATCCGAACAAGCGAAAGTATCATTTTACGGCCCAGAAGCCGGAAACAGTGAAGTATTATCCGTAGTGCGCGGAGCAGCCAAATACGCAGAAGCTCACCTGAATGACGTAATAATCTTGGACACAGCTGGAAGACTGCACATAGACGGAGAACTTATGCGTGAACTGCAAGCGATAACAGAGATACTGCCTGCACATGAAAGAATATTAGTCGTTGACTCAATGATGGGGCAGGAAGCCGTAAATGTAGCGAAGTCATTTAATGAAGTGTTAAGCCTGACAGGATTAATTCTGACAAAAATAGACGGAGATGCCCGCGGCGGAAGTGCGCTGGCAATAGGAGCAGTAACAGGATTGCCCGTAAAATATGTAGGTACAGGCGAGGACACCGAAGCGCTGGAACTGTTCCGCCCCGAACGCATGGCCGGTCGGATAATGGGAATGGGAGACCTTCAAGGCTTGGCCGAGAAGGTTAAAGCAGCCGGAATAACTGACGAAGCCATCACACAGACCGGTAAACCCGGAAAGCAGTTTACTCTTGAGACGCTGTTAATACAGTTTGAGCAGTTAGAAAAACTAGGGCCTTTGGAGAAACTGGCAGGAATGATACCCGGTCTTGACAAGATAAAAGATTTCCGTGCCGATGACTTTGACGCGCAGGCACTGAAGCGCAGTAAAGCGATAATCCAGTCAATGACCCCGCATGAGAGACGCAACCCTAAAATAATTAAAGGCTCAAGACGGCGGAGGATAGCACAGGGAAGCGGAACATCGGTTCAAATGGTAAATCAACTGCTTGCTCAGTACGAACAAATGAAGAAAATGTATAAAGCATTTTCAGGTTCAGGAGGCAGCAGTAAACTGAGGAAGTTATTAGGACTTGGCAGATAAGAGAAGAAAGCAGGAGGTGCAGACTTAAGAATGGCGGTAAAGATTCGTTTGTCGCGTCAAGGCAAAAAGAAAGCTCCATTTTACAGGCTGGTTGTAGCAGATTCACGTTCACCCAGGGACGGGAAATTCATTGAGCTTATAGGTACATATAACCCAATGACAGAGCCTGCAACTGTTACGATCAACGAGGAGCGAGCTTTGTACTGGCTGAAGGAAGGAGCATTGCCTTCGGACACGGCGCGCGGGCTTTTGAAGAAGCAGGGTATCTGGGACAAATTCAAGAACGGGGCAGAATAATTTCCTCCCCCAAAGCAATAATAATCTAATTTCATCGTAGACCGCGAACAAAACAGGAGGTGCCACTTTAATGGTCAATTACAAAGAGCTAGTAGAGTTTATCGTCAAACATCTCGTAACTCAGCCTGACTCAGTCGGAGTTGAAAGCAGCGAGGCAGAAGGCGGGAGTAAAATCCTGATTCGTGTTGCCCATGAGGACGTGGGGAGAGTAATCGGGAAGAGGGGAGCAACGATCAACGCTATCCGGCTGTTGGCCAAAGCGGCAGCAGTCAAGGCCGGGGAGAGGGTTGATGTTGACATCATCGAGGACTAATTATTAACGTTAGTATAATAACGGCATTCCCGGAGTTATTCGCGGAATTTCTACAGACAAGTATTCCGGGACGTGCTGTGAACAGGGAAATAATCGGCGTTGAAACCGTAGACCTTCGGGATTTCGGAAGGGGAAATTACAGGCAGATAGACGATTACGCATTCGGTTCGGGCGGAATGGTGATAGCAGCTCCGCAGTTGAAGGAAGCACTTGAGGCCGTAACGTCGGAAATTGGAGCGAGGCCGTATGTAGTCTACCCATCGCCGCAAGGTGTATTGATAAGCCAGGAGATAATCGAGAGCTTGTCGAAGCAGGAGAACGTCGCAATAATCTGCGGGCATTACGAGGGCATTGACGAACGCTTCGTCGAAAAGTACGTAGACCTTGAAGTTAGCATAGGGGACTGCGATTTGACGGGCGGGGAAATTCCTGCGATGCTTATAGTGGATGCGATGTCGAGGCTAGTACCCGGAGTTGTCGGGAAAGGTAAGGCGGTAATCGAGGACTCATTCTATCGTGGGATTCTCGACAACCCGAACTACACTCGTCCGGCCATTTGGGAAGGTCTCGGAGTTCCTGAAGTTCTGACGAGTGGGAACGAGAAGGAAATCTCAAGATGGCGGCGAAGGGAAGCAGTAAGGCGGACGTTGACACGAAGGCCAGACTTAGTCTCAAGGGCAACGGTGAGGGAATATGTTTCAGGAGTGAACGTTGCTGTTATTGTTGAAACTGGGACATTGAACCTTGCGGGAGTTTCTGAGACTTGCAGAGCTTACGATGCGGGAAGACCGTATATAGTCGCAAAAAGCCGGGAAGTCCGCGAAAGAATGAAGGAGCTTTACCCAGAGGCAAAGATCGTCGGAAGTGTCAGGAAGATTCTTGAACGGCTCGACGAGGATGCGCTGACGGTGAAAGTTTCGGGGACATCGCGGAAGAATGCGTTACACAGTCTTGAAGCGAAGAGGATTTGCCTTGAACACGGCGGAGAGGTGCTGTTTGTTTTCGCGGAGAACGAGGAAATTTTTGATGGCCTTGCGGGAATAACAGGGTATCTCTGCGACGGAGAGAGCGAAATTCCGATGAGTATGAAAATCGGTATAGCGTTGGACAGGTTTTTGGGAAAGCGTTAAACATTGGAGGGATATATAGTTGAACGCAGTAGACTTAGTGCAGAAGAAGTACTACAGGGCGGAGGCACTTCCGGATTTCAGGCCGGGCGACACTCTGAGGGTACACGTCAAAATAAAGGAAGGAACAAGGGAACGTATACAGGTCTTTGAAGGGATAGTGATAGCCCGCCAGCACGGGGGACTTGATGAGACGTTCACTGTGCGTAAGATTTCGAACGGAGTGGGAGTAGAGAGGATATTCCCAGTACACTGCCCGAGCATTGAGAAGGTAGAAGTAACGCGTCAGGGCAAAGTGAGACGTGCAAAGCTGTATTACCTACGCGGACTGAGCGGCAAAGCAGCAAGAATCAAAGAACGCCGAAAGTTTGCGGAAGCCTAGAGCAGAGAATAGTTCCCCTGTCAAGACCGGCAGGGGATTCTTGTTAGTCAGCGAAGTACTGTGTTTCGAGTTCGTTGGTGATTTCCTTATTGCCTTTTACTTCAGAAAGAGCATCATTCAGCCAATAAATACCGTTCTTGCTATCCCCCATTTTCTTATAGCACTTAGCAATGCATAGCTTATAGATAGCCTCATACTCATTGACAGTCATATTCCGCAGAGCAGTTTTGTAGTACGGGATAGCTTCTTCATAGCGGGTCAGATTATACAGAGAGTTTCCAGCCATCCAGTTCATGACGCATTTTTCTTCGCCAGAGTTCTTTATGCCCCTGTCCAGAGTTCTGAGAGCTTCCAGATGATTTTGCTGTTTAGTGTAGAGCTGAGCCAAGACTATATACGGCACGGCAACTTTGGGTTCTTCGGCTGAAATGTTCTGCAAGAGCTGTGTAGCTTTTTGTGTATCTTCATTCTGACTGAAGGGAGAGCAGAGCATCTATATAGTTCTAGGTCATAGCGTATGATTGCCGACAAAAGATAGTTGTATGCAGTAGTGTCGTCTGGTGATAAAGAATTGTTGATTTCTGTTAGTCTGCGGTCAATTTTCTGCAAGAGGGACACTATTTCCTGTGCTTTAGTCTGGTCTGGTTTACTGGAAAAAGTATCAAGAGCTTTCTTCAGAGCTTTTAAGTCATCATTAACGGCTGGTGATGTAAATCCGTAAAAGACTGCGGGCTTTATGAGGTCGAGTTCATCCCTGTGAGTTCCTGCAGGGACTTTGTCAGCGGCATAGTTCAGAGCGAGGTGAATAGCTCCTGCAATGGCGAGGTCTCCGACTGCGCATAGTGCTGTTACGCTGGCGATGACTGCGAAGCTGCTGCCTATGATTGACTGAACGGCAAAATAGCTTGAGAACCATGCAAGCACATCCAACCAGCTCCCGGTGAAAAGTGCCCACAACAAGCTAATTCCTCCGGGAGTGGCCTATGCGACTAAAGCAGATACGGCTGTGATAGCTGCTGTGCCGACGGTGAAGTATGTGATTACGCCTACGACAGCGGCAATGCTGGTTGATGACCAGAATGAACCGGGATAGAGAGTTTCAAAACGTAAATCTTTGTTCAAGGGCTGAGGATCAGACGACCACCACCAAGCATATGCTTTTTGTGGAAATCCAGTTTGATTTAATAGTATACTGAATATCAAGATAATAGAGATGAGTTTTTTTCATGTATAGCACCTCCAAATGATAGAGTGTTTTATTAAAGCATTACCCTGATTTTTTTTCTATATGTTAATGTACTGAATAAGAGTATGTTAGAGAATATCTGATGATGATTTTGTTGATAGAGAGCTTGACATTTTGATGGGTAATTGCGTATAATTCCCTTTGTTGCTTCAAGATTGGGGATATAGCTCAGTTGGGAGAGCGCTTGAATGGCATTCAAGAGGTCAGG
>ERZ842401.7532-NODE-7532-length-11107-cov-8.464803_pt1 | contig 11107 bp, 8 predicted proteins | sample MGYA00521270_ERZ842401 | MGnify/ENA primary metagenome ERZ842401 (study PRJEB31892, sample SAMEA3878208) | bioreactor metagenome | biome: Moose rumen | place: Sweden | collected 2011-10 | study: EMG produced TPA metagenomics assembly of the PRJEB12797 data set... | reverse complement strand
GTTCCGATTCTCACGGCGCTTTCGTGCGGGGAATTTTCTGTGATTCCGAGTTTTGCCGTTCCATTGGCAGTTTCCGCGCTTGTGGGGGCGATTTTTTTCTTAGCGGGCAAAAAAACGACGATAAAATTCTCGATTCGGAGCGTGTTCGCCTTTGTTGCGCTCGCATGGATTTCAATCAGCGTGTTCGGCACTGTTCCGCTCTTGGCAAGTGGCAGTTTTTCCACCTTCCACGACGCGCTTTTTGAGAGCGTTTCGGCATTTTCCACCACGGGAGCAACGGTTCTTGCCGATGTCGAGTCTCTTCCGCGCTCAATCAACTTGTGGCGGTGTCAAATGCACTGGCTCGGCGGCATGGGAATCATCGCGCTCACGGTCGCCCTGCTCCCGCTTCTCGGTGTGGGAAGTTTCCAACTCATCAAAGCCGAAAGCACGGGGCCAGAAAAAGGCAAAATCACGCCCAAAATGGCAAGCACGGCAAAAACGCTCTGGTTTTTGTACACGGGATTCACGGTCGCCGAATTCATTGCGCTCAAAATCTGCGGTCTTGATGTAATCGACTCGCTTTCCTACGCATTTTCCACGCTCGGCACGGGCGGTTTCGCCACCAAAAACGCAAGCGTGGGCGCGTACAATTCGCTCGCCGTCGAAATCATCTGCACGGTGTTCATGTTCCTTGCGGGCGTGAATTTCAGCCTCTATTTTTATGTAATCACGGGCAAATTTGAAGAAGTCAAAAAAAATTCGGAACTCAAAGCCTACATTTCGCTCTTCGCGCTCTGCGTGATTGTGGTTGCGCTCGTTCTGATTCCGCATTACGGTTCGTTCGCAAAAGCCCTGCGCTATTCGAGCTTCCAAGTCGCGAGCGTTATGACCACTACGGGCTTTGCCACCGCCGACTACGAGACATGGCCAAGCGCGGCGCAATATTTTATCTTTTTGCTCTTTTTTACGGGCGGCTGCTCTGGCTCAACTTCGGGCGGATTCAAAATCATCCGCTGGGTCGTGCTCAAAAAACAGGCATGGAACGAAATGCTCAGAATGTTGCACCCGCACGGCGTTTTTACGGTCAGTCTGAACCAAAAAGCGGGTCGCAAAGATTTGGTCTTCAATGTGGCGGCGTTCGCGTTCGTGTATTTCGCGCTCGTGTTCGCAACTACGATGGTCAGCACTTTCTGCGGATTGGACATTTTCACCAGCTTTACGGCAAGTCTTTCAATGGTCGGAAGTATCGGTCCTGCGTTCGGCAGCTTAGGTCCAAGTGAAAATTACGGCGCACTCTGCCCATTCCTCAAATATTGGTATTCATTCGCGATGATTGCCGGTCGTTTGGAGCTTTACAATCTGATTATCTTCCTTTTCCCCGATTATTGGAAGAAATAGCTAGAACCACCCGTACCGTCCGCCGACCCAATGTGCGTTTGTGGTCGTAAACGGCGCGGATTTGAATGAAATTTTTTGCTCGAATCCGCGTGTGCTCAAAAAAAACCGCACTGTTCCCGATTTTCCGTCTCGCATGGCGGTGAATTTCAGTTTGAAAGTGATTCTTTCTTCGCTTCGTACTTTTTTTGATTCCAATGCTGAGAGATTTGCACCACCTATACACTCTGCGAACGGAAAATCCGTCCGTGGATTTTCCGATTCGCACGAGAATTTTCCTTCGGAAAATTCTCTCTTTTCTTTTACTCCGCATCCCTGCGGAGCATGTATTTTCTCGCTCCACAAGATTTTCTCTTCGCGCTGTGCGTCTCCCGATTCGCTTCCGCGGGACTCAAGATAGGAAATCGTAAATTCGTTTTCGCCCGATTTTTCGACTTGAAGCGCGGCGTATTCGTTCCCCAAAAAGATGATTCCCCGCCGCTCGTTTTCGCGCCATTCTCCCGCAAGAGAGAATTCTTTTTCGTATGAGAATTTTTTTGAGTCGATTTTTTTCGTGCAGACTGACGGCGTGAGCCACAGGGAATTTTTCGTGGTGGCAAAATTGCGTTCGTTCGGCGTTGCAGAAAACTGGAATTCAGACGCGGATGAACGCGGATAAACGCGGATAGTTTTTGCTTCAATCTTTGGCACTTTCCATTTTTCGACTGGCTCGCCCACGACAGAAATGGCTTTTTCGTCATCGAACGCGACCGCATTTCCCATGACGCACCAATCGCCAATCCACCGCATCGGCTGTAAATGCACAATCCGACCGAAAATGCCAGCGTCCTGAAAGTGAATGAACCAGTCTTCACCGCTCGGCGTTGTCACCCAGCCGCCTTGATGCGGGCCGTTTATGCGCGAATTTCCCTGAGCGAGCACGATTTTTTCTTCGTAGCCCCCGTCAATTCGCTTTGAGCGCAAAACCGTCTGCCATCCGTTCGTCACTCCGCCCGCAGGCGCGAAAATATAGTAAAATCCGTTCCGTTTGTAGAATTTCGGGCCTTCAATCGTCGGTTGCGTTTCTGTGCCGTCAAAAATGAAGCGGTCTTCGCCAATTGGTTTGAAAGTGCTCGGGTCGAGTTCCAAAAGCCCGAGTTTTGAATTGAAGCCGATTCTGCTTTTCACATAGGCATGGACGACAAAAAGTCGTTCCTTTCCGTTCTCGTCGGTTTCCCACAGCGGGCACGGGTCTTCAAAGCCTCGCCCGCTCCACACGCACTGTAATTCGCTCCATTCACCGTAGGGGTCGGTCGCACTCGTGAAAAAAATGCCTTCGTCAGGAGTCGCAAAAAAAATGTAGAATTTTCCGCCGTGAAATCGGATTGACGGTGCCCACACGCCCTTTGCGTTCTGCACTTTTTCGTAGCCCGAAAGCGGAATCGACTTGCACGCGTAATTGATAAGCTCCCAGTGAACCAAGTCGCGCGAATGAAGAACGGGAAGAGCCGGAACAAAATTAAAACTCGAAGCCGTGAGGAAAAAATCATCGTCCACTCGCACCACATCGGGGTCAGAGTAATCGCACAAAAGAATCGGGTTTTTGTAATTCATTCTGTAATCTCCATAAAAATCCGCGTTTATCTGCGTCTAAATCCGAATTCCGCTCAAATCGTTTGCACAAGAAGCAAATTCCACCGTTCGGAACGAAGCCGCGTCTGCCGTCATCACAATTCCGTCGGCGAATTCCTTTTTTTGAATCGTGGGGAAAAATGCTTCAAGCGTGCCGATTTTCTTGAATCCGCATTTTTCGTAGATTTTGAGCGCGTTCTGCCATTCTGAATCAACGAGAACCGCCACTTTTTTTACATTCGGACGGGCGCAACACAGGGCGGCAACTGCATTTACGAAGAATTTTTCACCTAAGCCCTTGCCGCGGTAGTCTTTTAAAAGCGCGAACGAAGAAATGTAGAGAATTGAGCCGTCCGTTTTGTGCGTGTACAGCGGATTATGCCCAAGCTCAAAGCGTTTTTCGATTTTTTTGCGGGCATTTTTCTGTTCTTTTTCGCTCGCGTGCTCCAAAAGCGAGAAATCGGGAAGCGAATCCCAGAGTTCCGCGCAGAGATAGCCGCACACGAGCGCAACTTTGTTCTTTAAGACAACTTCGTCGCTTGAATCAGCGAGCACCAAAAATCCCTCGGGGAAGATTTTGAGCCGTTTTTCAAAAACGCGCTTTTTTTCTTGAATCGCGGGAATGAATGATTGCCGCTCAATGTTCATAATAGAAAAAATGTCAAAAGGCTGTGCCGGGCAAATAATCATAAGTTCATTATAGCAAAAAAAAATCAAAAAAAAGTGAAAATTTTTGAAAATTTTTCTTAAGTTTATTTTTCAATCTCCGAAACTATAACTGTAGGGCACAAATCCAATGGGTGGGCGCCCAAAAAAACAAAGGCAACAGGTTTCATCACTGAAGACCTGTCGTTAAAAACCAGATAGTTAATATAAGGAGATAAAACTATGGTTATTAATCACAACATGAGTGCAATGTTTGCACAGCGATCAACAGGTCTCACTGAGTTGTACAATCAGAAGAACATGGAAAAACTTTCTTCTGGTATGAAAATCAACCGTGCTGGTGACGACGCTTCTGGTCTCGCAGTTTCTGAGAAAATGCGTGCTCAGATTCGTGGTATGAACAAGGCTTCTGAGAACGCTCAGAACGCAATTTCGTTCATCCAGACAACTGAAGGCTATCTTCAGGAGACAACTGACATCGTTCAGCGCATCCGCGAACTTGCTGTTCAGTCTTCAAACGGTATCTACACGGATGAAGACCGCATGCAGATTCAGGTTGAAGTTTCTGCTCTCGTTGCAGAAGTTGACCGAATCGCTTCACAGGCTCAGTTCAACGGTATGAACCTCTTGACTGGTCGCTTCGCTCGCTCAACTGGCGAGAACTCAGTTACCGCTTCTATGTGGTTCCATGTTGGTGCAAATATGGACCAGCGTGTTCAGGCATTCATCGGCACAATGACTGCTGGTGCTCTCGGACTCCGCAATGTCGGAAACGAAGAGATTATGACTCTCGAAACTCCGGAAGATGCTAACCGCGCAATCGGAACTTTGGACGAAGCTCTCAAAAAGATTAACAAACAGCGCGCTGACTTGGGTGCTTACCAGAACCGCCTCGAGAAGACAATCGTCGGACTCGACATCGGTGCTGAAAACCTCCAGGCATCTGAATCACGCATCCGCGACACGGATATGGCTAAGGAAATGGTCGACTTCACGAAGAACCAGGTTCTCCAGCAGGCAGGAACAGCTATGATTGCTCAGGCAAACCAGCAGTCACAGTCAGTCCTGAGCTTGCTTCGATAAGCCAGAAGACGAATTGCCCGAATAGGGCAAAAAAAACGCTCCGAAAACTCGGAGCGTTTTTTTTGGTCGATACTGGATTTGAACCAGTGACTTCTACCGTGTGAGCGGATTTTCCTTTATGGAATATTTTTGGTGGTCAATACTGGGCTCGAACCAGTGACTTCCGCCGTGTGAAGGCGACACTCTACCACTGAGTTAATTGACCACCAAAAATACTCTACCATCGAAAACCGCAAGCACTCTACCACTGAGTTAATCGACCGAAGATGCTCTCTATTTTATTGAAGAAATCCCATTGCGTCAAGAATAATTGAACTTGCAACGGTCGCCGCCGTTTCGGTGCGAAGAATGCGCGTTCCCATCGAGCAGAGCGAAAATCCCGCCGCTTCGAGCAAATCACGCTCACGGTCAGTCCATCCCCGTTCCGAACCGATTGCCGCCACCACCGACCGTGCCCCTTCATGCGCCAAAAAATCATGCAACGAAGACGAACTTCTTCTATTATCTAACGCGATTTTTGAGGCATTTTCCCATTCTGCCATTTCAAATCTGTGGAAATCTGTGAAAATCTGCGGATTCTTTTTTGAATCTGTGGCATCTGTGTAATCTGTGATTTTTAACACTTCATCTAGAGAGCGAGCGACTTCAAGAATAGGAACATGCGTGCTCGCCGCCTGAGCCGTGCCGTCCAAAAGCATTTGGTACGCGCTTCCGTCGGAGACGACATTTGAATCAAGGTAAGATTTTTCGGTCAAATCAGTGCCGCAGAGAATCACTTTCTGAACGCCAAGCCCCGCCACATCGCGCAAAAGCCGCCTGAGCTGAATAGGGCGCGGAAAGCCAATGATGAGCGTGAGCGGATACAATTTCTTCCCCGATGATTTTGGCTCAAACGAAAAAGAAATGTCGCCCGCGTCAGAAATTCCCGTAATCGTGGCGATGCCCGCCGCACCGCCGATAATTCCCGCGTCAAACGAATCACCCGCCGTTTTGTGCAGGATTTTTATAATATGCTTTGCCCGCTCGTCGTTTTTGGGGAGCGGATTCTTGATTTCTTCGTGCGTAAAAAGACAAATATTCATAATTTCTATGTAATTTTGACAGAATTTTCCAAAATTTTCTACATTTTTTTTCAAAAAGCACTTGATTTTTTTATATTATGCCTTATAATTACCATAGACAGTAAGTAACGATATTTAAAGCTCAAACAAAATGTTCCATAACTAAGTCAAACAAAAAGTAGTTTTGAGTGTTTGCAAAAACACGAACTTTGTTAGGAGCATTTGAGCATGAAGAAGCTACTTTTTGTCTGCATTGCCGTTCTTTCATTGACGGCTTGTGAATTTATCGCTGACGAAGACGAATCTGAGTCATCATCTACTGGTAAGGCGTCAGCAGTTGTCACTTCTACAGAATCTATATCATATACAATCACCTCAAACGAATCAGTGTATATCGTTCCGGCAAATGCCGCTTCTGTTACGCTTTCTGGCGAAATCGCAGGAAAATCTGTTTACTATGTTCCGGTAAACACTGGTTCAAAATCAGTCTCAAACGAATATGTCCGCTATGTAACAAATGGCTCTGCTCGTTCTGTAACAGGCGCGGTTGTTCATACTCACAAAGATTCTGCTGATTCTTCTGAATCTCATGCACTTGTTTGCAATCATGGTGAAGACTTTCTCCCCCACTTCGAGAGCGAAGGTTTAGCACGAAGCATTTCTCACAACGAAAACGGCGTTGCTGAAATCTCTTACGAAATCGGCGCAACCAAAAAAGAATTGTTTGTTTCTGTCGACTCAAAAAATTATCAGCGCAAAAACGCAACGCTCTGGGCTTGCAACGAAGCCTGCAATGTGTGGGTTGTTGATGATGACGCTTACATCGCACCGTCAAACCGAAAAGCACTTGCTTCTCGCTACGCAGAGAAATTCCAAACGCTCGCTCCGCGTGTACGCGGCATTTTCGGAAACGAAGCTGATTCTCTCTATGCAAGCGCAAGCGGAAGCACAGTGAGCATGAACACTGCAAGCGACACCCGCGCAAAGGTAAACATCGTTGTGTATGATTTGTACAATGACGGCACTCAGGGCAGCACAATCGGTCTTTTCTCCAGCATGGACTACTACAAAAACGGTCTTTCATTCAGCACGGCTGTTGTCAACCGTTCAAATGAAGGAAAATACTTCTACATCGACTCATATTTTGCTGTAATGAACTTCGACTACACTATCTCAACACTTGCTCACGAATTCCAGCACATGATTAACTTCGGCGTGAAAGCAATGAAAAAAGCAACGAGCGATTCTAATTTCAATGAAATGCTCTCTATGCTTTGCGAAGAATTCTTGCAGAATCAGCTCGGAATCAGCGATGAAGATTCTCCGAAAAACCGATTGCATCGTTTCAGCAGCAATTACTACAACACTGGAATCCGCGGATATGACAATTCTCTCCAGGCGTATGCAAATGCCTACGCGTTCGGCTCATGGCTCGCTGAAGAATTCGGCGGCGAAGCTCTCGTCTCAGAAATGATGGCAAACGGTAAGGCAAACAATGACTGTATCGTTGCGGCAGTAAATGCGCTTTCTGGAAAATCATATACTTTCGATGCTTTGTTCGCGGAATTCGTGAAAGACTGCCTCGATTCAGAGAATGGTCCCGTCGTGTTTGAAAATGAAGTCGTAACCGATGTTGCCGCTTCTTACGGAATGTTCCTCAAAAACTACGGAACCGTCGCCACAGGCACAAATTCCCTAACGCTCAACTTTACCTCTATATCTGGAATGACAAATTCAGATCTTCTTATCTATATCTATGTGAAATAATTCAGAATCCGTGTTATAATAGGTAGCGGAGTTTTTATGAAAAGAATTATTGTTGCATTTTTTGCCAGTTCGCTGCTTTATTTCACGGGGTGTAATTTTTCAACCGATGGAGACAATCCCATTTCGGCTATTCTCGGCTTGGGGGGAGTTTCTTTAAATGATAGTGCCACTTGGGCATATTCTGAAACAAACGACTCTTTTTTAGTCACTGAATCTGTAAAAAGCCTTTCAATTTCGGGTAATTTCGGCGGCAAAAGCCTTTATATCGCGGAAGTCAACACTTCTGACAACGATATTTCATCTTCTTACATAAAATACATTTCTTCGGCGAATTCAAACCGAAGCGCGGCGGAAGAAGGCGCACAAATTGTGGCAAGCGCAGAAAACATGCCCGAGCTTGGAAGATTCAAGCATTATATCGGCTACAATTTCAAGCCAAACCCAAAAGATATTTCTCTTGCCCGCTCCGTTTCAAATGGATTCGCGCCAACTATAAACAAAAGCATTACATCTTACATCGATGGAACAACAACTAAAACGCTTTATGTTGCGGTCAGCGAAACTGATTATCGTCAAAAATCGGCAACGCTTCGCGCTCACAATGATGTTTGCAATGTCTGGGTTGTCGATGATTATTATACGACATCTGCCGTTTCTACCTCTGAAGTAAAAGAAGACAGCTCAAAAAATAACGGAAAAGTAGATTCGGCTATCGCACAAAAATTCGCAGATGCCTTTGAGTTTTTCTATCCCGTTGTCAGAAATATTTTTGGAAATGAATCTGATGAGATTTACAATTCGTACACTCAAACTTCACTTTTTAGCGGAGAATACACAACAACTGACATGGCATCAGTAAGCGACACTGGCACAAAAATCAATATTATTGTGTATGACTTGTTCGGCGACAAAGATGGCGGAACGCTCGGCTTCTTCTCGAATGGCGATTATTACACAAAAAATATATACGAATACTCAAACCAGGGCAAATATTTCAATGTCGATTCTTACTATGCCATTTCTGAGCCAAACATAATTATTTCAACTCTTGTTCATGAATTTCAGCACATGGTTCATCATGGCGTAAAAAAAATGAAATGGAATCTCGATTCAGACACGAATTTCAACGAAATGCTTTCCATGCTCTGTGAGGACATGATGCAACAATTCTTAACAGAAAACGGATTCACGATTGAAAATAAGGATTCTCCAAAAGGCAGATTCTTGCAATTTATGATTCAATATTACGGTTGTGGAATTCGTGGCTATGATGAATCCGCTCTTGCGTATGCAAATGCGTATGCGTTTGGTTCATGGCTTTGCCGTCAGTATGGCGGGGCGGCTCTTGTCAAAGAAATGATGTCAAACAGAAAAACAAATAATGACTGTATCGTTGCGGCGGTTAATACTGTGAACAACACAAGCTACACCTTCAATGAATTATTTACGCAATTCTTAAAAGCCTGCTACGGAAAAGATTCAACTTACACATTCAATAAAGATGCAGACACATCACTCACTTATACAAGCGAAAGCACAACTTACAATTACCCGATGGCGGCAATCAATCTGTGGGAAAGCGGCTCAATTTATGACTTAGCCAATGCAAAAACAACTTCTAATGGAACCGAATACAGTTATAAAAAGATTTTACAGTCCCTCCCTAATTCAGGTGATTATTTGGATTCTGAATACACTTATTTCGGGCCTGCATTATTTACATATTCGGCATTTCTTTCAAAATTACCGCCCACTTATGGTATGGTTTTAAAAGGCAAAGTCGGCACTTTTTCGGCGGGAGCAACAAACAGAACGCTCACATTCAGCTCTTCTTCCGGTTACACAAAAACGGGAATGAAGTTATTCTTGTATATTAAATAGGAAGAAACATGAAAAAATCATTCATAAAAACACTTTTTTTTCTCGCGATTTTGTTTTGTGCGTTTTCTGCTTTTGCGTTCGGCGGTCGTGCGCCACAAACGGCGGTGGGGCATGTCAAATATTACGGAAACGCGCCTTTTGAATTCGCTGGATTTGAAACGGTTGACGGCTATGTGTACACGCTCAAAGTCGAAGAAAAATCCAAATTCACGCTGAAAGACATTGAAAACGCGCAAGGATATATGCTCGAGCTGACCGGAGAAATCGACACTTCGCAGAAAAATGGCTTTAATGTCCTCAAAGACGGCATTTTCGTTGTTTCCGAATGGAAAAAACTCGAATAGTGAGAATTCTGCCTATTTTTCTTCGTTTTTTGCGTGCAGGCTGTTCAGATACTCGCGGCTCAAATTCTCGTGGTCTTTGAGCATTGCGTAGGGAACGCCGTACGCCTTTTCAACCTCATCGCGCGTGAGGACTTCTTCGGGTGTGCCGAGAGCCATGTCGCGGTTGGGGTAGAACAGCAGCACAGTGTCGGCGTATTTTTTGGTCAAGTCAAGCTCGTGCATTGAAATGTAAATAGTCGTTCCCGTTTTGTGGACGAATTCTTTGAGATAGGCGAGCGCGTTTTCCTTCTGGTAATTTTCGAGAGCAAAAAGCGGCTCGTCCATGAAAAGCGATGCGCTTCCGTACAAAATGCCGAACGCGAGCAGAACGCGCTGAATTTCGCCCTTGCTCAATTTTGTGAGCGGATGCTCCAAGACATTCTGCAATTCAAAGACATCGATAACTTCGCCGAGCAGGTCTTTGTTTCCGTTTCGAATCGACTGTGCGTTTCCTTTGAGCGCACCATTCTGATACACGAACGAAAGAAGCTCGCTCACTTTGTCTTCGGTTTCAAATTCCATGTTCTGATAAATCACCGAGGCGAGAAGATTTTTTTGCTCGTCATCGAGCGTGGCGGGATTTTGCCCTAAAAGCGAGACCGTGCCGCTTTCCGGCGTGAGGCGACCGCTTGCCAAAAGCATGAGCGTTGACTTTCCGCAGCCGTTCTGCCCGACAAAACTCACGAAGCCTTTGGGAAGCTCCGCCGAAAAATGCTCGAAAACCGGCTTCGGCTCAATCTGCTTGCCTTTTTCGTCTAAATCGCCCTCAACGGCGGGGTATGTAAAAGTTATATCGTTAAATTCGAGAAAATTCATGGTATAAAGATAGCGAAAATTTAGAAGAAAGAAAAGGTTGAAATAAGAGCGCGTAATTGTAAAAAGAGATGATTTCGACTAAAATACCTGTATGTCTTATGAAGTAACTGCGACCCGTCGCCGACCTCAGGCTTTTGAGGCTTTGGCTGGTCAGGAATTTGTTGCCGAAACGCTCAAAAACGCGATTCAATCACAGAAAATTGCTCATGCCTATCTTTTTTCAGGCCCGCGTGGCTGCGGAAAGACCTCAACCGCCCGCATTTTGGCAAAGGCTTTGAACTGCGCGAACGGTCCAACGGCAACTCCGTGCGGAAAGTGCCAGCAATGTTTGGAAATCACTAAAGGCGCGAGCACTGATGTTATCGAAATCGACGGTGCTTCAAATACGAGCGTAAACGATGTGCGACAGATTAAGGACGAAGTGCTTTTTCCGCCGCAGAGCAGCCGCTACAAGATTTACAT
>ERZ842401.7531-NODE-7531-length-11107-cov-8.670738_pt1 | contig 11107 bp, 6 predicted proteins | sample MGYA00521270_ERZ842401 | MGnify/ENA primary metagenome ERZ842401 (study PRJEB31892, sample SAMEA3878208) | bioreactor metagenome | biome: Moose rumen | place: Sweden | collected 2011-10 | study: EMG produced TPA metagenomics assembly of the PRJEB12797 data set... | reverse complement strand
TCCATCACCGTGAGTCGCTGCTGGAGCGCTACAAGGTGATGGAGCAACATTACGGGCGGGTGCAGACATTCCTGATGCACTGCTGGTTTGCCGTCCGTACCCTTCTCCCCCCTCCTACAGGAGGGGCCGGGGGAGGTCCGAACTAACGACTACCTTCTTTCCTTTAACGATATAGATGCCCTTCGGCAGCCCGCTGAGGCTTCCGCCCTTTCGCACAAGCCGTCCGTCGAGCGTATAGACGGATTGAGCGTCAGGCATTGAATACCGGACGGCGTCGATGGCTGTCGGTGTCACGGTGCCTATGAATCCTTCTAACTGGAAGTAATAGCCGCCGTTGGTGAAGGGCAGGTCAGCCGTCTGATTGTTGCCATCGTTGAAGATGATGCCTTCGTTGGGGCTGCTCTGCTTCACTTTGTTCGCCTCGTTGAGCGTCCACTTCCACACGCTGTTGCCTCTGGCTGACTCACCGATCTTTTCGCAGTTCACGCCTGGCCACTTGTTAGTGGTGTAGTTGTACTGCTTGTCCCAGCGCCAGCATTTGATCTGGCTCCCCCAGTTGCTGGGTGCCTCGAAGAAGGCGCAGGTCTCGCCCTCGTTGACGACGCAGAAGTCGGGGATGGTAATCGGCGCACCGTCCTCAGGCCTGTCGTCCTCTTCGGTGATGGCCTGCACGGCTGTCAGATCAACGTCCAGGCTGGCATAGGCGGCGAAGTTCTTTCCCTGTAGGGCAGGCTGCCATTCCCCGGTGGGCATTTCGCCTTGGCCCAGCACCAGTGCCAGCGTGCCCTTGGTGCCTTTCACGCTCAGGACAAAGCCGTTGCCCGACTTACTGGCAGCCAGGATCTCGCTCTGGTTCGTGATGCCCGCAGCCTTGCGCAGGGCGATGAGCCGCTTCAGCGTGCCCCTGTTCGACTGCCAGTGTTTCAGGAAGAGGCAGGGCGTGCCGGGCATCGTCAGGATATAGGCATTGGCGGCGCAGATGTTGGTGGCCAGGTTGTTCTTCGCCCCTTCGTCTGTGCGGTAGGTGTCGTGGTTATCCACAAACGTCACGGCATAGCGGTTGTAATTCTTGTCGTTGGCCAGCGCAGCCCCGCTGAGGGCGCTCCAGGAGCCATTGCCAAAGGCGGAGTTGATGTTCCATTTTGTGGTGAAGTCGAAGGCGGCACTCTGTATGACGCCGTCTACAGCCGTCCCCTTGATCCAGTTGACGATGGCAGTCTTGCCGCCCTCCATCCAGTATTCGCCCACCGAGTAGACGGGCTTGGCCGAGGCATTATATTCGCCAGTGAACTTGGCGCCATAGCCGCCAGCCATATCGTAGCGGAATCCTGCATAGCCCAGTTCCTTCAGCAGGAAGTCGAGATAGGTCTTCACGTTCTGCTGCACGGTGGCATTGGTATGGTCCAGGTCGCGAAAGCCGCCCCAGTCCGATCCTGTGTCGGCAGCGCCTGTGGTCTTTTTCCCGTTTTTGCTCCACTTGTTCAGGTTGGCCGCCGAATTGCACTCGTCAGTCACGCAGATGGCCGAGTAGTTCGTGTTGTCCCACGTGATGCTGTAGTTGCCGTTGGTCTCGTCGGGGAAGTCCACCCACGTGTTGAGTCCGTTCTTATGGTTGATGACCACGTCCTCGATGATGCCTGTACCCTTGTCGGCAAAGGTCTTGATCATTCTTTTCAGTTCGGCCTCCGTGCCCCAGCAGGAGTTGTGGTCGAGCCAGAAGCAGGGGTCGTAGCCCATCGTGTTGCGCTTGGAGTGGTAGTAGTCTGAGGTCTTGCCTGAGTTGGGCACCCAGATCAGGTCGAAGTACTGCGACAGTTCGTTGGCCTGGCTCTCGAGAACCGTCCATTTGCTGTCGGCATAGCCGTCCCAGTAGAAGCCTTGCAGCATCACGCCGCCATAATTCTCCGGCCAGCCCTGTCCCATCGCCAGCAGGGTGGTCATCATCATTACTAATAAGGTAGAGATACGTTTCATAAATCGCCGTTAATATTGTTTTGCGGGACAAAGTTACACAAAAAGCCGCTTGCAGATGCTCCAAGCGGCTATATTTATGCCACTTACGCTGTGCAAACGGTTGCACCCTGTTGTGACACTTCTGACAGGAAATATTATCTGAATCTGCTGAACTCCTTCATAGCGGGCAGGGCCTGGCCGGAGCGGTTGTCGAAGAGGCCGCGGTTGAGCCACCCTTTCGTCACGTCGTTGCCGAAGCCGTTTTCCTCGGGGAACCACCAGAAGAGGCCGGTCACGTTGTGATGGCGGTTGAGTTCCGTGACCAGTTCGCGGGTGAACTGGGTCTGGCCCTCGACGCTGATGGGGTAGAACTCGCTGTACTGATCCGGCTTGGCCCAGTGGTCGCGCTCGTGGCTGTAGTAGGCCGCCGTCTCCACGATCATCACGGGCTTGTCAGGGAAGAGCCAGTTCAAGCGCTTCAGGTTCTCACCGAGATTGGGGATGGTGCCGTGCCACATCGGATAGTAGGAGAGGCCGATAATATCGTAGTCTACGTCGTAGCGGCGCAAGTGCTGATAGTATGACTTCGTGATGTCCCAGTCGCCCGCCTTCTCGGTGTGGATGATGATCTGTGCCTTCGGGCAGACCTCACGACAGGCCTTGCTGCCCGCCTTGAGGAAGTCGGTGACGGTGTCCCAGTTGTCGTCACGTGTCGGGTCGAGTTTGCCCGTGGGCCACAGCAGGCCGTTGGTAATCTCATTGCCCACCTGGATCAGTTCCGGCGATATGCCCGCCCGCTTCAGGGCCAGCAGCGAGGCCTTGGTATAGGCATAGACGCTGTCAGTCATCGCCTCGCGGCTGCAGTTCTCCCAGCGTTTCGGCGTGAACTGCTTGCCGGGGTCGGCCCACGTGTCGCTGAAGTGGAAGTCAAGCATTAGTTGCAGTCCCGCCTTCTTGATCTGTCGGCTGAGGCGGATGACGTAATTGAGATCCTGGCAGACGCCCTCGCCCTTGTGTCCTTCAGGCGCATTGTCAGGATCGACGAACAGGCGTACTCGGATGGCGTTCCATCCCTGTTGTTTCAGAAATGGCAGTAGCCTGACCTGCCGTCCCTCAAAGTCTTTATACACCGTCCCTTGTTGTTCATAACTTGGCAGCAGGGATACGTCGCCGCCCAGCAGTTTCTTCGGTTGGGCTGAGGCGGTCATCATCGTGGCCGTCAGGGCCAATAGCAAAATCGTTTTCTTCATAGGTCTTTAGTCTTAATATGAATTATAACACAGGCGGGCCGTTGAAATAGAGCGGCCCGCCTGAAATGGGTTTCTATGCTGTTGACGACTTACTCGATGGTCAACTTGTGAGCACCGTCGTAAGAGAGGTACAACTTGAAGGTGTGCGTGCCGCCATCGATGTTGAGGTTGCCGCCATCCTGGGTCAGGCCGTTGACATCGCCACCCCAGTTGATGCCCCAGTCGTGGTTGGCACGGAACTTGTACTCGCCGGTCACCTGGTCGGTCGTTACCTCCCAGCAGCCCTCAGCAGCATTCCAAGTCATCTCCAGGTCATCGCCCCATCCGTTGAAGCCGCCGATCATACTGACGCTCTCAATCGGATTGAGTTCCCAGGTATTGGTTGCCTGGTTGGCCTTCACCTGATAGAAGCCGGTAGGACAGTTCAGGTTATCGCCGCCATTGGGAACGAAAGAGCCAGAGGTAGCCACTGCGTGGTCACCGCCGCACCAAGTGCCGTCGATAACGATCTTGAAGCCCCAGGTGCTGGCCTCGTCAGCCTGCTGGATGTAGTAGAAGCCCTCGTAGGCGCCGTCGCCCTTGTGCAGCAGCGGAGAAGCCTCCGTAGACCAGCCGTTGTAGTCGCAAGCCAGATAGATGAAGTCGCTGAACATCAGCGGCGTGATCTCGTAGGTCATCTCGGCCATGTTGACGGTGAAGCGATAGAACTTGGCCTGTCCGTCAATGTGGAGGGAGTGGTCGCCGTCGAGGTTGTAGCGACGGTCGAATGAGCCGCTGAGGTCCTCGCTGGCACCAGTCGTACCGAAGAGTTTCGTCCAGTCGCCTGCTGCTACGCCTTGGATTGCTTCGTCATCGCCGAAAGCGAACCACATCTCACTGCCAGAGCCGGGGAATACGTATGTGAATACGGGATCGTCGAATACATCCTTGTCGCTGTGAGAGAACTGCATTGTCCAGGCAGCATCAGCACTCCAGTCACCAGGACCGCCGATGAGGTAGTAACTGTCAGAGATGTTCACCTTTGTGACCTCGAAGGTTGACTCCATCATGTCGATGGTGATCTTGATCTTCTTGGCACCACCAGATACGCAGAACGAGTTGTCGGCACCCATATTGTAGCGGTAGTCGAGTTTGCCACTGGTGGCATTGCTGTCGCCGCCTACGATACCAAGGAGTTTTGACCAGTCGCCGTCGTTGGTGATAGCGTCGCATCCTGCATCATCACCAATGGCGAACCAAGTGTCACCATCAGGATTACCATCGATGACAATCGTGAACACCGGATCGTCATAGACATCGGCATCGCTGTGCGAGAACTTCTGCTCCTTCGTGGCTGCAGAACCAGCCCAGTCCTTGGTGCCGCCTACGACGTAATAGTTCTGGGCAATAATCGGTGCTTTGGGAGTCAGGCTGACGTCTATGTTGCCAGCATCGATGTAGACAGCCTGGCCGTCCTTGATGGCGTTCACCAGTACATGGCCATTGAAGGCGCGTGCCGTCGGACGTCTGCCGAAGGCTTCTACCACGAGATCCTGCAGGGTCTCTACTGAAGCCTGACCGTTGATGGTGGTGTTCACAATTGTAGCATCCGCATCCTCAATGCCCTTCGGGGTGAGTTCGATGCGCGCATTGCCCAACTCATAGCCTTCGGGCAGGGTAGCCGTGCTGAGCGAGAAGGTCGGTACGGTTTCAGCGTCGGTATCCAGGTTCTGTGCAGCGACAGGCGATGCTGTGAATCCTGGGATGGTGATGGCGTCCTCAGGACCGTTCGACTGGGGCGATGCCCAGTTCTTGAAGTCCTCGGTACAGCCGGTGAATGCTGCTGCAATGAGCAGCATTCCACCGAATAATATATGTTTCTTCATACGATTCATAATTTTAAATTGATTATTATTCAACATAACCTGTCAGATTGTCGATGTTGACATACAGCGTCTTGCCAGGGCCTACCTGGATAGAGTACTCAGGACCTACGTCGTCGTTCCAGTTAGCATCGCAGTTGTGTTCAGCATCACGCCAGACGATACCGCCGTCAACCACGGTGAACTCAGTGCGCCACCAGTCCTCACCGGCTACGCTGATATAGGCGCGAAGTTCGCCAGAGCCTGTCCAGTCAGAGAAGGTCCAGTAGCCGTCCTTAGAGGCAGGAGGCGTCATCTGAACACCACTCCAACTGCCATTGTCGACAGCAGCACCCATTGCATAGAGGGCACCCTCAGAGACTACCAGTTTATACTTCAGGTTCTTACCCTCAATGGTAGCAATGAACTCCAGGGCATACCAGCCGGGCTTAGAGAATACGATGTTGCCATCGCCGTCCTCAGTGATATCCATACCTTCAACCTGATTGTCGAACTCACTGATCATGCTGTAGCCGAACCAGTCGTTGGCCTTATTACCCCACTTGAAACCGTCGGCATTGTTGTAGATAAGCGTATAGAAGCGTCCTTCCTTACCGAATACGGGTGAGCAGAACTTCCATGTGCTCCAAGCCTGATCGATGGAGTTACCACAGACGTAGATAGAGGTGGGCAGGGCCAACTGTACAGGAGGCTCGTAGGCACGTACCTTAATCTGTACGGCGTTAGAGAACACCTCGCCAAGTCCGTTGGAATTATTAGCAAGGTATGCACGCAGACGAACCCATACTGGCAGGTCGCCTTCGGGATCGTTGTTGTCGTGGGCCTCACGATAGGCATTCAGGACAGCGGTATTCATCTCGTCACCATCGGCCTTGACCAGTGTGCTGGAAGAGGTGGTGCCCAGTTCTGTCCATGAGCCCTCATTGCCGGTGAGTGATACCTGAACGGCATAGATGACAGCAGCAGGCCATCCACCATAATCCGGCTGACTTGTTGTCAGGTTGACCGTTCCATTAGGGAGGTCATAGACATTGCTGGCTGCCAGTCCCGGTGTGTTGAGTACGAAACTCGACGGAATGCTCAGCGTGGGGTTGCTGTCGTTGTCGTCCTTACAGGAAGTAAGGAAAGGCATGGCTGCAATCAATGCGAAGAGCAGACTGTTATATATATTCTTCATAACCTTTTCTTTTTTTACTGTTTTACCTTTTTCTTAATATCCCGCATTCTGCTTGAGATTCTCATTGTTGGTCAAGTCATTATCGGGCAACGGATAGACGTTGCGGTAGGCAGGGAACTGTGCGCCACTGGCGATACCTCCCATGAACTCCCATGTGTATTTAGACTGTCCGCCATACATATTGAAGCGAATCAGGTCCATACGGCGACGGCCTTCAAACCAGAACTCCTTCGACCACTCCTTGATGACGTCGTCGAGTGCGTAAGTGGCTTCCTGCTTGGCATTGGCGCGCTTACGGAGAGCGTTGATATACTCGTTGGCCTTTGCGTTGGGGCCTCCCAGACGGATTGAAGCCTCAGCATAGGTCAGATAAGCCTCAGCGACACGCATGAAGGGCAGATCGGTATCCACCTTGACGAGTGCAGCCGTACCCTTGCCGTCAGAACGGACATTGCGGAACTTCACGCAAGCATAGCCCTGTGTGGCCTCGCTCTCGTCGGTGATGTAGCGTGTGTAGCCCTTGCTGTAGAACAGGGCACGGTCGTCGCCGGCTGCTTCTGTCATGACTTTCACGTCGTCGGTCTCAGGTGCCTCAACGTCTTTGCCGAAGAAGGTGTCGATGAGTTTGCCGCGTACGCGGGTACACTTGCCCCAACTATTGTCGGTGCCAGAAGGTACTGTCGTACTCATATCAGCACTGTAGCAGGAGAGGATCAGGAAGTTCATGCCACCGTGGCTCTGTGTCTTCTCACCATCGAACATCACGGGGAAGATGGCCTCATACTGTGCGCCATTGGTATCGTTGTCGGCCAGGAACAGCATCTGGTAGGCAGAATAAGTCTCACCCGTCACGGGATTGACACCGCCAGTGGTGTTCAACTTATAATAGCCATTATTGATGACCTTCTCAGAATAGTCCATAGCGTCCTGCCAGTGAGCAGTCCCGGTATAGACCTCAGCATTGAGGTACATACGGGCCAGCAGCATCTGAGCAGCCACTTTGTCGACGCGGCCATAGGTGTTCTGACCTGCACCGGCCAGAGCATTTTCACAATCCTTCAGTTCTGACTCCACATAGGTGAAGAACTCGCTACGGGTATAGTAGGCAGCCTTCTCAGAAGAGACGTGCTCGATAAAGGCGGCATTGCCGTAGTTATCCATCAGGTAGTAATAGTTGAGGGCGCGGATGAAGCGGACCTCAGCACGGCGATGGGCTGTTTCCTCAGTCCCGTCGTCAGCCACCTGGTCGAGGTAGAAGTTACACAGTGTGATGGTGAAATAGCAACGGTAGTACAGACCCATTGAGAAGTCGTTGGTAGCACCGTAGGTATTGTGCAGCACATCGGGTACACCGGCGTCGGTAGCCCATATCCAGTGAGCCTCGTCGGTGGTAAACTCGTTCATATACCAGAACATACGGTAGAAGTCTGACTGTCCCTCGTCGAATGAGGTCAGGTCTTTGTTACCGTCAGGACCTGTCTGTCCTGTCAGTGCGAAACTGGCATAGATCTTATTGAACAGGGCGTCATAGTCGGCCTCCATCGTCTGCTGTGGATTGATTGGATCGACATCCAAGTCTTTTACGCAGGAGGTGGTAAGTGTCCCGGCAGCAAACATCAGGAGTGCGGCAGAGAACAATGACTTAATATTATTGAGTTTCATATTTATATCTCCTTAATTTAAATTAGAAATTGAGGCTCAGACCGAAGATGCCTGTGAATGGGCGCGGATAGAGCGTACCGTCATATCCTCCGTCAACTTCAGGATCAAGTCCGTCATACTTGGTGATGGTGAAAACATTCTGTGCCGTCAGATAGACACGGCCGTTGAGTACACCAAACAACTTATCGAAAGAGTAGCCGAGCGTGATGTTATCCATCTTCAGGAACGAAGCGTTACGGATAAAGTAGTCGCTCATGGCATCGTTGCCGTCAACGTACATCCAGTTCTTGGCAGTCTCCATCTTCATGACGTTGTGCCAGGACTCACCAATCGACAGGTTAGACAGTGAGAGGTTTGAGTTACCAGCCTCCAGGGCGAAGTAGTTGTAGTTGTTCAAGTTGGCTCGCATAGAGAAGCCCAGATCCCAGTTCTTATAGATCAACTTCGAGGTGAAGCCCATCGTGACATCAGGTGTTGACTGCTTGTAGAAGTAGCGGTCGTCATTGTTGATGACACCATCAGCATTACGATCCACGAACTGCCCCTCGATAGGCTGTCCCTGAGCATCGTACACCTGCTGGAAGACATAATAGGCAGAAGCACTCTGGCCTACCTTCCATGCCTTCACGCCATCGGCAGAACCAGTACCTACGGCACGGCCTCCGTATGTGATCTTATAGTCATCACCTGAACTGGCAACCAACTCGTCGATCTTGTTCTTGTTCCAAGTTACATTGTAACCAAGTTCCCAGCGCCAGTCCTTGCTCTGGATGGCACGCCAGTTGATAGAGTACTCAAGACCTGTGTTGTGAAGTGATCCGATGTTTGAGGTCACCTTCTCAGCGAAGTTACTACCTGCCGGAACGAACACGGTGTTGATCAGGTCCTTGGTCTTGCGATAGTACCAGTCGAGGCTCATCGTCAGTCTGTTGTCCATGAAGCCGAGGTCAAGTCCGGCATTCCAGGTCGTTGTCTTTTCCCAAGTCAGGTTGTTGTTGTAGGCATCCGGACGATAGGTGACGCCCTCACCCAGGATGGGATAGTAAGCACCCTTGGAGTTGGTGGTGTAAGAAGCGAAATAGGTATAGTCGCCGATACCCTCCTGCTGACCGGTGATACCCCAGCCGAGACGAAGTTTCAGATCGCTGACGGCCTTGGCGTTCCTCAGGAAAGGCTCCTCATTGATCTTCCATGCAAAGGCTGCAGAGGGGAACACACCCCAGCGGTTGTCCTTCGAGAAACGTGAAGAGCCATCATCACGAAGGGTGAAGGTGGCCAGATAACGGTCGAGCAGCGAGTAGTTGAAACGACCGAAGAATGACACGAGGTAGTTCTCCGACTTGTAGAGTGTGTTCTCTGAAGGCTGGTACTGAGTGCCTGCCAACGCATTACCGGCATCGTCAGTACCGGCAGTGCTGGGATAGATACCACTGTAGAAATAGTCGGTCTTGATATGGAAGTGCTGCCACTCATAACCAGCCATGATGTCAAAGTGATGGGTGTCGGCTACATCCTTCATATACTGTGCATAGACGTTGAACGACAGGTTGTAGGTGTCCTTCTTGTTCCAGCCGTGGCTGCCATAGTAGTACAGGCCTGTGTCGTAATTATATGGAGACTGATCGACATTCGACTTACCGGAAGTAATGTCGGCACCAGCGTTCATGTGGATATGCAGGTCCTCGAAGCCGTGAATCTTATAGTCGGCCTCGATGTTGCCGAGGTATACATTCGACTTACCCTCGTTGGAGTAGAGTTCCAGCACTGCCACGGGGTTCTTCGGCGCTGTGTTCTGCACGCCGTAGGTCCAGTAACTGTCGAAGTCGCGCGATACGGGTGTTGCCCACTGCCAGTATCCGGCATAGTGGGTCTTGTAGGGCTCCCAGTCTGCATATACAGGCTTGGTGGGGTCCATGCCTACCGAGTGTCCGATGGCAGTGCCTTCGTTGGCATAATGGGTCTTGGAATGCATGAACTTACCGTTGATGTTGAATGTCAGGTGGTCGTTCAGGAATGAGGGAGCCAGGTTGACGCTGGCCGTATAGCGCTTGTAGTCGGATGTCTTGACGGTACCCTGCTGTCCTGTGTAGCCGAGGCTGACGCGGTAAGGCATATTCTTCAGGCCGCCGCTCAGGGTGATGTTATGGTCGGTAGAGACAGCCGTGCGGTAGATTTCCTTCTGCCAGTCGGTGTCAGCAAAGAGATGGTTGCCCTGGGCATCGTAGTAACCCATGCGGCTGTACTCGGTGCTGGCCTTCCAAGCGGCATCGTCCATACCCAGGCGGTTCTGGATATAGTTCATATACTCGCTGGCATTCATCACGTCGATGGTCTTCTTGTTGGTGCTCACTGACACATTGCCGTTGTAGGCGATGTGTGGGCGCTGTCCTTTCTGGCCCTTCTTGGTAGTGATGATGATCACACCGTTAGAAGCGCGGCTACCATAGATGGCGGTTGCAGAAGCATCCTTCAGCACGGTGAAACTCTCAATATCGGCGGGGTTCACCATTGCGAGCGGGTTGGATGAGCCTTGTGCTGCACCGTAACTGTCCATCGCCAGACCGTCGATGACGATCAGCGGGTCGTTGGAGGCGTTCAGTGACGAACCACCACGGATACGGATCGTAGCACTACCACCAGGGGCACCGCCTCCATTAGTGATATGTACACCAGCCACCTTGCCCTGCAGGGCGTCCTGGGCGTTGGTGATCAGACCCTTGTTCATCTCATCCGGCTTGATGGCCGTTACCGAACCGGTCAAGTCGTTCTTCTTGGCACGGCCGTAACCGATGACCACCACGTTTTCCAGGACGGTGGCATCGTCGACGAGTGTTACCACGAGAGTCGGTGCAGCCTTCACTGTCTGCGTCTGAAAGCCGACGTAGGAGATGGTGATGTTTGCACCTTGATTGGCTTTTACGACGAAGTTACCGTCGAAGTCGGAGACGGTGGCGGTCTGAGTGCCGTCCACGCGTACCGTTGCGCCGATAATGGGTTCGCCAGTAGCATCTTTCACATGGCCTTTGACCTCAATCTGGGCAAAGGCACCTACCGATAGGAATAGCCCGAAAAGGAGGGCGAGCATCCTAAGCGGAAACTGAATGTTTACCTGCTTCATCATTACATTTAATTAGAGTTAATATTGTTATTCACGGTGCAAAGTTATGAATCTTTCGCCTACATTATACTTTTTTTCGTTTAAA
>ERZ842401.7530-NODE-7530-length-11108-cov-3.735728_pt1 | contig 11108 bp, 8 predicted proteins | sample MGYA00521270_ERZ842401 | MGnify/ENA primary metagenome ERZ842401 (study PRJEB31892, sample SAMEA3878208) | bioreactor metagenome | biome: Moose rumen | place: Sweden | collected 2011-10 | study: EMG produced TPA metagenomics assembly of the PRJEB12797 data set... | reverse complement strand
TTGTTTTTTGGGTCTATTTCGTCAGGTTCGTATCCAAGTTGCTTTTTATATGCTTTTGAAACAAATAAATCATCTTTATCGAATTGGTAGTCCCAAATACCATCACGGCTACCTTCTAACACCAAGGCAAGTCGCTCTCGTTGGTCATCGAGCAATATGTTTTGTTTTTTGAGCCGAGTGTTCATTTCCTTGGCATTTTTCTCGATTTCTTTTTTTTCTGTTATGTCGTTTATAATCAATGCAGTGTAATCACCCATTGGTACATAGAAATTTATTGAAAAGTATTTTCCAAATTGTTCTGATTTTATTTCTAATGTTGTAGGGTTGCCTGTTTCAAATGTCTGCATCAATTTTTGTTTAAAAGCAGTCGAAAGTTTTGGTGCGATGTCAAAAATACTTTTACCAACGTATTGTATATTGTGATTGATGTTGAGTATGTTGTATATTTTTTCGTTTCCTTCCACCACTTCTATTAGTGGACGGTTTTCTTTGTCTTTTGATTTTTTTAGCAACAAAAATCCCGATGTCATGTTGTTGAATAGCATATGATATTTGTTACTTTGTTCATTTAAGTATTCGTTTAAACTTGTGAGATTTTCAGAAATTTTGCTTGCTAACTTTTCGTTGTCAACGCTTTGATTGTAGGATTTTTGTAAGTTTTCTAAATTTTTTGTTAGTTCGTCTATGTTTTTTTGCTCGGCTGTTATGTCAAGTATGTTTATTATTACGGCTTTTGTGTCATTATATATAAGCGGTGCTACCGAAATTTTAAATGTTTTTTTGCGGTTGTTGCCGTTTTTTATTTGGGTAAACGAGCCTATTTTGTTTATTGTTGGGATATTTTTTTTTGCAGCATCTGATATTGCCGAACGAAGAAAACAGCCATCGCATCTTTGGTCGCGTGGGCAAACATTGTTGTTATCTACTGAGTGTTTGCAGTTTACAAATGCGCCAACGCATAGTTCTAAGGCTTGTTCCATGGTTTTAGCAAATTTTGTAAGTGCAGCTTTGTTGACATCTATTATTTGACTTTTTTCGTTAGCAATAATTGCCATTGCTGGCATAATATTGAAAAGCGATGTCCAACGTTGGTCGTTGTTATCGTAATCTATGCTATTGGCAACGGCTGTTTCTAATTTTTGGATTTTTAATAGTCGTTCTATCCTTAAAATAAAAATTTTTTCTTCTATTTTGCCTGTTATGTAGTCTTCTGCACCGTCATCAAGGCACTTGTTTAAAATTTCGCACGTGTGGCTGCTGCTTAACACTATTACCGATGTGTTGGTTTTTATACTTTTGGCACGTTGTATTAGGTCTTTTATTTTTTCGTAGTTTTTGTCAATGTCTAAATCTATTGCAACAATTTGGAAAATTTCGGTTGTTAGTCTAATTATACTATCTGCGTAGGTGTTGGCACATATAACTCCATATCCATTGCGTTTTAGTATGTCTTGTATTTGCAAGGATGTATTTTTGTCGCGTTGTATTAAAAAAATATCAACCATAATTGTCTATTAATTGTTGCCAGTTTTTTACTTTATTGTCTTTTGTTGGCTAAAAAAATAATAAAACGCTTATATTTTCTATCCCAAAAACTGTTCCGTTTTTTTTCTTAGTTGTTCTTTTGCTATTTCGAGAACGTCGTTTGTTATTATAACATCAAAAAAATTTGCTCTCGAAATTTCTTGTTCGGCTTTGGCTATACGTTTTTCTATTTCTTGTTCGCTGTCGGTGCCACGATTTTTTAGACGACGTTTTAGTTCTTCGAGCGAAGGTGGTTGTATAAAAATTGATATTGCATTTTGTGCGAATTTTTTCTTCAAATTGATACCACCTTCAACATCAACGTCAAAAATAACATTATTGCCGTTTTTGAATATGCGGTCTATTTCGCTTTTTAGTGTTCCATAAAAACGTCCTTGATATACTTCTTCGTATTCAACAAATGCCTTTTCAGATATTTTTTGTCTAAAATCTTGTTCGGTAAGAAAATAATATTCTTTTCCGTTTTGTTCTTGACCGCGAGGTTGACGGGTGGTGGCAGAAATTGAAAACTCAAGTTTTAAGTTTTCGTCTTGCATTAGGCTATTTATTAATGTGCTTTTGCCGCTACCAGAAGGGGCGGAAATTATAATGATTTTGTTCATTTGTTTCTTATTTATGCGCGAAAGATAAAATTTTTTTGTTTAATAGCAAATATTTTTGATAATTTTGTGATGTTAATTTTTTTAAGTTATGAAAATTTTTTGCATTGCTGCCAATTATCGCAAACATAACGAGGAACTTGGGTTTGTACAACCTAAAACTCCTGTTTTTTTTCTTAAACCAGAAACATCGTTGTTGCGTCCTGGTTATGATTTTTATTATCCTGAGTTTTCGCAACGGATTGAGTATGAAACTGAGGTGGTTGTAAAAATCAACAAGATGTGTAAAAGTGTTGGCGAAAGGTTTGCAACGCGTTATTTTTCAGAGATTTCGTTGGGTATTGATTTTACTGCACGTGATATTCAAAATGCAGCGAGAGCCGAAGGTCAGCCTTGGTTTTTGTCTAAGGGGTTTGATTGTTCTGCTCCTGTTGGTGAGTTTTTGTCGAAAGATAGTTTTGATAATTTGCAAAATATTAATTTTTGTTTGAAAATCAACGGCGAAATTGTTCAACGTGGCAATACTGGAGATATGATTTTTAGTTTTGAAAAGATAATTTCGCACATTTCCAATTTTTGTACATTTAAAATGGGTGATTTAATATTTACTGGAACGCCCAATGGTGTTGGTATGGTAAAGATTGGTGATGTGCTTGAGGGTTTTATTGAGGATAGAAAGGTTTTGGAAGTTAAGATTAAGTAGTTGTTTTTTGGAAAGTTAATTTTTATAATAAAACTATAATATCATTAAAACTCGTTTCCTATATTTATTAACCAGTTTAAAGATATTTGTTTAGGTTATACAAAAATAAAATCAGTTAATAATTTGTGATTATTAACTGATTTTATTGTTTTTTTAGTTCAATGTTAAACTTAGATTTCGCTCTTCAATCATTCTACGCAAGTTGATAAGTGCATATCTCATACGTCCCAACGCAGTGTTTATGCTTACGCCAGTTTGATCTGCTATTTCTTTAAAACTCATATCGCCATAATGCCGTAGCAATATCACTTCTTTTTGGTCATCGGGCAATTCGTTTATCAATTGCCTAATTTCTTGATCGATGCGATTTTGAATCATACGGTCTTCGATATTGCTTTCCGAATATTTCGGAGAGTTGAACAAATCGGTTTCCGTTTTGTCTGAGGAAGTTATTTTCAAGTGTTTCTCGCGTCGGAAAAAGTCAATTATCAAATTGTGGGCTATTCTTACTACCCACGACAAAAATATTCCTTTTTCGGTGTATTTGCCTTTCCTAAGCGATTTTATAACTTTTATAAAAGTATCTTGAAAAATATCTTCCGCAAGTTCTTTGTCTTTTACTTGCAAATAGATATAAGTATATACTCTACTTTTATGCCGTCCGAACAATACTTTTATACTTTGTTCGTCACCGTCTATGAACAGGTCTATAAGTTCTTGGTCTTCTAATGTTGTGTAGTTCATTTTTGTTCTTTTTTAAGTTTGAGTATAACTTTTCTTATAGGCAGTCCTCCATTTATTGGTTAAACAATTCTATTATTTATTTTTATTATTGGTTTTTATTAATTTTACGGCAGCAGACTAATAAGGTTTCAAAAAAGTTGCATTATTTTTAATTTTTTTGCTTTTTTTTGAAAAAAATGGTGTTAAACCTAAGATTAACACCATTTTAACAGAAATTTGAGTAGAAGATATTTTTTTATTCTGATTTTGTAGCTTTTTCTATCCAACTTTTTACTTCGTCGGCAGTTGGGTTTGCAAGGTTAAGTTTACCTTTTTTGTTAAGTCCGCAAAGGTCGTTGAAAAGTTTTCCTGCTTTGGCTGTTGCAAGGTTTTCTACTTTTAGAAATCCAAGCTTTTGTATTAATGATACCCATTCTGCGGGAATACCAATTTCTGTATAAGCTTCGGCTGGGTCGTATTCAAATTTCTTTTCGGGTTTCATCGATGGGAAGAACAATACGTCTTGGATTGATTCGCTATTGGTCATTATCATTGTTAGACGGTCTATGCCTATGCCAATGCCGGCCGTAGGAGGCATTCCATGGTCTATTGCAGTTAAAAAGTCTTCGTCCAAAACCATTGCTTCTTCATCGCCACGTTTTGCGAGAAGTAGTTGGTCTTCAAAACGTTGACGTTGATCTATTGGATCGTTTAACTCGCTGTATGCATTGCAAAGTTCTTTTCCGTTGCAGATGGCTTCAAAACGTTCTACAAGTCCTTCTTTGCTTCGATGTTTTTTTGTTAATGGCGACATTTCAACTGGATAGTCGGTGATAAATGTAGGCTGTATAATTTTTGCTTCGCATGTTTCACCGAATATTTCGTCAATTAACTTTCCTTTGCCCATGGTTGAATCCACTTCTACACCGAATTTTTTTGCGGTTTCGGCAAGTTCTTTTTCGTCCATATTTGAGATGTCAACGCCAGTGAAATGTTGTATTGCTTCAAACATTGTAAACCTTGCCCAAGGACGTTTGAAATCTATAATGTTTTCGCCAACTTTTACTTTTGTGTCGCCGTTGAGAGCTATGGCCACTTTTTCTACCATTTCTTCAACGGTATCCATCATCCAAAAATAGTCTTTGTAAGCAACGTATAGTTCTATTTGGGTGAACTCTGGATTGTGAAATCTGTCCATGCCTTCGTTTCTGAAGTCTTTTGAAAATTCATAGACTCCGTCAAATCCACCAACTATGAGTTTTTTAAGGTATAATTCGTTGGCTATGCGAAGGTAAAGTGTTTGGTCTAATGCGTTGTGGTGAGTTTTGAATGGTCGTGCCGATGCTCCTCCGTAAATAGGTTGAAGTATTGGAGTTTCCACTTCAAGGCAACCGAGATTATCAAGGTATTGACGCATAGTGTTCATTAGTTTTGTGCGTTTTATGAACACGTCTTTTACTTGAGGGTTAACTATTAAATCAACGTATCTTTTTCTGTAACGTTGTTCTGGATCAGTGAAAGCATCGTAAACTTTGCCGTCTTTTTCTTTTACAATAGGAAGTGGTTTTAGCGACTTGCACAATACTGTTAATTTTTCAACTCTTATTGACAATTCGCCCATTTTTGTGCGAAATACTTGGCCTTCTACACCAATAATGTCGCCGATGTCGAGCAACTTTTTGAACACATCGTTATACATTGTTTTGTCTTGATTTGGGCAAAGTACGTCGCGATTGAGGTATAATTGTATACGACCTTTGCTGTCTTGAAGTTCGGCAAATGATGCGCTACCCATTATGCGGCGGCTCATTATGCGACCTGCTATGCAGGCTCTAAAGTCGGTTGCGTACTCTTCGTTTTTAAGTCCAGCATATTTTTCTTTTAGTTCTGTAGAATATGTGTTTACTTCGTATTTTGGTGCTGGATAAGGGTCAATGCCAAGGTCGCGTAGTTTTTGTAGCGACTGTCGGCGTATTTGCTCCTGTTCGGATAGTTCTATGCTCATAACGATTTGTTGTTCAATATATTTTTTTTCTTATTTTGACGACAAAAATAGTTGTTTTGTTTTATTTTACAAAACATTATGTATACAAAAAATTATTAAACCGTGCCGCTACCTAATGTATGGTGCGGTACGGTTTATTTTTTTGCTTTGTGTTTTTATTTTTCAAGTGGGAATGTTGACATCATTTCGTTTACTTGGCCTTTTACTTTGGCGATAACGTCTTGGTTATTGATATTTTTAACCACTGTGTCAATAAAGTCAACAACTTTTAAAATATCGTTTTCTTTAAGTCCGCGAGTTGTTATTGCTGGAGTGCCGAGACGTATTCCTGATGTTTGGAATGCTGATCTGGTATCGAATGGAACCATGTTTTTGTTAGCTGTAATGTCGGCAGCTTCCAAAGCTGTTTGTACTTCTTTTCCTGTAAGGTCTGGGAAGTTTTGACGCAAATCAACAAGCATTGAGTGGTTGTCTGTGCCGTTAGAAAGAATTTTGTATCCTCTGTTCATAAGTTCGTTAGCCATAGTGCGTGCATTTTTCTGAACTTGTGTTTGATATTGTTTAAATTCAGGTGTTAATGCTTCACCGAAGGCAACGGCTTTTGCAGCGATAACATGTTCGAGTGGTCCACCTTGTATGCCTGGGAATACTGCGCTGTCGAGTAATGATGACATTTTGCGTATTACACCTTTGTTGGTTGTTTTTCCCCATGGATTGTCGAAATCTTTTCCTAAAAGGATTATTCCACCGCGAGGTCCACGTAATGTTTTGTGGGTGGTAGAAGTTACGATGTGAGCCCATTTTAGTGGGTTTTTGAGCAAACCTGCGGCTATAAGACCTGCAGGATGTGCCATGTCTATCATCATTATAGCCCCTACTTTGTCGGCAATTGCGCGCATGCGTTCGTAGTCCCAATCGCGAGAATATGCTGATGCTCCACCTATAATTAATTTAGGTTTGGTTTCGATGGCAACTTTTTCCATTTGGTCGTAGTCTATCAATCCTGTTTCTTTGTTGATGGTGTAAGAAACATGGTTGTAAAGTATTCCTGACGAGTTAACTTGACTGCCATGGCTGAGATGTCCACCGTGATCAAGGTCGAGTCCCATGAATGTATCACCGGGTTTGAGAACTGTCATCAACACAGCCATGTTGGCTTGTGCGCCAGAATGAGGTTGAACGTTTACCCATTCAGCATCGTATAATTTTTTTAGTCGTTCAATGGCTATATTTTCTACTTGATCTACAAATTTGCAACCACCGTAAAACCGTTTACTGGGTAGGCCTTCGGCGTATTTGTTGGTTAGCACGCTTCCCATTGCACGCATTACTTGTGCGCTTACAAAATTTTCTGATGCGATGAGTTCTATTCCGTTTTTTTGACGGCTGTATTCGTTTTCTATTAGGTTGAATACTTCAAGGTCTTTTTCCATAATGGATTTTTTGTTTAGTTTTTATGTTTTATGGCGGCAAAGTTAAAAATTAATATTATTCTATAAAATTTTTTAGGTTTTACTCAATGAAAAAAAATCTTATGTTTTTGTGAATATTGATGGAACTTTTAATTTTTAATTTTTAATTTCTTAACGTTTTATTGTTTTAAAAGACATTTATTTGCGTTCTTAAAAGAATTTTGTTATGAAAAAGAGGAAACGAAGTTATGCTGAGCGTTTTTTGGAATGGCGGCTAAGGCATATTGGTCCAGTAAGATTTACCATGATTCTGAGCGTTGTTGTTGGTTTGGTGGCAGCGTTGACAGCTTATGTTCTTAAGACCGCTACCCATACTATTGCTCATCTTACAGAAACTGGCATTTCCAAACAATTTTCTAATTATCTGTATTTTCTCTATCCATTTATTGGAGTTTCGCTTTCTGTTATTTTTGTAAAGTTTATTTTGCGACAGAATATTAGCGGAGGAATTCCACGAGTTTTGTATTCTATAAGTAAAGAGGGCGCGTTAATAAAGCCTCACAATATGTATTCATCGGTTATAACAAGCGCATTAACAGTAGGTTTTGGTGGGTCTGCGGGGCTTGAAGGTCCTACCGTTGTTACGGGTGCTGCCATTGGAAGTAATATTGGTCGGTGGTTGCATCTTAATTTTAAACAACGTCTTTTAATGCTTGGTTGTGCTACTGCGGCCGCTGTGTCAGCTATTTTTAAGGCTCCTATTACGGGTGTTGTATTTGTAATGGAAGTTTTTATGCTCGATTTGACGATGAATTCTCTCGTGCCATTGCTTATTTCTTCGGTGGTTGGGGTGTTGGTATCTTACTTTCTAATGGGCAGTTCTCCTGTTTATTTTTTTAGGCTTACTGATTTCTTTGCTGTTGAGGATTTTGTCTATTATTTAGTACTTGCCTTTGCAACAGCTGCATCGTCTATTTATTTTACTAAATGTTATATATGGGTTTCGCAGATTTTTCATAAGATAAACTCTACATGGGTTAAACTTTTTGGTGGTTGTTTTGTGCTTGGTGTTCTTATATTCTTTTTCCCATCGCTTTATGGCGAAGGATATGATGCTATAAATTCTTGTCTTAATGGAGATTGTCGCTATCTTTTTGAAAAAAGTTTTTTTGTACATTTTCAAAAAAATCCATGGCTTATTAGTGTGTTGCTACTTGCCGTTATAATGGTAAAAGCGGTTGCTACAGCTGCTACGTTTGGAAGTGGTGGCGTTGGAGGTATTTTTGCACCGTCGCTTTTTGTGGGAGCAAATACAGGTTTGCTTGTAGCTACTATTTTTGCGCAGCTTGGTTTTACTGATGTTTCTTCAGCTAATTTTGCGCTTGTGGGTATGGCTGGAACTATTGCTGGTGTGTTGCACGCTCCTCTTACAGCAGTTTTCCTTATAGCTGAACTTACAGGAGGTTACAAACTTTTTGTACCTTTACTTTTGGTGAGTACGGTTTCTTATTTGGTTACAAAAAAGGTGATTGTCAATAGTATTTATACTTATCAACTTGCGCGTCGCAACGAGTTGTTAACTCATCATACAGATAAAAACGTACTAACATTGATGCGATTGGACAAACTTATTGAGAAAAATTTTGCTGTTGTTCATCCAGAAGATAGTTTGCGAACATTAGTTGAAGTTGTTGAAAAAACTTCACGGAATATTTTTGCGGTGGTTGATAAAAATGATGGTACTTTTAAGGGGATTGTTAAACTTGATACAATTCGTAACATTATGTTTCATCCCGAATTATACGACAGAATTAAGGTGAGTGAATTGGTATTTCGTCCTGATTATACCGTACGACTTGACGAGAGTATGGAGTCGGTTGCTACAAAATTTACCAACTCCGACAAATTTAATATTGCGGTTCTTGACAGTGATAACAAATATCTTGGTTTTGTATCGCGAGCCAAGGTTTTTTCTACTTATAGAAAAATGTCAAAGGATTTGTCTGATGATTAAAAAGATTATCAGAGTGTTTATTTGTAAATAATGTTGTTAATAGCACCTGTTTTATATAAATAAAACAATGCTCCTAATATACAGAACACTATTATATATATAAGGAGTTTTGAAAATATTGTCATACGTTTTTTTTTCATAATTTTATAATTAATGGTTTGTTGAATTGTTTTTTGTTTTTTCAAGGTCTTGCAACGCTTTGTCAAGTTCCGAAAGGTTGTAATCTTTAACTGAGTTGTTGTCTATTTGTTTGTTAGTTGTAGCGTTGTAAGGTTGATTAAGAAAGGAAAATCCTTCGCGTTCCATTTTTTCTATAAGTTCAAGACCTTCTTGTTCAAATGCAGCATTTTGTAGATCAACACTATCAATAAAACTTCCTGATAATTCGATGAATCTATCCATCTCACCTATTTTGTAGCTAATGTCGTTTGCAAGAGCTTCGTTGGCCATGTCGAACATCAATTTTTTGTCGGTATCACCGTTTATAATGTTCATTGCATGTTTCATGGCAGAATAACCGCTCATTATGGCTTCTTGTTCTTGTTTACGCATTCTAACTTCGTTTTCGGTATCTTTTATCATATAAGTGGAGTTTGTGTGTATTTTTGTAAGAACACGATAAACCACTTGTATTTTTTCTATAAGGTTTTGGTATTTTGTGTTAAGTTCTTTTAATCTTCCGTATTGTCTTGTGTTAACGGCTATTAACTCGTTATTACCTTGTTTTTTTGCTTGTTGTGCGATGCGTAGTGTTTGTTGCATTTCCGATGTGTTTTGAGCCACAATAGAGTTAAGTTTTGTTAGCTGACCTCTCAGTTTGGTTATGTGAGTGTTCATTTCCTGTAAGTTTTTGTAGAGGTACTCTATGTAAGATTCAAGAATTTTTATGGGGTCAAGTTGTACAAAAATGCTTGTTATTTTGCGCATAATACCTTTGTAGGCATACCACAAGAGGTTTCTTGCTCTGCTATCGGTAAGAGCAAAAGCAATAGCACCAGCAATAGCAAATAGAGCTATTGTTCCGCCCATGCTACTTAAGGCGTTGGTTATATATGATACAATGTCGTTAAATTTTAATGCTACTAATGCTGCACCACCTATAAGTACAGCAGTGCCGAGTTTGCCTTCTGGTCTTTGAAAAAAATTTTTGGGTTTAAAGTTTTCCGTCATTTGTTTATTTTGTTTTAGACTGCAAATATAGTTTTTTTTTACTACTATGGTGCAAATTGCTTTAAAAAAAATAGCAATACAAAAAAAATATCATAAATGGTTTGTTTTTTGAAGATTTTTTTTATAATTTAGACCCTTATTAAAAAGTTGAAATAAATATATTAAAATGAAGTTGTTTGATGAAAAATTCCGTTCAAGTTTATACGAAACTATAGGTAAACTTGAAAGTGAATCACAGATAGAAGCTGTTGTTATAATTAAGAACAAGTCAGGTGATTATTCTCCCTGGGCTTTTGTTGTTGCAGCAGCGGTTGCTTTTTTGCTTTTTACGTTTTATATGTTTGCACCTATAGATTTTAATCCTTATTTTATGTTTGTTTCGTCTATAGTGGTGTTTGCATTAGTATTATTTTTATTAAAAAAGTCGGATGCATTATTGTCTAAATTTGTACCAAGCCGCATAAAAGAAAAAAATGTAGAGATTTATGCGCGAGCTATTTTTCAAAAAGGACACATTTATAATACTGGCGAACATACTGGTGTGCTTTTTTATTGTTCTGTATTCGAGCGTCAGACCGTAGTAATTCCCGATTGGGGCATAACATTGTCGGTTCCAGAGCAAGAAATGCAAGCCATAGTTGGTCGATTTTCAAAAGTTTTCAAGTCAGATAATCCCGCCGATGATATATTACAAGCACTTGCATTTGTATAACCTATTTTTGCAGAATCAATACCACATCGCGACGATGACATAAATGAAATTCCTGATGATTTGGATGTAGATTTATAAATAACATTAAAAACCTAAATAAAATTATGAAAAAACAACACCTTATTAAAATATTCTCAATCTTAGGCTTAATATGCCTTGTCGCGTTTTTAATGCTATATTTTGCTGATGATAGTTTTGCGCGTCCGGGAGGTGGACACGGTCATC
>ERZ842401.7529-NODE-7529-length-11109-cov-47.434232_pt1 | contig 11109 bp, 9 predicted proteins | sample MGYA00521270_ERZ842401 | MGnify/ENA primary metagenome ERZ842401 (study PRJEB31892, sample SAMEA3878208) | bioreactor metagenome | biome: Moose rumen | place: Sweden | collected 2011-10 | study: EMG produced TPA metagenomics assembly of the PRJEB12797 data set... | reverse complement strand
CCTTGTCGTGCGGAGCCAGCACCTGTGCACCGTCGTCCCAGTAGGCCTTGTAGCCGTTGTACTCGCGGGGGTTGTGAGAGGCGGTCACGTTGACACCGGCCTGGCAACCCAGCTGACGGATGGCAAACGAAATCTCGGGCGTAGGACGCAGGCTCTCGAAGAGATAGACCTTGATGCCGTTGGCCGAGAAGATGTCGGCTACTGTCTCAGCAAACATGCGGCCGTTGTTGCGGCAGTCGTGACCCACCACTACAGCGTTCTGCTTGCCGGGGAAGGCCTTGTTGATATAGTTGGCAAAGCCCTGTGTGGCCATACCTACGATATACTTGTTCATGCGGTTGGTACCGGCACCCATGATGCCACGGAGACCACCCGTACCAAACTCCAGGTTCTGATAGAAAGCATCTATCAGTTCTGTCTTGTCAGGATTGTCCAACATAGCCTGTACTTCCTTACGTGTCTCCTCGTCGAAGGCCGGAGAGAGCCATACCTTTGCCTGTGCCTCGCACTGAGCAATGAGTTGAGCGTTATTTTCCATAAATTTCTTTTATAAGTTTTAGATTTAAACGTAATAATACGCAAAGATACAGATTTTTAGTGAAAAAAGAAAAATGAAAAATGAAAAATTTGCTGCCGCCTTGCGTTTTTAACTTTTCTTTATAACTGCGGTAGCAAATTCTCTCTTTGAGAGTGTGGCGTTGCATTCTTCACGCTTCACTCATCATTCTTCACTTTATCAGCCGGTCTATCTCATCAAACTTCTTTCCCATGTTCAGATTCAGATAGATGCGGTAAAGTCCCGGAGCCCAGCGTTCCTTGTCGTCAGGAGCCAGTTGGCGATAGGCCTCCAGATAGGGTCTGGCCTGCTGGTACAGTTTCTGTAGCTGCTGACGATTCTTGCGGGGCTCATTCTCCTGTTCCAGCATCAAGGCTTGGTTCAGTCGTACCGTGGCAATATTGAAATAGGGCTCGGGCATGGTATCGTTCAACGCTATCAAGCGTTCACTGGTCTCTATACATTCGTCATAGTGCTCCAGGTAGAGCTGTGCCACCGAACGGGCCAGCAGAAAGAGCTGGTTGTCGGCATTCACCTGCAGGCCGCGGTCGGCCAGTGCCAACACCTCAGTCTGTTGTCCGTGGGCAGTCAGCCAGTCTGCCAGACGGGGGAAGAAGTAAGGGTGCTCCGGAAACTCGCTGAAGCCCTGTCGGAGTGTGGCCACATAGGCAGAGTCGCACGACTTCCAATGCCTGGCCTCACACAGATACTGCAAGGTAAACTCGCGACGGACGGAATCTCTCAGCGCCAGCTCACTATACTGCAGCACAGAGTCTGGACGCTGCAACCTGTAGCCACATACAGTTGCCCAATAGGCCGTCTGTGTCATCAGGGAGTCGTTACGGGCATAGTCGTAATCGGCAAACAACGGCTGCTGGCTTGTGTCCAGGTAACTGTCGAAAAACGAGTAAGCCCTGTCATAGTCGGACCGCCGCATCTGATAGGTCCCCCCATAGTACAGGTTTGGTCTGAGCGTGTTCAGCTGTTCTGCATGGCGCTTGCGGTATTCGGGACGTACCCTACCCTTTTTATCGGGGCGAGCATCCAGGGAGTCCAGTGTCTCTGCCACCTGAAACATACGCTGCACCAGCCCGAAAAACTGTGCAGTGTCGTACTTCTGGCGCAAATAGAGCTTCACGTTGGCAGCCTCATACTGGGCCGTCAATGCCTGATACCAGGTGTAGTATATCCTGACATTCTCGCGGTTGGCATCGTTCTTCAACAGGTCCGTCATCAGACGCTCGGCCTTGTCGAAGTCCTTGCCGCTCTTGAGGTAGGTCCGTGCCTGATTGATTTCTTTCTTCTGAGCCATACCGAGCATTGCTACCGTCAGCAACCCCGCCATGGCTATTATCCTTATCTTCATACCTTGACTTAATGAAAAAACAGATAGCGTCACACGTGAAGCTCCAGCACAAAGCGAGTTCCCTTGACGAACTCAGGGTCGAGGTTCAGGTCGCCGTTCATCTTCAGTGCCATCTGCTTACAGATAGGCAGTCCGAGGCCGTCGCCCGTAGTGAGGTCTCTGACCTTGCGGAAGGGTTTGAAGATTTCGTCACGCTCTTCTTCGGGAATACCACAACCTGTGTCCGACACGAGGAACTGGTGAGTATGGGCACCACGCTTCTTGTAGTCCAGACTGATGGTGCCGCCGGCAGGGGTGTACTCTGCCGCATTGCTGAGCAGATGCGACAGGATGTGCGATACATACTCGTGATTGATGGCCATGCTCATCTTGGGGGCATTGACCTTCAGGGTGACATCGTCCTTGACCTTGTCACGAATCTGGTTCATCAGCCCCTCGCAGAAGGTAGGAATAGACGTTTCCTCCGTCTCCATGGTCTCTTGGGCAGTGTTCTCCAGCTCCGACAATGTCTGAATATGGCTTGAGAAGTCGAGCAGGGCCTTGACGGCAGGCTCTTTCTTGTCCAGTTTCTGCAACGTGGGGTCTAACTGGGCAGAGATGTTGCTGATGAACTTTGCCTTCAAGGCATTGTTCTCATTGGCCAGCTTGATGAGTTTCTTCTGCTTACGGGTCAGCAGCACGAAGCGCAACAGAATGACGGCTCCCACCACCAACGCTGCTGCCAGGGCTGCTGCCAGCACACAGAGACCGATAATGATGGCCTGACGGGTGGTCAGCGAGCTGTCCTTCTCGGCTATCGATGCCTCGTTGTCAGCTATCTGCTTCTTCAGCGCAGCACGCTCGTCGGCAATCTTCAGCTCGCTGACAGAGTCTTTCCAGGCTATATAGCTGCTGTACGACTGTGCCACCATGCTGGCATTATTGCTTCGGCGACCGTTGGCTATCATCGTCTTGTAGGCATCCTCCACCTTGTCGTAGTCCTTGGAGGCTGTCAGCTTGGCAGCCATCTCCTTGAACACGGCATTGCCCTGTGCCACCTGACCGAAGATATAGTGATAGATGGCCTTGGTATAGAGGAAGTCGTTCTTGACATCCTCGTCGCTGGAGATATTGGCATGGCTCTCCAACAGACTAAGCTGGTCCTTGGCACTTTCCGGCCTGTGCAGTCGTATATACATCTGTAGGCGCTCCTTCGTTGTGAAGTAGTGCAGCGACGAGCTTTCCGGACTCGACAGTTTCTTGGCATCTATGGTCTGGTCGACACGGCGCAGGAGATCGAAAGCCTCCTGATAGTAGTTCTCCTTATAGTAGAGGGCTGCCGCCTTGGCAGCACACTCTACGCCCCGACGCATCTGTCCCTTGTTGGCATAGTCCTCGAAGGCACGGATATAGGTGTAACGGGTACTGGCAACGTTGCCTTTGGCACTCTCGGCCTCAGCAGTCTGCTCAAGGTTGCTCTTCTGCACTTCCACAGCCCAGACCATAGGGAGACTGAGGAAGAATGCAGCACATAATAATAGTATCTTTTTATTCATTGTCTTTAATGTTTCATTGATTTCGTTGTGCAAAGGTAGTGCAATTCACGCAAAGCACAAAATAATTTTTGACTTTTTTACAGTTTATGCGTCACGGGCAAATGAGGAAACGGTACACGGCAGGGACGTCGACATACCGACGTACATGGTCGGCCAGCAGGTCGTACTGCTGCTGCTTATAGGCCTGGTAGTCAAACAACGGAGCCTCCTTCAGCTTCTCCGCATAAGGTGCCAGCAGATAGTCGATAAAGGGCTGATTGTCCAGGATGCCGTGGACGTAGGTACCCATGCACTTCTCGTCCACAAGGTAGCCGTCATGGCGACCGTCACCCAGCGTCAGCAGGGGCGACGGAGTGTCCAGCGGCGTGGTAGTACCCATGTGGATTTCATACCCCCGCCCGTACTCACAGGTCACCTGGCGGGTTTGTTTCTCGCCGCTCATGACCGTGGTGACGGGCAGCAGTCCCAGACCCGGCATCCGCTCGATGTCACCCTCCACATGATCCGGGTCGCACACCTCGCGTCCCATCATCTGATAGCCGCCACAGATACCCAGCACGGTGGCTCCCCGGCGGCGTGCCTTGACAATGCCCTCGGCTACTCCGTTGCGGCGCAAGTGGTACAGGTCGTCAATGGTCGACTTAGACCCGGGCAGGATGACTATGTCGGCCTCTGCAAGGTCTGCCGCATTGTTCGTATAATATAAATGTACGCGCGTGTCATGTTCCAACACATCAAAGTCGGTGAAGTTCGACATGTGACGCAGCAGCACGACAGCCACATTAACCTGTGGTGAGTGCTGTGAGCGGTATGCCGTGAGCGACTTGCCCGCCAGCGACATGCTGTCCTCTTCCTCAATATGGATGTCCTTATAGTAGGGGACGACTCCCAGGACGGGAACATGGCAGAGTGTCTCCAGAATGGTGCGTCCCTTGTCGAACAGAGACAGGTCGCCACGGAACTTATTGATGATGATGCCCTTCACCAACTTCCGTTCCTCCTCCGTCAGCAGCATGATGCTGCCATAGACCGAGGCGAAGACACCTCCGCGGTCGATGTCGGCCACCAGCACCACGCAGGCATCAGCATGCATGGCCATAGGCATATTGACAATATCCACCTCGCGCAGATTCAACTCGGAAATGCTGCCTGCCCCCTCCATGACGATGGGGTTGTAGCGTGCTGCCAGACGGTCGAAGGCTGCACACACCTCACGGCGAAGCTCGTCCCTACCCTCGCGGCGGAAATAGCTGCCAGCCGACTGGTTGCCGGCCGGCTTGCCGTTCAGCACCACCTGTGAGGTATGGTCGCTCTGGGGTTTCAGCAGTATCGGGTTCATGTCCGACTGGCAGGGCACCCCTGCCGCTTCGGCCTGAACAGCCTGTGCACGTCCTATCTCCAGCCCGTCGGGTGTGGCATAGCTGTTCAATGACATGTTCTGTGCCTTGAAAGGGGCAGGCTGATAGCCGTCTTGCTTGAAAATTCGACAGAAAGCCGTTGCAATGACACTCTTGCCGACATCACTGCCCGTTCCTACAAACATAAGGGGTTTTAATCGTTGCATAGCTAATTTTGATGGCTTCACGATGCAAAAGTAGAAAAAATATTCCAGATATTTATGGTAAATCAAGAAAAAGTTGTATCTTTGCACTCGCAATAGGCAATCAGACCCCACGAAAGGGTCTTGATGCAAGGGAATCAGGTGAGAGTCCTGAACAGTACCTGCTGCTGTAATCCTCGTTTAAGCGGCCTGTTTGTATAACGCCACTGACCTCACTCCTCCCCTCTCAAAGGGATACAGAAGGAGGAAAGGTCGGGAAGGTAGAACAGGCTGAGGAAAGTCAGAAGACCTGCCATTGCAAAGAAAAGAGAAACCCGCACAGGAATATGCGTGGTGGAAAAAGGACTTTTGAAAAAGAAAAATGCTTGGTCGGCCGTCGTGTATCCTGACGGCCAGACCAAAACAATGGAATACGTGTATTATTATATAAGTGGAAAATGGAGGATTGTCGCGAGACTGGGCCTCCTTTTTCTTTTTCCACTCACCGCGTTGTTACTTGGCACGGAAACGCTCAGCCTGACTGCGTATCAGCTCCTCGTCGTCGAAGTAGTTGATTTGCATGGCCTGACGCACCTCGCTCATAGTCTGGGCGGCAGTCTCACGGGCTTTCTCCGTTCCCTTGCGCAGGATGTTGTAGATTTCAGGAATGTCCTGCTCGAACTCATGGCGACGCTGACGGATGGGCTCCAGCATCTCGTTGAGTATCTGGTTGAGGAACTTCTTGCACTTCATGTCACCCAGACCGCCTCGCTGGTAGTGCTCCTTCAGCTCGTCCAGCGACTGATACTCGGGCCAGTAGTTCTGGAAGTCCTCGGGTTTAGAGAAGGCGTCAAGATAGGTGAACACGGCATTGCCCTCCACGTGGCCGGGGTCGTTCAGGTTGATGTGCGTCGGATCGGTGTACATCGAGCGCACCTTCTGCCAAACGGTGTCGGCATCGTCAGACAGGTAGATGCAGTTGCCCAGCGACTTCGACATCTTCTCCTTGCCGTCCGTACCAGGCAGGCGACGGGCTGTGGCATTCTCGGGCAGCATGATATTGGGTTCTACCAATACCTCGCTGTAAATCTGGTTGAAGCGGCGTACCAGTTCGCGCGTCACCTCGAGCATGGGCTCCTGGTCTTCACCGGCAGGCACCGTGGTAGCCTTGAACAGCGTGATGTCGGCAGCCTGCGACACAGGATAGCAGAAGAAGCCCAAGGGGATGCTCTCACCCTCAAAGCCACGCATCTTCACTTCCGTCTTCACTGTCGGGTTACGCTGCACACGGCTCACCGAGACCAGATTCATCAAGTAGGTTGTCAACTCGGCCAACTCCGTTATCTGGCTCTGGATGAACAACGTGCACTTCTCGGGGTCGAGACCTGCCGAGAGGTAGTCAAGCGCCACCTCGATGATGTTCTGACGAATCTTCTCCGGATTGTCGGCATTGTCCGTCAGGGCCTGCACGTCGGCCATGAATACAAACATCTTGTCATAGTCGCCGGCGTTCTGCAACTCCACGCGACGGCGCAGCGATCCTACATAGTGTCCCAGGTGCAACTTGCCCGTAGGACGGTCACCAGTCAATATAATCTTTCCCATATCTATTTTGTATTTTTGTCTAATTCGAGGTGCAAAGGTACGAATAAGCGAGCAAAATGCCAAACAATTTCTTCGCAAAAGTTCGCAAAAGACCGTTTGCACACTTTTGCAAACGCATTTTCTTGGAGATAACGCAAATATTTCCTAACTTTGCAACAGAAAAACGAACAAGATTATGGTACTGACTGACCGCGAACTATTTCTGTTGATTATCTGCACGGTGTTCTACATCACCTTATTTATATTGGTGCTGCAGAGCAACCGCCGCAAGATACAACTGTTGCAGAGCCGACTGGACAACATTCACCAGATGCAGAAGATGGCTGTCATTGAGAAACCGCAACAGGATGTGGGCAGCATCTTCTCGGCACCGTCCTATCTGCGCATCAAACAATACCTGAACGAAGGGCGTAGCATGAGTGACGACGACTGGCAAGAACTCTCCGAGGCGGTGAATGCCGTGTACACAGGCTTTGCCGACAAGTTGTACAGCCTCTACCGCATGAGCGAGCAAGACTACCGGGTGAGTCTGCTCATCAAGGTACGTCTGCAACCCAAGGACATTGCCACGCTGACCGCCCACTCAAAGGAGAGCGTCGCCTCCACCCGTAGTCGACTCTACCAGAAGGTGTTCGGCAAGAAAGGCTCAACAAAAGACTGGGATGATTTTATTTTGTCAATATAATTAATAAAGTATAGCGTATGATACAGTATTTTTTAGCAAACATGTGGCAGGTATGGGCCATCGTAGCTGTCATCTGCCTGATTTTGGAACTCTCGTCGGGTGATTTCTTCATCATCTGCTTCTCTATCGGCGCCGTCTTTGCCATCATCGGGGCTGTCGTAGGTCTGAACGTCTACTGGCAACTGTTTGTCTTTGCCGTGTTCTCGCTGCTCAGCGTACTGTTTGTACGTCCTGTGGCCCTGCGCTGGCTGCATAAGAACGAGCCCAACCGTGCCTCTAATGCCGACGCACTCATCGGACGTACCGGTCGCGTGACGGAGGCCATCAAGTCCGACGGCAATGGTTACGTGCAGATTGACGGTGACCTATGGAAGGCTGTCAGCAGCACAGATATCGCCGTAGGCACCAGCGTCCGCGTCATCGGCCGCGAGAGCACCATCATTACCGTAGAGACACTGTGATAAAGGTAAAAAGGTAAAAAAGTAAAAAGGTTAAAAGGTAAAAAAGTAAAAAAGTGAAAGTAAAACATTAAATATCAAACCATTATGAAAACAATTAGCGAGTACAAAAACTTGGCTCTCCAGTCGCTGGAGGGCAATTGGACCAAGGCAGCCGTAGCCACACTGATCTTCTTCGTTATCTATGGATTGCTGGGCACGACGCCCTCATTCTTCATGAGTCCTGTTTCAGGCACAATATCACAATATATTGTTGCACTGGCCTTGCTGCCGTTGTCATGGGGACTGATTGTCTATTACCAGCGTATTGTCCGCCGCGAAGACCTGGCATACGAACATCTGTTCGACGGTTTCTCTGACTATGTGCGCATCTTTCTGGCTGAACTGCTGAAAGGCATCTATATCCTGCTGTGGGCTCTACTGCTCATCATCCCAGGCTTCATCAAGCAGTACTCATATGCCATGACGGAGTTCATCCTGAAGGACAATCCCGAGATGAATGGTGAAGAGGCCATCTGCGAGAGCATGCGAATGATGCAGGGCCACAAGAAGGATCTCTTCCTGCTCGACCTGAGCCTGATTGGCTGGCTCATCCTCTCCATCCTCACACTGGGTATCGGATTCCTGTTTAGCTATCCCTACTTATACTCGGCCCACGCCCACTTCTATGAGGACCTCAAGGCTTTACCAAGCACTAATATCTAAACTTTAAACCCTAAACTTTAAACTTTTAAGATATGGACATTATGAGTTATGTACTGATTGCCATCGTCATACTGGTGGTTATCTTCGCCAAGATGGCACTTGTGATTATCCCACAGTCGGAAACCAAGATTATTGAGCGACTGGGCCGCTACTACGCTACCCTGAATCCGGGCATCAACATCATCATTCCCTTCATTGACCGCGCCAAGGACATCGTGGTGCTCTCTCGCGGACGCTATGCCTACTCCAACAGCATCGACCTGCGCGAACAGGTGTACGACTTCCCGTCGCAGAACGTAATTACGAAGGATAACATCCAGATGGAGATCAACGCCCTGCTCTACTTCCAGATTGTAGACCCGTTCAAGGCCGTGTACGAAATCTCGAACCTGCCCAACGCCATTGAGAAGCTGACGCAGACCACCCTGCGTAACATCATCGGCGAGTTGGAGCTGGACGAGACGCTGACCTCGCGCGACACCATCAACACCAAGCTGCGCGCCGTGCTGGACGACGCCACCGACAAGTGGGGTGTCAAGGTGAACCGCGTCGAGCTGCAGGACATCATTCCGCCCACAACAGTGCTCAACGCCATGGAGAAACAAATGCAAGCCGAGCGTAACAAGCGTGCCCAGATTCTGACCTCCGAGGGTGAGAAGGCTGCCGAGATTCTGGCTTCTGAAGGTGAGAAGACCGCCATCGTCAACAAGGCTGAGGCTGCCAAGCAGCAGGCCATCCTACATGCCGAGGGTGAGGCTCAGGCCCGCATCCGCAAGGCAGAAGCCGAGGCCAAGGCCATCGAGCTGATTACCGAGGCCGTGGGTAAGTCCACCAACCCTGCCAACTACCTGCTAGCCCAGAAGTACATCCAGATGATGCAGGAGCTGGCCGAGGGCGACAAGACGAAGACTGTCTATCTGCCCTACGAGGCTACCAATCTGCTGGGGTCGCTCGGCGGCATCAAGGACCTGTTCAAGAGTGAATAAGTAAAAGTGAATAGCGAAAAAATATGCTACCGCACACCATTAATTGGACAGCGGTAGCATATTTTTTTCACTTATCACTTTTACCTTTCTATTCGTCTTTCTTCAGTGGGATGGTGAAACTGAAGTTAGAGCCTTCGCCCTCTACAGAGTCAACATAGGCATCGCCACCGTTCTTGCGGGCAAAGTCCTGACAGAGTTGAAGTCCCAGACCGGAGCCCTCCTCACCGCCAGTACCATAGGTAGTCTCACCCTTGTGGAAGATGGAGTCGATACGATCGGCAGCAATACCGACGCCGTGGTCCTGTACGCAGATACGGGCGAAGTCGCCTTCGCGCTTATAGTAGACCTCAATGCCTTTGCCCTCGGGAGTAAACTTGACAGCGTTGGAGATGAAGTTACGGATAACGGTCTTGATCATATCATTGTCTGCACGGACGGTCAGCTTCTCGTCCGAAGGTATATACTTCAGCTGAATCTTCTTCATCTCAGCAATCATCTGGAAGATGTCGACCACACCAGGCACGATATCGTCGAGGTCAAGATCCTGATAGACCACGTTCAGTCGACCCGTCTGCGACTTGGTCCACTTCAAGAGGTTATCCAACAGGTCATGAGTCTCCTCAGACTCACGGTTGGCTTTGTCCAGCAGACCGAAAATCTCCTCACCCACCGTCTCCGGCGACACCACATTGACAGCCAGGTTGAGCACCATACGGATGCTGGCCATAGGCGAGCGCAAGTCGTGGGCAATGACGGAGTACATCTTATCACGGTTATTAATGGTGCGCCGCAGTTCCTCGTTTTGCTGTACAATGATGCGCTTGGCGGCTACCAGCTGTATCTGGTGCATCACACGCATCACCAACTCCTCCTTGTTGAAGGGTTTGGTCAGAAAGTCGTTGGCACCTACCTGGAAGCCGTGTACCAGATCGCTGGGGTTGTTGAGGGCTGTCAGGAAAATAATGGGAATGTCGAGCGTCTCCGGGTCTTTCTTCAGGATGACAGCCGTATCAAAACCGCTGATGTCAGGCATCATGACATCCAGCAATATCAGGTCAGGCTTCTCTTTCTTAGCCTGTTCTATACACATATTACCATTGGATGCGGTACAGACCTGAAACTTCTCGTTGGTCAATAATATCTTGAGCAACAGCACGTTACTCACAACATCGTCAACAATCAGAATTTTATAGTCACCACGGTTTATCTGGCTCTCAAAGGATTCGTTCAACTCCATTATTTTACTGGTTAGTCGTTATTCAATGTGCAAAAGTAGCAAATATTTGGCATTTCGCCAAATATTTGCCAAACTTTTTATTTATATTCGCTCCACGACTTAATGCCGATGCCCTCCAAACCGATGGTGCAGAAGGCCTGGATGAAGGCTGAAGCCAGACGCGAATTGGTGATTAGCGGCACGTTCAGGTCGATGGCGGCGCGACGGATTTTGTAGCCGTTGGTCAGCTCGTGGGTGGTCAGGTCCTTGGGGATATTCACCACCATGTCAATCTTGTGCTGATGCAGCAGGTCGAGCGCCTGCGGCTGCTGTCCTTCGTCGCTGGGCCAGTGGACCAGCGTGTTCTGGATGCCATTGTCCGTCAGATACTTCGACGTGCCTCCCGTGGCATAGAGCTCATAGCCGTGCTCCACCAGCATGCGTGCCGCATCCAGCA
>ERZ842401.7528-NODE-7528-length-11111-cov-13.917963_pt1 | contig 11111 bp, 11 predicted proteins | sample MGYA00521270_ERZ842401 | MGnify/ENA primary metagenome ERZ842401 (study PRJEB31892, sample SAMEA3878208) | bioreactor metagenome | biome: Moose rumen | place: Sweden | collected 2011-10 | study: EMG produced TPA metagenomics assembly of the PRJEB12797 data set... | reverse complement strand
AGCCGAGACCGCTGCCCTCGTGGGTGGTGAAGGGATAGATGGTTTTGCCGTTGAGATCATAGCGGTCGAAGAAGGTGAACATCACCTGCGGATAGGTGCCCCACCATATGGGTCCGCCGATGAAGATTGTGTCGTAGTCGACGAAGGGATTGTCGCCGTTTGAGGGTTGGAGGGCTGTGCCGTTTGAAGTCGTTAGAGCCAGTTCGAAATCCGGTCGCTCGTCGTTGATTTGTTCGTCTTGGGCGAGGTTGGTCAGCGGCGTGTACGCCATGCCATCGTACTTGTGCGTCACGATTTCGGCTTGGTCGGCACCTGTGATTTCAGAGATGTAATCGGCAACAATCTTTGTGTTGCCCGTTTTGATGTTTCCCACAGAGTAGTTCTCTCCCGCATGGGAGAAGAAGACTACGATTGCTTTCTTGCTATTCATATTGGTTTCGTTTTTAGTTGTTTGCGCGTTGCAACTCGTCAAGGCCAATATACCTGCGATGATGGTTAGAACTTTAGTTTTCATTTTGTGTGTTTGATTTGATGTTTTTTATTCTTTCCATTCAAAATTCTCTTTTCCGGCACCTATTTCGAAATGACACATAGCGATACCGAGGTCAACGGGCGCATAGCCCATTCCGTTGGTCATGGAAAAGGCTTTCTTCGCTTCCACCTTGTTCCCGTCGAGAAGAACAAAACGGAACAACTGCTGATTGACGGCAGTCGGCGCCAGCAGAGCTGCTTCTACGCCACATATGAACCATTCAGGGAGGTTAGATGTTAGACCGCCGTCGCTGTTAGCAGTCAGATTTCTTTTGTCCTCACAAACATCGGCGACGGTCTTTTTCTGCGGGTGTTGGGTACCCTGCGTAGCTCCATAACCGAGGGCGATGACGCTGTTAAGCACTTCACCTTCGCGTATCTCGTACCGGTCAGGCTGCTTGCTGTAGGTCAGTCCCACCCAGCAGGTGTTGAGTCCGAGCGTTTGTGCCAACAGCACTACTTGCTCGCCGTAATAGCCTAATTCGACATCTTTGTCTTTAGGAGCAATCATAGCGATGTAGTTGCTCACGCCGCTGAACTTGCCGTACTTGGCAAGTCCGCCGGAGAACGCTTTGGGTTCATTGACGACCAACTGCGTATGCAGCCCTGCCTCTTGATTCGATTGGTCGATGAGGGCTTGCAGTTGGGTTATTTTCTCTGTCTCGATAGGCTTGTTGATGTACTGTCGCACGCTATGGCGGGCAAGGATTGCTTCTTTGCCCAAGGGCACGATTATTCCTTGTAGAGTCATATTATTTACACTTTATTTTTTACCGCTTGACACCAACTGACCAGATAGCGTATGCCTGCGATGGAGAGCGCCAGTCCGAGTCCGGGATAAAAGCCTGCGAAGAACTCTACCGGCATACCGGGGATGTACTTGAGACTGATACCGAGTCCTATCATAAATATGATAAGGATATATCCCTTCAGGTCGAAGAAAGCAAAGAGCGATTTCTTGCGTTCCGGGAAAGACAAGATGCGATTGGTGTAACGGATAATAAAATTATTGAACATCAGTGAAAAACACACTACAACGGCTACGGCGATGAGTGTCAGCCACCACACGCGTTCGGGGTGCAATTCGTTCACAGCGAGCATAGCAAGGATGCCTTTTCGCGTCATCACAATGCCCGGTGCGAGCCAACAGAGGACTTGCATCAACAGCAGGTGTTCGCGGTTGACGGGGATAATCTTATCGGTATTCATAGAATCATTTGTTATTGGTGATTTTCTGAGCAAAAGCCTTGAAAGCCTCTATGTCCTGTGCATCGGGATGCCCGCTGTGGACGGGTCCCATCGAACCTTTGCAGGTAAACGACTGCTCGCTCACCTTGATGCCACGCGCTTCAAGAGCCTTGCGCATCTGAGGAACAGGAGATTCGATGATAGCGCAGGAGCCAAAGAGCACGACGCACTTCACTTGGTCGGGCGTGAGGGTGTTGATGAAATCCAGCACTGCGCTGTTCACCTTGCCGAGAAATACCCCTGCGCCCAAGAAAAGCACATCCACGGGGGCGCTCAAGGGTTCATTGACTACGGCTGCCTTTGCGCCTGCAATACTCTCAATGGCTTCTGCCATCTGTGTGGAGTGACCAAACTTACTGTAATAACGAATTGCGTACTTCATAAAACTATTCACGATTTAGTCATTTACATATTTATTTCTTGCCCTTGTAAAGTATATGTTTTATTACCTCGTAGGATGTAAATATGGTTATTATACAGGATTTTAACGGACGAATCAGGGCATGTACCTGTATATTCAAGTGGTGTTGAGATATCTTCGTAATCAAACAAAGTGTCTGTATAGTGTAACCTTTGCTCTAACCATGTAGCAATATAATCATTTTCTTCAGAAAAATCCAAACTAATGCCATCCACTCCGCTCCATCGTTCTGTTTCACGAATGTCGGCTCCTGTTTGTTCAAACAAGTCAAAATAAGCAGCAAATCGTTGCCTTAACGCGTCAAGAGAAAAATCATTTCCACGCAAATAGGCATATCTTTGCTGCAAGAGAGAAGTGTATTGAGGGTAATCGGTTTTTAATCTTTGGTATAGAACTCCTGACCAATTACAAGAAGCATTCACATTTTCCACGTTAGAATTATACCTTCGACCAAACGAGTGGTCAATATCCCACGGAGTGATTAGTAGTTTCGAATTTTGGTTAATATTGTAATAACTCAGAAATAGGTTTTTCCCGCAGTTATCTCTAGCGGATAATAAACATGTAAATAAGTAATAATCTATGAATATCGGAATATCGTATTGAGTTGATGCGCCTTCCGCGAATTCTGCTATGGATGCTGTATCTGCATATATCATTGCATCGTATAGTGGTTTCCAATTGATAAGGTTATCTTCAACATCAGGGTATTTATATTCGTATCTCATCCAAGTTGCTGATGTGTTGTCATAGGGAGTTAAGGCCTCAAAAAAACTCCCTTGCCAACTGACGGATTTATACAACACACCATTCATTGTATTTCCTTTTGCTTTCTTTAGTTTTAGTTGCTTACGATCCACTCTTTCCATTAGACAATAAATCCCGTTGTATTCATTATTGACATACACCTCTACAAATTTTCCATTATAACCATTGCACATCTTTGGTTCAGTATCATAATAGTACGGTTTCGTAGAAAAATCCAACCATAAATCCATAGCAACTCTATTTCTCATTCGGGCTTTGTCTACTGCCATAGCATCCAATATCCAGTAATTGTCGGAACGCATACCCATAAAAGACGTGTCTAATTTCTGACCATTATCATCTATAAATTTTATTGCATATGATTTCTTTTGGTATATAGTAGAGGAAGCCCCCCTGTGTCTTACTAAAGCAGAAAAGGACGTTGTATCGCCATTTTCTACAAACGTAAAATACGCATTGGAAAAAGTATCTTTGCTCAAAGCACTATATTGCAATTGAACGATAGGAATAGATGTTTGCACTTCTCCATGAGTGTATATCGTACTTAGCAATAGCAATGTTATTACTAAGTATGCATAATTCATCGTTCTCATATCAGAATTGGATTTTCCGATTACAACTTATTTAGTTAGCATAGCCTCAACTTCTGCTCTATGTTCGTAGAGTGCGCAGCCGCCGGAGTGTTCGCCGCCGACGAGGTGTACCTCGCGCAGTTTGCGGAAGAGCGGTGAAGCGAGCGCGCCTTTGACGCCCAACTCCGTCACTTTGCTGTCGCTGAACGGCGAGAAAGGACAAGGCTCGGCACTGCCGTCCGGACCGATATGGAAGAAGCCTCTGCCTGCTGCCAAACAGCCGCCCATATGTTGCTCGTCGCCGGGGAAAGAGATGATAATCATATCGTCAAAACGCTCTTTCTGGTGCTCCTGTACGGCTTCCATCTTTTCCATATCCTCTTCGCCGAAAGCCAAATACTCCGTCCCCGGCTCGGTGGGCACATACTCCACGTAGATAATCATCTTGCAGCCCAACTGCCGCAGGTTATCGACAAAAGCATCCGAAGTCACCAACTCGAAGTTCTCCGTCGTGACAGTGATACTGGTGCCGAAGAACAAATCCTCTTTGTGCAACTCCTCCACCGACATCATTGCGCGTTTGTACATCCCATGTCCGCGTCGTGCGTCCGTCGCGTGTTCCATACCCTCAATGCTGATTACGGGAATCATATTGAGGTGCTGTTTGAGGAACGCAAGATAACTTGGGCCGATGAGCGTACCGTTGGTGAAGATGGGGAATATCATGTCCTCCACTTTCGCCACTTCCTCCAATATATCTTTACGCATCATCGGCTCTCCTCCTGCAAGCAGGGCGAAGTTAACACCTATTGAAGCGGCCTCCTCGAAGATGGCTCTCCACTGGTCAGGTGATAGGGTGGGTTTCTGTTCATCCTTGCTATCCGAAGCAATGCCGTTGGCTCGTGCGTAACAGCCCTTGCAATGCAGGTTGCAGGTGGTGGAGATGGAGCAGATGAGGAACGGTGGCACGTCCACGCCTTCGGTCTTTCGTACCGCCGCACGGCGTTTTTCGGATTTGAGGAAGGTCTGTTGCAGCCGGAAGATGGTCTTCGCCTCTAACGGATTAGTGAGCACATTGTGGTACGCCTTCGCCATAATGCGGCGGATTGCCTCGCTCATGTATTTCTGTAAGTTGATTTCTGACATGAAGGCATTTATTAGTGGGTCATTTTTCTTCAGTCGTCAAAGGGCACATACATTCAACGTGTTTGAGGTCTGAAAGCGCAAAAGTAATACTTTTTTCCGACTTATGCAAATTTTTGTTGGATTTTTTGGCAGATTTGGGTGTTTTGTCCGAGAAATCGTCACAGGTGTCGTCATGGGATTAGTCACAGAATTAGTCACACTTTACCATAGAAATATGTTCAGATATAACGAGTGCCAGTTAGCCTACTAACCGGCACTCGGGGGAGAATATCGTGGAGGCACGATTACTGCACTCTCACGCCGATGGCATTGAATACCTTGTCATCGGGGAGGATGATGTAAAGCTCGCCGTCAATGATCACCTTCGTACATAGTACATTGTTCCTTTGTACATTCTCAATCGGCGTAGTGTCAATGTCCTTCACCAGACGGACGGCGTGCCCGAAATAACTGTCTCTACTGTGCGAAGGTTGAACAGTGACACCTCTAAAGAAAAGATCCGCACCTGTCATTCCATATTCAGATGTGCTTTGATCAGGAGTCCAATAAATGCCTGCCTCATTGAGATCTACATTCTTATCAAAACGATACCCGGTCGCAGGTAGGAAGACAGCCCCAGCAGCCTCTAATACAGTCCATTCTTCGGCTGTTAAAATATTATATACATAGAGGTCGATACTATAACTGCTGACTTCATAATAGCCCCCCTTATTAACCAAACCAACTGTTGTGCTGGCGGTAAAGGATGCATCTTCCGGCAACACCCAATTATCGGGCAGAATAATCAGTCCTTTTGCTCCATCCACACTACCCAAGCCAAAGAGCGTAGCGGCATTTTCACGGGATAGGAATAGATACTTCCATTCTTCTCTTGTCGGTGTGCGCCATGTATCTTCGCCTCCGTTGTTAATAGGATTAGTCCCCCAGTCAGTAAAGGTGGCATAATCTGCTTCGTTGGTACTTGTTTTGGTCGGCGCATCGCCCGTTCCCCAGCCAAAGAGGTCAATCCAACCGTCGTAGGTGTCGCTGATGAGCGAGTTGTTGGATTTCGTCTCGCCTACATAGACATTGCCGTTCGTGGCATCACCAACGTAGTCATACTGGTTTTCCGCAAACCGCCAAGTCTGCGTGGAGGCTTGGTACTGCAGGTTACCCTGCGAGAAAACAACTTGGTCACCATTGGCATTGATGGTGAACCGACCTTGCAACGCACCCTCGGTGGCGTTCATTTGTAAACTGCAAGCAACTGCAGTGAGTAAAAAGAAATAGATTTTTTTCATACGTGTATATCTTTTTCTATAGATAGATTGATTATTAATTACTTCATCTCTGCGCCGAGGGCGTTATAGATACGTTCGTCGGGGAGGATGATGTAAAGCTCGCCGTCAATGAGCACCTTCGTACATAGTACATTGTTCCTTTGTACTTCATCTATGCCTTCCGTGCTAAGTTGCGCCTCGCAGGTGAGGTCGGACTCGGCTTTGGCTTCGCGCCAGCGGACGTTGTCGGTAGTGATGGTGGTGAACTTGGTCTGTCGCGCCAACTCCTCTGCGGAGAATGGTTTGGTGCGGGGATTGCAGATTTGCGAGGTGTACTGCGTCTGTTTCATCTTCTTGTAGATGATGTCGGAGTGCTTGCAAATCTTACCGCGAAAAGCCTTGAATGGGGCTTCGAGTTTAATTTTAGACATAATGTTTAGGTTTTTAGAAAGTTAAAGTTTGGGGTTGTATGCGCATAGTCTTTCGGGGTTATCCCTTTTTGAGCCGCTGAAACTGAGGGTAAAACGATAGACGCTCCGTTGGCTCATTATCCTATCTCACCGAAAGACGATGCAAAGGTACGATGATTTTGGGCAGGGAGTTGGTAGTGGAGAGTACCAAACTACTAAATACAACAAAAATGCAACCTTTGGGGGTTGCATTTTTAGATTTTAGACTATTGAGTACTATTAATTAGATAATCTTACTTTTTGTAAGTAACGATTATGTATAGTTATTTTTCAGTATTTGTATTTTTAGAATGTATGCATAAGATATTATTTATTTTCAGGACGAGATATTTTAGGAATAATTTGGATTACAAATCGCTTGTTGTTTTCTTCTACTTGGGGATCACGGTTTATCCCATTTAATCCACTTCCACAAATTTGTATTTCTGTATTATACTTGCGTAAATTGATACCTTGATTATTCCACCGATTGTATAACGCCAATGCTCTATCGTAACTTAACCTATAGTTGTATGACCTATCATTTGACATTGTATGTCTATAGTTGTTTGCAGAATTACCCTCTATTACTAACAAGAACTTGAACCCTTTGTTTTTGTCATTCAATGTTGACAATAATGTCTCTAAATCTTTACCGACTTTATCAACCTTTGCTAAATACTCTGGCTTAATATTATCTGATTCAGCACTAAAAATTTCTATCCCTTCCAATTCTTTTGCCACAAAGGTTTTATGCTCGTTATCATACCTTAATGTAGAACTGGAACTCAACACCCTAAATTGTTCCTCTAAATTTAGAATGTTTTTATATTGTTCTGCTGTTGCTTGTGTTGCGCCTAAATCTTCAGAAAGTTGTTTGTTCTCTTCCTTCACTTTGAAGACATATAAAACACCAACAATGAATAAAACCAACATAATGAAAAACAAACTTGTCATTAGGTCGGAGTAACTCAGCCAAAACGATTTTTCTCTATCTACAGCCATACTTATTTCTTATTATCTTTAAGTTGTTTGGTCATTTCCCTTATTGCCTCAATAGTCGTTTTTGACAACTCAACTGATTCCTGTTGTGCTTCTTTATAGTCTTTACGTAAGTCAGAAATTTGTTGCGTGAGTTGTGAATAACTTTGTGCTTGTAAGTTAGTATATTGTACCAAAGTATCAATTACGCTATTTAGTTTCGCAAAAGAATCAAAAAATTCAGCATTGTTATTTACAAAATTTACTATATAGTTTGAAGAATTTGTCAATTCAGTAGATAATTGTTCTGTTGCCTTTTGCGCATCTTCAATTAAGGCATCAAATTCTTTTCTCCAAATATCTCTACCTTCAGAACCAGTCGGGAAATGTGTTTGTATGGCTTCTGAGAACTCCTGTTGTAATTTGACAGTAACATTTTGGTTTGATGATAAGATTCTCAATTCATTGGCAAAGTCAGAAAAGGCACTAATAATTGAATCCACTTTTGTTGTGGTAGTATTAAGATTTGCAATTGTAGAATTGAGTTGGTCTTGATAGTTCTTAAATACTTCTAATGACTTTGCAGAATCGTCTAAAGTTTTAAAAGTTTCTGCAATGCGCATAGATGTTCTTGTTAAACTAAGATGATTCAGTTCCTGCAATACTAAGTGTTGTTTCTCAAGATTATCATTAAGTAGTTCTGCTGAATCTGCATAAGAGTCAAGGTTGCGTCCAAAGTTATCAACGAAATGACCTAAAACACCCTTTAATGAGTTAAGACTTTGTGACATCGTATTAGACAATACAGGCATTAATTCTTGTCTCAAGAAATCAAAGTAATTTTCTTGGTTCTTACTATTATTTATTGAGGCTGTTTTGTATTCTTTTGCACTATTATAGATTGTTAGTAAAAGACCTATAAGACTTGCAGACATCGCCCCTATTACTCCATACAAAAGATGTTGCAACTGTTTTGTATCTTCAAATATTTGTGCAACTTCCATACCTAAAAGACCGCAGATAATGCCCGAAAATGTTCCTGCAAGACCGAAGTACAAAGGGACATTAAGTGTATTTTGTATTTCATTTTCTTTGGTTTGTATAGCATTATTACAAATATCTTTGATGACAGAAAAATCGGCAGTTGTGCCAATGTTTTTGCAAAGATATTTGTTCGTATTTACAATTATATCTTTCAATTCATTAGATATGTTACCACTCGATTTTATATAGATAAGTGAGATTTTTTCATATTCAACTCCTTCTTCTATTGAACCGAAAGAATTGTTCTGTTCCAAACAAGTCTGTAATCGCCGACTGTCTTTTAACAGTTCAATCGGAATCTCATACTCACGAACTTGCAGATTGTTTTCAATATCATCTGCAAATAAATTCTTTAATCGCAAGATGTTCTTTCTTGTGCGAATAAAACTAATAATCTGTAAAGAGATGAATATTAGGATTAAGATAACCGCTAATACCAATGACCAATTATTTGCTGCCATAATTGTATTGATTAGAATAATGTTTGTTCTTGGTTATTTTGCTGTTTTTTACTTTTCCGTTGTCCTTTTTTTTCCTTTTTAGGTTGAGGTTGTAAGGGCATTGGGAATTGTTCATATGTTGGATATTGTTCTTCAATATATAGTTTAAGCAAACCGGCATGTGAGATTGGTTTTGTTATATCTCTGAAATCGGTGTTTGTGTTATAGTCCAATAGAACAATATCACTTGTTTTATTCTTTTCCTTAATACGCATCACTGCTTCATGTGCTTTGGGAACATTATCAAGAACCCACTTGTAAGTCGGCAGATAGATAAGCATACGAGCATCATAGTAATTAAGCAGTTCCTTTCCATGTACCCCCTTTCTATGTCCTAATGGCATTCCATATTTACGTACTGTGCGTTTAAGGTCTTGCATAGTGTCATTTTTGAAAGTAGAAATATCCACATCCTGATTTTGGAACACCTTTAATCCTTGCCAGACAGCCTCTACACAAGTTGCAGTTATTTCCTCTAGTGGAGTAAAGGGAATAGGAATATTATAATGAGGATAAAAAGGACTTAACATCCGAGCCATAGCATACTCAGATGTAGAAGTAACATCCAAAATAATGGCATTAGGATATTTCTTTTTAATATTCTCTAATTTACTTTTTTTATTTGCAATGTATAACATGTTCTAATTAAAAATATATAGGTTCTGGATTATTTATATTTTCGATATAGTCTATTGGAATAAATGTTTTTACTAAAACTTCTGCTTGGTGTGCAGCAAAAATGTCATCAGTTCTGCTAACCCTAGTTCTTTTAACAGCGTTAAAATCAATATGGTTTTCCAAAAAGATAGCATTATCACCCTCTAAATGTCCGGTTGCAGTGGCATTAGAATCAGAAAATTTGGTATCTTCAAATATGCAAACATCTATTTTGATTTTTAGCAGTACTAAATTAGCCCTGAGGTTTTCCTTATGTACCCTATATGCCATTGGGTGGTCAGTACAAAAACTCAAGCGTACATAGTTCTCTAAATGATACCGTTTATCTAATGTTCTTGATAATTCGCCCCCACCTGCCAATGGTATTGATATTCCATTCTGTTCACAATACTCCCATGAAAACAATCCCCCATTTTCACGAATTGATTTCAAATTAGACTGATCTGTAAAATGATATACATATCTTATATCATTTCTTATTAATAAATCGATTATGTCAACCTTATCTGATTTTAGCTTTTTTGTATGAGCAGTTATTCTTTCTAATTCTTTACGTTTCTCTTCTTGCCTTTTAATTTGCTCTGCCTCTCGTTGTCTTCGCGCAGCCAATTCTTTTTCTTCTTTCTCCTTCTTTTCCCGAAACTCTCTTTCCTTGCGTTCTTTCTCTCTTTTGGCAATTTCTTCTTGACGCTTACGTTCTTCTGCCTCTTTGCGTCTCCTTTCTTCTTCAGTTTTTCGTTGTTTTTCTGCTTCCCGCTCTCTTAAAACTTGTGATAGATTTTGAATTGCTTTCCATCTTTGTGTTATCTCATTATTCAAGATTTTATCATTCGGGATAGTGGGTTTTAATGTAAGAATCTCATCGTAAGTATTAGTTGCATCTTGTAATTTTTCACTTGTTATAAGTGTATCTATTCTAGATAACTTGTCTCTGACTTTTATTTTAACTTGTTCTATTCGTGCATTTTCTTTTTTTATTCTTTCTTCTTTCAAAATTTGCAAAGTTACTATTTGCTTAAAAGAATATGAACCAAAGATTCTCAATTTCTTTTGTGCCTTTTGGGGAGTAGAAAGGATGAACCAGTCTGTAGGGAATGGTTTGATAAGCTTGTGTTTTAGTTTTTCTGACCTTTGCGACAATTCACCAATTCTATTATCGTATTCTGATATAGATTGCTTTCTCTTGGGTCTAAACTTATTGATAATATTTGTAAGCCACTTAAACATAACAATGGATACTGCAAAATTAGCAAATTTTATTGATTAAAAAAAATATTGATGCTTAATAATGTACGAAATTATTAGTCTATTGTATGATGCCAGCATTTTTATGTACGAAATAGCGTAAGTATTTTTCTATTGGTATCTTGAGGATTTCTGGACTACCTTCTATAACCAAATATCTACCGAACAAGACTCACGCATTGCGTGAGCATGAAAGCCTTGTTCTTGGTTATAGAATGTTTGAAAGTGTCCAGTTTTCAACACCCCAAGTTCTTAGCTGAATGCTTTAT
>ERZ842401.7527-NODE-7527-length-11113-cov-3.177428_pt1 | contig 11113 bp, 10 predicted proteins | sample MGYA00521270_ERZ842401 | MGnify/ENA primary metagenome ERZ842401 (study PRJEB31892, sample SAMEA3878208) | bioreactor metagenome | biome: Moose rumen | place: Sweden | collected 2011-10 | study: EMG produced TPA metagenomics assembly of the PRJEB12797 data set... | reverse complement strand
ATCTCAAAACACTCTCTGAGATATTCCGCATCACCCACAAGCCGCCTTGCGTCCTTGCCGAAAATAATTATCTCCATTCGTGTGTAGCTTTCCTGACGCCCCGGAAAAGCCGCGGCGTACAGGCATACCCACCCCTTCGGGAGCCTTTCGGCAGCCTTAACAAAGGGAACTGTCCTCTGCGGCTCGCCAATGGCGTTAAAGAGACCCTCCGCAAGGTCGAGCCTTCCCTCTATCTTGCAGTGAACTCCCGACAGAGCTCCCGAGCCGGAAGCGTCAAACTCAAAAAACATATCCGGACTTGCTTTTTCAAGCCCCGCAACCTTTGCCTCAAAAGTAAGGGTCTGCTTTCCTGCAGGCAGCAAACTATATTTTTTATATAAAAAGGGACTGTCGTTTCCTAAGTTGTTTATAATTTTTCCCTGATATATACAGATACAGTATAGGTCAGAGCCTTCCTCACTACCCGAAACCCAATAAAGGGCAGGAGCGGCAGCCTCCGGTATAACCTCACCATCATACAGGGGCAAAGTTCTGCGTTCTGGGAAATTTTCTATTATAGCAGCACTTGTACTTCTTTTTCCTGAATTATTTGTAGCTTCTATTTCTACAACTGAAATTCCTTCCGGAATATCAGCATACTTTAGATCTATTGTAAACTGCCCCCTTCTGTTTAGCTTTACCTCTGGAGCAGTTGCAAAAGAAGGAACTTCTGGGGCATACCCTGCAGGAGCAGCTCGGGCAATTCCGTCAGAAATAAAAGCCTTGGCACTGATAATCCTATACTTTACAGTTGCAGGGCTTTCACTTGTTACGCTTCCACTTAACTTTACCCCTGCCTTTTCATCAAGCATTTTTGTGGTAACACCTGTTTCAAGGCTCTTGTCATCAAGATTAATTGTGGGGGCTGGAATATTAGAAAGGAAGTAAAGTTCCTTTGAAGTGTAAACAGCACCTTCCTTACTTGTCACCCTGACACGAAATTTATCCGTAGCATTTTTTCCGGTAAGTGTTAGAATATTACCATCCCGCTCAAGGCTTACACCTCTTGTCTGGGGTACAATTTGGGCAGATTGTATATCAGCTCCGGCAAAAAATCCACTTATGGCTGTAGCAGAAAGCATTCCGCCATCTGGGGCAACTGTGGAATCATCAAAATAAATTCCAGGCTGATTTACACGGGTTTTTGTAAGATCACTTATATACAAAACTTTTGTAACAGAAGATTTTCTTTCATATATATCACTTGCAGAAAAAGTAAGGCGAATTGCTCCCCAGGGAATTTCAGAGGCAACAAGAGGAAGTTCTGCCGTAAACTTTTTGCTTCCTTCTTGAACTTCAAAAGAACCTTCTAGTTTTTCACCCTTGCCCCATTCAATTTTGTAGTCAGCACTTTTTAAGCCACAGCCAGAGGTCATAGGCAGTATAAGCTTAGCATCGGATTCAGGGTTGATTTCAGCCCCAGAGTCAATAGTTCTTGTTCCGCTAGAATCCTTTACCTGTAAGTTTTCTAGCAAAGGCAAGGGGCCTTTTGAAATAAAGGTAGAGCTTGTTTTATTGCCCTTTGTCCCATAGCGGTCTGTAGCATATACAGTGAATGTGTGGCTACCGGCTTCAAGAGCTTGTGGTAAAGGAGCGTAGAAGACGCCTGTCGCGCTAAGGGTCTGCTCTTTCCCCTTGTCTAAAGAATAGGTAACAGAGACAATGCCATCATCATCTTGAGCAAAGCCACGGATAAAAAGAGTATCTTCGGCTCCTTCAACAATAGTACCCTCTTGAGGGGAAAGGATTGTTACTACGGGTTTATCCGCTTCCTGGTCTAAAGGAATTTTTGTTACCAGCTCAACAGTATTACCACTTGTATCTACAGCAGTAACAATAAAGTCTGCGCTCGTTGACATTGACCTTGAATCTACAGTCTTTGCAAAGTAGGGGTTACCCGGGGTAAGAACAAAGTCTCCGCTTTCCCCGGCAAATTTCCAGCTTAAGGATTTTAGACCGATTGTGTCTTTAGCGTAACCCGCAATTGTAAATACACCGTTAGCGGATTCTCCCGTGGCAGGGGAAACAATCTTTACATCAGGTTTTGTATTGTCTATATAGTAAAGAAAAGAATAATTGCCTTCTGTAGAAAGATTGTCGTAAGATTTAAACATACAGAGGGTTGGTCCATCCTTAAACTTTGTGGTATCTATTCCCAAAGAAAAAGTATAGTAAAAGTTTTCGCCAGTAGGCAAAGCTTCTTTTACTTCTGTCTTTTTAAATTTCAAGGGTAAGTAAGTATTGCCACCGTCAGTGCTATAGAAAAATGACTTTATTCCATTACCATCCCGCAAAGTACCTGTAAGTGTGATTTTTCCGCTGACAAGGGCACCCATTGCCATATTGCCAACTTCTATTACAGGAGACCTACGGTTTAATTCCCAATTAACCTTTATCCTATGCCCTGTTTTAGGAACAACACGAGACTGGTCAACAGCCCCGCTTTCCGTCTTATACGCATCAGGGTTTCCGTCATCTATGCCAAAGGCCTCAATCGTATGCGGTCCTTCAGCCATATTTGTTGTATCAAGATAATAAGACCAGTAGTCTGTTCCCGAAACTTTTATGGGGTTTGCTTCATCCCCGTCCAAAATCAGATAAACCTCGCTGACTTTATCATCATCTGTACAAGTTCCAACGATGTTCAAATTCCCAGGAATTTTCATATCTGACACAGGGTTTACAATCTGCGTTACCGGCAAATCAGATTCAGTATCAATATAAACGTTAAAGGGACCTGCTGTCCCAATATTACCTGCCTTGTCCTCAGCAGTTACAACAATATTATACTTACCGTCTTTTTTTGAATTGATATCAAAGGTTTCTTGCCAACTGCTTTCCGGCCCCACAGACTCTTCTGTAACATCTTTTTTTCCAAATGCAAATATCTGACAGACACTACTAGCGAGCAAAAGTGAAAGCAAAATAATTTTTTTCATATCAATTCCTTATACTATAAACAAATAACAAAGTGGGCGATTCGTAGATAAAATGTCAATTTTTTCTATTTTCTCTAATATCGCTAAATATTTTAGTCATTACTTATTTCTTTGTCAAGTATAAAATTTTGTGCTATAATAAAAAGAAATGTTGCAGAAAAAATCTTTGTCTAGCATATACTGTAGCTACATTATTGCCACGTTAAATATATTTCTTCTGATGATTGCCTTTATAAGGTTTCATATCACCTATATTGTAAAAGGTGACCTACCGGCAAGTACAATGGAAGGCTCGTTTTTCTTTACAAAAGAAATTTTTTTTGTTGATTTCTACGTTTTTTTTGCAATCTTTTTATTTTTTATACATGTATTGATTTTTTCCAATAGGAATTTTTATACTTTTCTTTCCCTGATTCTTACCCTCATATCTGCAAATTTGTGTTTATATACAATATAAGAATTATTTTCTGTAAAAGTATTCATTTTTCTTGCCTGGACAATTGCGGTCAGCGTAAGATTTACAGTCCGCAAGTCACTATTCATTTTGCTCTTTGGTTTTGCCTCTTTTCTTCTCCTCCAATTTCATCCAAACATTTTAGGTATTGTTGATTCAGAGACGACTTCCACCAGCATCAGCGATTTTATTATAATGATACTCTTCTTGCTTGCAACCGCAACTTTTTTCTGCCTTTACAGGATTATAATCCTTAAATGGCAGGAAAGCGAAGAATCAAAAGATCATCTTATTATGGCAATGTCCCAAATGTCCGTTATAAACCGTGAGCTTCAAGAATACGCAAAAAACAGAAGCGAAAAGGCGGCCGAAGAGGAACGGTTGCGCATAACGCGGGATATGCACGACAGCTGTGGCTATGTTTTTGTCAACATAATAAGCCTGATGCAGGCCTGTGTTAGCAGTGCCCCAACAGACTGGAGCCGTACAGTTGAAGTTTTTGAAATGGTAAGAAACCTTGCAAGCCAAGGGCTTCAAGAAACAAGGCAAACACTTAGGGCTATCCGTGACATACAAAGTCCTGTAGAAAACAGTCTGGATACCCTTTACCAAATAAAGGGTATCTTTCAAAAAGTTACAGGGATGGAAGTTGTCTTAGACAAGGGCAACATGAAAAACGATTACGGGCGGGCAATAAATAAAATCCTGATTAGAACAATGCAGGAAGGACTTACGAATTCTGTGAAGCACGGACACGCAAGTTTAGTCAGCGTCTACTTTAGGGACGATGGGAAATATATTATAATGACAATAAAGGACAACGGCAACGCTTCAAATAAAATCATAAAGGGAATTGGTTTTTCTGGAATGGAAGAAAGGCTTAAAGATGTTGGTGGCCAACTGCAGGCTGGCAAAAGCGCAGAAGGTGGTTTTAAACTGGAAATAAAAATTCCACTGCTACAAGCTACAGTTTGCTGATTTTTAGGGGGGAACATGAATAAATTAAAACTTTTGCTTGTTGATGACCAGCGGATATTTGTAGAAAGCCTTAAGATTTATCTTACAAACTACGCCTCAGAAATGGAAATAATAGGTATTTGCTCTAACGGAAAGGAAGCCTGCGATTTTGTTGAGGAAAATCAGCCGGATATAATCTTAATGGATGTTCATATGCCTGTGATGGACGGAGTTGAGGCTGTTGCAAAAATAAAGACAAAGTATGCGCAAATAAAAATCATTATGCTTTCTACTTACGATGAAGATGAATCAGTTAGAAAGGCTTTAATAAACGGTGCTTCCGGCTACTTGCTAAAAGACATCTCACCTACAGAACTTATAGTTTCTATCAGGGCCCTAAACTCTGGCATGATTCAGATTTCACCAGGCATTGCTAAAAAGCTAATACAAACACGGTATGTAGAAAAATCTTCTGCAAAGGCACAGTCCGACAGTGAAAATAAAGATGAAAAGTTTCCTCTTTTTGAAACCCTTACAGAGCGGGAAAGAGAAATTTTTGCCCTTCTTGCCACAGGAAAAGACAATGCGCAGATAGCGGATGAATTAGGACTTTCCTCTCAGACTGTACGAAACCATGTAAGCACAATTTATTCCAAACTTGACGTAAAAGACCGCTTTGAAATTATTCAGCTGGCAAATAAGATGTAAACTCCAATAAAAAAGACCGCACAAATCTTTGCCTCCTTAAAAAATCTGTGCGGTCAAGGGTATATGAATGCGAGGTTAGGAGAACTCGCAAAAGTATTTGCAGCGAACGCCTATTTTACAGAACCTGTAACACCTTCAACAAAGCGTCTTTGCTGTGTAAAGAAGAGTATAATTGTTGGCAATGTCATTATTGAAACGCTAAGCATCAAAAGCCCGTAGTCCGTAACATAGCCGGCTGTAAGGCCAGTTACAATAAGTGGCATAGTCCTCATCTTTTGGGACTGCATTACAATCAAGGGCCACATATAGTTGTTCCAGCCATTCATAAACGTAACTATTGCTGCCGCGGCAAAAGTCGGGGACATTATTGGGAAGTAAACCCTCAGGTAAATCTGAAATTCGTTAAGTCCATCTATGCGGGCAGCCTGAATTGTTTCTATGGGAAAAGCCTGGGAGTTCTGCCTAAAGAAGAAAATCAGGAAGGCTGTAGAAATAGATGGCAAGACAAAGCCCAAAGTTGTATTTAAAAGGTGAGCAGAAGAGAACATCTTAAAAAGAGGTACCATGATAGAAGCAAAGGGAATCATCATAGAAAGGAGTAGAATCTTCATAAGTAGGTCCTTGTGCTTGTCGCGGTATACCTGGAAACCGTAACCCGCTAAAGAGCAGACAAAAATGCTAAGTAGCGTTTGGATTACCGTTGTGCGAAAAGAGTTCCACAGTCCCCTGCCGATGTCTACGTTCTCAACCATGTTTTTTATGTTTTGAAAAAGATAGAGTCCCGGCACCATTCTGCCTGCAATTACGTCCGTGCTCTTATTTGTGGCGGACACAATCATAAAGTAGAAGGGAAAAATGGAAAGTATACATATTATTATTATGAACAGGTACTCATAGAAGGGACACCTGTTCAAGGTCTTTTTGTTTCTACTAATCATTTTTATCTCCTATCTTTAACTGTATGAACGAAAGGGCTGCTACCATAATCAGGATTGTGTATGAGATTGCAGCTGCATAACCAAACTGAGGGTTGTTCACAAATGAAAGATTGTATATGTACTGGGAGATTGTAATAGTCTCGTTTCCAGGTCCTCCTCCTGTAAGGTTTCTTACTTCATCAAAGAGCTGAAGGGTTCCGTTAATAGACATTATTGAAGTAAGCAATATTACAGGGCGCAACAAAGGAAGGGTCAGCTTAAAAAACTGCTGAATAGAAGATGCTCCGTCTACGCGGGCAGCTTCATAGATGCTATGGTCAATATTCTGAAGACCGGCAAGGAAGAAAACGGTGTTGTAGCCAGTCCATCTCCATGTAATACAAATAATTATAATGATTTTTGCCCAAACAGGGTCTACCAACCAGTTTTTTGGGGCATCAAGAATTCCCAAAAGCAACAGCCAGTGATTCATAATTCCATCCATTCCAAAGATCGATTTAAAAATCAAGGCAGATGATACAAGGGCTGTTGCGCAGGGCAAAAAGACAATTGTTCTGAACAGGCCCTTAAACTTAAGCCTGTTATCATTAAGTATGCTTGCCAATATTATTGCAAGAAAGAGCATAAGAGGTACTTGAAAAATCAAGTAGATAAAAACATTCCGTACAGAATAAAGAAAGCGTTCATCTTCAAGAAGACGCAAGTAGTTCCGTAATCCCGTAAAATGCAGGTTGTTTGCTACGCCAGACTGGAGCGAAAGTATGAATGCCCTGACCATGGGAAAGAAATTCAGTACAAAAATAAGAACCGCAGCTGGCATTACAAAGCACCAGCCAGCTCTGCTGTATTTTGATTCTAGTGATATTTTTTTTGCCATTAGACAGTCCTTAATTCTAGTAGCTCCCCTAAAAGAAGAGCTACCGTTTTTTTATTAGTGATTATTCACCCATTATGAACTTTATGTTCTTCTCTGCTTTTGCAAGAGCTTCTTCTACTGTTGACCCCTTAAGGATATCTGCAACAGCTACACCAACTTCAGTTCTTGCTTCATAGTTGTAAATACCATACTTAACGCGGGGAATATCATTTGAGAATTCCAAGAAGTCTTTGTAAATTGTCTGACCACCAAAGAAGGGGTTTCCGTTTTCATAAGCAGAAGAAGATGCTGCTGGAAGCCAAGTTGCTATAGCACCGGAAGAAGGAAGAATTGTTTCATAGAGTTCAGTGCTTCCTGCAAATGTCTTATTAAGGAAGTCAGCCGCAACATCCTGATACTTAGAGTTTGACATAATCATCCAAGAAGAACCACCCTGACTGGAGCTGTTCTTTGCTCCTGGAACTGTAAGGCGTGGGGTGTTGGTAATTGCCCATTTTCCGTTCTGGTCTGACTGAGAAGAAATAATGCCTACCATCCAGCTTCCGTCTATAGAAGATGCAACCTGACCATTATTTACAGATGCAACAAAAGCGTTCCAGTCAGAAACGGCAAGACAAGTTCCGTCTGCTACCATATCAGCATAAATCTTAAGACCTTCAATAAGGGCCGGGTTGTTTGCTACATTGACATTTCCTTTCTCATCAAAGAACCAAGTTCCAGCAGACTGAAGGGCAACCATTACAAAGTCAGGGTCATTTCCGACATAGGAAATCATATACTTACCAGTCTTTTCCTTTACGATTTTTCCAAGTTCATGGAAGCGTTCCCAAGTGATGTCCTTAAAGTCTTCTACACTAAGACCCGCTTCATTAATGATGTCTGTGCGAAGGAAGGTTGCCGTGACGCCGTTGTCAAAAGGAACTGAATAATTCTTTCCGTCTATCTCACCGAATGCAACCTTGAACTTTGCAAACTGAGAAAGATCAACTTTTCCGTTAAGTGGAGCAAAGGCGTTGGGGTAGCTGGATACATTCTTCAAAATTGCGTTGTCCTGACACAAAATAATATCAGGAAGAGAAGAGGGGTCATTTGCAGAAAGAGAAGCAATAAGTTTTTGCTGCAGGTCGTCCCAAGGTGTCTCTACAATTTCAATTGTAACATTGGGCTTCTCACGGTTGTAAATCTTAGCAGCTTCATTCATTGCGTAGATATTAAAACTGGGATCCCAGCACCATACGGTAAGTTTGACCGGCGCATTGGGGTCTGTGCTTGTAGCTGCGCTTTCTTTCTTGTCGCAACCCATAAATCCTGCGGTAACTCCCGCCGCAAGCAGTGCAGTAAGAGCGAGTTTCTTGATACTTTTCATAACATATCCTCCTGTAAAGGTAGAGGGAAGCCTTCCCTCTTTTTTACAATTCATAAATATATTATAAACCACTTTTCGGATAACGAAAGAGATAAAAGTACTAGTACAAAAGTACCATTTTTTTTATGAACCCCCATGTTAACATGGGGTAAGGACTTGACAAAGTCCTTACCCCGAAGCCTTACTTTGCTCGGCTTCGGGGTAAAACAATTCAAGAGGGATCAGTATATATGGACTTTAAAAATCTTGTGATACTTATTTCAAAACTGCGGGACTTAGATAAATCCGCAGAATTTGCTAGTGAAATTGAAATCTTAGAAACAGCCATAAAAAACACAGATGAAAGAAGCTATGAATTAATCCAAGATGACTACAATCGCCTTGCACAAAAGATAGAAAATGCAATTGCGGTGGAGAAAAAGGAGAGAAACAGGTATGAAAGGGGTTAAAAGGATTTTTATTTTACTTGTACTGTATTTTTGTGTTGGAAGTTGCTTTGCAGAACTTTATGCTAGTAAAGATCTTTGCTATGGAGCTGAATTTTATTCAGTTACTGCATGTCGTGTCAAGGACGACTATTTACTTCTTATAACGGATGAAAATTATAGAATAAGATACTATATAATGTTTGAAAATAAGAAAGACCTTATGAATGTTTATAGAAAAGTTTCTGACTTCACTCCATTGGAAATAAAATACGAAATTATTGACTATTTCATATGGGAGTACGAACGTAGTACGACGGCAAACGGTGGATATCATTGGTACGGTTTTAGAGGAAGAAAGTGACGGCATAGATAGCAAGGCAGATAAAAAATCCTTTGTTTTTGAACCTCAAGGTTTTGCAGAAACAATGACAAACAATGTCGGTGAATTTGAAAGAGTCCCATGAATATTTTGAAGCGTATGTTATGTGCTATTTTCTATTACCAGCTAAATCGTAAACTTCGTTGTCAGCCCTTGCAGAAATAACAAGTATATACATCTCGTGAGTTTTTTCATTTTCTAAAAGTTTATAAACAACTCTGATGCCTATATCTCTGTATTTTATCTTCAGGAGTCCAGTCAAATCGTTTCCGCCTTTATTTCCCAAAGGCTTTCCATATCCGCCTTCACTCTGAGGTATAGGATTTGCTGAAACTTTGATAATACCTTTTAAAACAATTTTGCGTATAGAACCATCAAGTTTTGCAAGCTCTTCTTTTGCAAGTGGATGATATTTAATTTCCCAAGTCATCGCTTACTCCAGATTTACTTCAACATCATCTAAGTCTGAAGAATCAAGCCCAAAATCTCTCATCGCATCTTCATGTGAAATATATTCTGTTTTATTCGCCAAACGTTTTTCAGCCTCAGTAGCAAGAATAGCATTTTCATATTCTTCCATCATCTGTTGATAGCTTTGCGGGCTCATCAGAATACATTCAGGGGCATTATTTTTTACAACAATTTTTGTACCAAATTTCTTGACGTCTGAAAAAATTTTGTTAGCCTGGCCTTTATTAAAAAGGCTTATGGGAATTATAGAATCAAGAACATTTACTGTGTTCATAGCGTTCATAACAGCACCTCCTGTAATTTTTATATAGTATATTCAACAATATATTTATTGTCAAATTCATTGTTGACCTTTTAGACTTTTCTACAGTGGCTTCACCGCATTACCGGCTTTGAAGTGCAGGTTATTTGCTATTTTCAGTTCAAAATAAACTTCTTCACATCCTACATCCTTTCAATTAAGTCAGCCATCTCATCAAATGTTTTATCAACCGCACTTCTGTGATTGTACATTAGCGTTTTTGTGTCAACTCGGATTGCTTTGATTTTGAGGAATTCATTTTCGCTCATTTCTTTTTGTGAATACCAGTCTTCGGTTGTTGAGCCGAGAGGAACAAGCGAACCTTCATTCTCCTTCATTCCGTAAGGAAGCAGAAACGCATTATAGATTTTATGCCCAGTCCCATTTATTTTATCGTTCCTCGCAAGTTTTTGAGCGTAAACTATCTGCTTTAGAATTGACTCACCGCCTGGAAGATTTCCATCGTCAAGGTTTACTCCCGCCTTGTAATACTTTGCATCAAGAATATAGATTTTATCTTTGCGGTTAGGGTGTATCATAATCGTGTCAGGACGGAGCGTAAGGTTCTTTGATTTTGAAAACTCCTTGCTGTTCCAATATATATGAGGATGACTTTCTGCGCAGTGGTTTACGCTGTTATTCCCGTAAACATCGTCAAGCATTTTTTCCCAAACAAGATTGAAGTTTGTCGTGCCAAAATAAAATTCTTTATCGCTTATCTGATTGCTTTCTTCAACAAGTATCTTTTTCATGTTTACAAAAAGTTCACGCTCTTCATCGTTAAAAGTAGATTCGATTTTATTGTTCAAGACATTTATAAACAGTTTGTTTTTTACCTTGATGTTTTCTTTTTTAGGCTTTTTGCTTGAAAATAGACAGCCTATTTTTTCGTAGCTTTTGTAAACGCAAAAGCGGTTTATAATTGCAATAAGTTCTTCATTTTCATAAAAATCTTTGATCGCCTGCGGTTTGGTCAACGCATCATAAAACGCCAGCTCATCTGCTGTCAGTCCAAGTTTTTCACCCTCCTGACGGGCAGCGGCAATCTGACGAGCCAGGTTCAGCAGCTCTTCAATGACCTGTTCGTTTGTCAGCATCCCATTTAGATAGGATTTAACAATCCGGTCAAGCATCTCCGAGAACTGCTGCGACTTTACAACATTCGTCTTTTTATAGATCCGAACTTGTTCTGCAATCAGTTTCTTTAACAACTCAATGGAAAGGTTCTTCTCCGGCATCTTCGAGATTTCTTCCAT